>OBLN01000810.1_pt1 | contig 11119 bp, 6 predicted proteins | sample 1519301 | NCBI WGS metagenome assembly OBLN01 (sample SAMEA2452533, study PRJEB22499) | sediment metagenome | reverse complement strand
GGCTCATGCGGTGCGTGGCATGGGATGCACGGCTCCAGGGTGTAGTGCTGCTTGTCCAGGCGCGGGTGGCATTCCAGGCAGGGTGCGATGGTCTCCTTGCCCTCCGGCAGGTGCTGGGGATGACATGCGGCACAGCCTGCGTCGTCGCGATGGGGGCCGCCTTTTTCGGTCAGGGTCTGCGCCACATCCTGATGGCAGGTTGCACAGTGCTGGTCAGGAACCTCGCCCGTATAGGCGATATCGGTGGGACGATGCGGTTCGTGGCAGTCGCTGCAGTCTTCCGCTGTCATCTCGGGACCGTGGGAGCTGTGACAGCGCAGGCAGTCATACCATTGGCCGTGAGCCGGATGGCAGACGCTGCAGTCCATGGTCCGGTGGGCGCTGTAAAGAGAGGCAAAGGCATCGCCGACCGGACGGTGACAGGACAGGCAGGCAGGGCGTACCGGCGCGAGCTCGGTCAGCTCCATCTCCAGGGGCGTATGGGGGGAGTGGCAATTACGGCACCCCTTGACGACGAAATGAGCGTTGTCCTGAGGTGCGTGGCAGGTTGCGCACTCCTGTGAAGCAGCCATCCCGCTCTGGGGGTGATCCGCATGACAGTCGGTGCAGCCCGCGGCAGGGTGCTGCTGATGGCAGTCAACGCACATTAATGCTTCACGGTGCGCGGCCCCCTGGTTTTTCACATCCTTGTAGACCTGCTGATGGCAGGCGGCGCACAGCCCTCCCTGCGGCCCGGACGCATGATTGATTTCCGAGGGCAGGTGAGGATCATGGCAGGCGATGCAGTCCTGAACGGTCATGGTATTGGCATGGGGCTCATGACACTCGAGACAGGACAGGATTTCGGTATGGCTCTGGTGACAGGCGCCGCAGCTCATTTGCGCATGCGGGCTGGGCACGATCTGGTCGGGTTTCGCCATGGGATCGTCATGGCAGCTCAAACAGGCGTCGTCAGCCTGTGACATCTGGTCCCAGAGCTGGTGAAGGGGTGCGTGAGCCGGATGGCAGCCGCTGCAATTGGGCAGTTCGTAGTGAGGATTGTCGGCTGCTGCATGACAGTCGGCGCAGGCCGGGATCGCATCCTCTGCCGGGGGATGGCTCTGGTGGCAGTCCGCGCAGCCCATTCCTTCGCCGTGGCCGCCGCCGAGTTCGGTCAGAGTGGCGTGGATTTCAGTGTGGCAGGCGGCACAGTGCTCGCCGGCAATATCGCTTTCGAACGCGACGTTCTCCGGATCATGGGGGCCGTGGCACTCCTGGCAGCTGCCCTGGGTCATCTCCTCGGAGTGAGGTTCATGGCAGTCGAGGCACAGGGGGCGATGCCCGTGCTGCTGATGACAGTCATAGCAGGCAATTTCGGAGTGGCTGCCGCTGGACGCTACAATCTGCTCCTCGACACCGGGATGGCAGGTGAAGCAGGCTGGCGACAGGTCGGTCGGCGCATCGGCGCTGCGCTCATGAGGCGCATGGGGCTGGTGGCAGCTGAGGCAGTTGTCCAGGGTGAAGTGGGCATTCTTCCCCGGGGTGTGGCACTGCGTACAGGCCGTGGGAGTGCTTCCCTCAAGAGGGGGATGCTGCTGGTGGCAGCGGTAGCAGCCGACCTGCTTCTGGTGAGCGCCGCCTTTCTGTTCCAGGGTCGTGACTGTTTCCTCATGGCAGGCGGCGCACCAGGATTGGGAGACGCCTGCGAAATAGCGGACCGGAACCGGCTTGTGCGCTCCGTGACAGGCCCGGCAATCATCCTCTGTCATGGCGTCGTTGTGCGGGCTGTGACAATCGGTGCAGGCCGGGATCTCGTTGTGCTGCGTGTGGCAGGTATTGCAGGCCACATCGGCGTGAGCGCCGCCGACGGCGTCCGGTCCCTTTGTCGCCCCGGGATGACAGCTTGCACAGGTTGCGCGAACGTCCTCAAAGGAGGAGAAGTCAAAGTCAAGTGGGGCGTGGGGTGGATGGCAGCTGCTGCAGTTGGACAGGGTGTAGTGCTCCGACGCTTCAGGGGAATGGCAGTCGGTGCAGGCTGCGATTGTGTCCTGAGTCCCCGGGTAGGGGTGGGCTGAATGGCAGTCGCTGCAGGCTAGATTTTTCAGGTGGATGCTGTTTTTCTGATCGAAGCCGGCCAGGGTTTCCTTGTGACAGGCCGCACACCAGTCTGCCCGGACCTTATCCCAGGGCTCGGCGCTCACCGGGTTGTGAGGCTTGTGGCAGGCGCTGCAATCCTGGGCGGTGATGGATTCGTCGTGAGTGCGATGGCAGTTTGTGCAGGAGGGCGCATCGCTGGAGTGCTTTGAGTGGCAGGTTGTACAGGCCACGTTGACATGCCCCCCGCCGACGGCTGCAGGTCCCTGTCCTGGGGCAATATCCTCATGGCAGCTCAGGCAGACGTTTTTGGCTCCCCTGAGGCTTGAGAACTCAAAAGCCGAGGGCTGATGAGGTGGATGACAGGCGGTACAATCAGAGAGGGCGTAGTGAGCGGAATCCTGCGGGGCGTGGCACTCGGCGCAGGCGAGAGCATCCCCATGAGTCAGATGGCAGGTGCTGCAGTCGAGTTCGGAGTGGGCGTCGCGAGCTTTTTTCGCGGCTGTCGCGACATCCGGATGGCAGGTGGAACATGCCTTGCGGGCATCGGTCAGAGCGGAGAATTCGAGATCCAGCGGAGCGTGGGGCGAATGACAGCCGATGCACTGGGGCAGCGCATAGTGGTCCTGATCTGCGGGATCATGGCACGCACTGCAGGGTGCGATTTCGGTTTCGGCCCCTTTTTTGGGGTGAACCCAGTGGCAGTCGTCGCAGCTGATGAATTCGCCGTGGGCACCGCCCTTCCGGGCAACCTCTCTGGTCTCGTCGGCATGGCATTTGGCGCAGTCCTCGAACAGGCGCCCGGATGCGCTCTGTTGCGCCGCTGCGGTTGAAAAGCAAAGAAGCAATCCGACGGAAACCGTAACTAAGACCCAGCCCCAATTTTTCATTTGACCTCCTCGAGTCCACAGTGGCAGTCTGCGACCCATCCCGAAAAACATCTCACCACCTCCATGCTCCCCATAAGAGCTGATCCCATGCGGGCGGAGATGCAAAAAGAATCTCAACTTATCAAGCCGCTGCAGCGGCTTTACGAGCCTTGAAACTCGGCCGGCTTGCCGACACGATAGCGTTTACATACCACGGAAAGTCGGTGTAATGAAAGTCTTTTGGTTCTTTCGGGGATGTTGTGCACGCGCCCGCGACGTGCCGCGGGAAATGTAAACGATCGGTACTTCAGCTTATCGGCTGCAGGGCCGGATGTCCAGTGCCGTACCGGTCTCGGTATTTTTTTGGAGCAAAAAGGTGCAGATTCTTCTCGTTGTTCCCAGCCAGGATCCGGCGACCGGCAACTGGGTGAGCGCCCGCCGGTTCAGGGATGGACTCGAGGCACGCGGCCACCAGGTTTTTTTAGTGGAGGTTGCTCTCGACAGTACCGATTTCCGCAGTCTGCGGCAGGCGGCGCGTCATGCCGACGCCGCACTTCTGCTGCATGCCTACCGGTCCGGGCGCCCCTGGCTCGAAGCCGGTCTTGTCGGATCCCTCCCCTTTGGCGTGCTGATGACCGGAACCGACATTAATTTCGGCATGGATGATCCGGCCCAGGCCGGGGTTATCGACCATGTCCTGCAGCAGGCCGCGACGATTTTCGTTCAGAGCCGCCAGGGGCTTGCTGCCCTGGAGAAGCGGGCTCCCCAGCTGGTCGGGCGCCTGTCTTACCTCGCACCGGGGGTCAGCCTCGGGCACAGCTCCTATAATCTTCGGCAAAAGCAGGGGGTTGGGGCGGACGAGGTGGTTTTTCTCTGTCCGGCGGGGATTCGACCGGTCAAAGGAGTGCTTGGGCTGCTGGGGCTGTTTGATCGGGTGGCGCGCTGCCGCAGAGGCTTTCGGGTGCTGTTCTGCGGACCGGTGCTGGAGCGCGGCTACGGGCGGCGGTTTGAGGCGGCTCTGGCGCATCGCCCGTGGGCCGGATATCTGGGAGTGATCCCTCCCGAGGCGATGGCGGCTGCGATGCGGGAGGCGGATGTCATATTGAACAACTCGCGCGCCGAAGGGTTGTCCAATGCGCTGATGGAGGCGACAGTGCTTGGAGTGCCCATTCTGGCACGGGACGTTGAAGGAAATGCCGATGTCGTCGTCCCCGGATGCAATGGTCTGCTGTACGGCGACGTGAAGAGCTTCTGTCGCCATTCTCTCGAATTGATCGATTCTCCCGAGTTTCGTGATCGTCTCTCCCACCCTTCATCCATTCCAGTGGTCGAGCGCAGCGCCGAGATCGATGGTTTGGAGAACTTCCTCCGGCACCTTTGAGCCCGCGTTTACCCTGCTGACCCCCGCCTGTTTCCTTCGATTTGACTCAAGCGGTCGGTCCATGTTTACAATGACGCCTTATTTGATGGCGTCGCAAAAACTCACCAACTGCTGCGTTGCTGCAATTGCTCTCGCTGCTTCGACGTACGTAAGTACGCCTCATTGCTCGACAATCGCGCGCCTTGCATTTGGCGCTTTTTGCTTAGCCATCGACATTGATGCTTTTTTGCGAAAGCATCTTATTTGATCTTTCAAACCATTGTACCCTCGCAGGGAAAGGCCGGGGAGTGCAATGATTTCTGCAACCTTCAGCAAGAGGAGAATCATGGACACCGCAGGCCGAACCGAACAGCGTGGTCCTACCGGCGATCTCTCGTCGCAATGGGCCCGGCTCGACTGGAAAGCGGAATTGAAAAACAATGTCACCACCCCCGCCCAGCTTGAAAAGTATTTTCCACTGAGCGCGCGCGAAAAAGCCGATCTCGAACAGATCGTCGCCGTGCACCCCATGAACATTCCACGCTACTATCTCAGCCTGATCAGGCCGGACGACCCCAACGACCCCATACGCAAGATGTGCGTGCCGGGCTCCGGGGAGTTGATCGTGGTTGGCGCCATGGGAGACACCACAAAGGATCCCTATGGTGATGACAAGCACGACAAGGGCAACGGGATCCTGCACAAATACAGCTATACCGCTCTTGTGGTGGCGACGGAATATTGCGCCATGTACTGCCGCCACTGTTTTCGCAAGCGCATGGTGGGGCTGTCGAATGATCAGACCGTCAGAAATTTTCAGGAAGCGTCCAAATACATCGTCGACCATCCGGAGATCTCCAACGTCGTAATCTCCGGGGGCGACCCGTTTCTGCTGCCCACCGACGTCATCGAAGCGATGCTGGAGTCACTCAAGGATATTCCGCACCTCAATTACATGCGGTTGGGATCCCGGGCGCCGGTGGTCTATCCCATGCGGTTTTTCGAGCCGGAGCTGCTTGATGTACTGCGCCGTTTCAACCGGGACAAGACCCTTTTTGTACCGACCCACTTCAACCATCCGCGCGAAATCACCCCCGAAGCGACCCAGGCAGTCCTCAATCTGCGCGAGGCCGGCCTCAATGTCCACAATCAGGCCGTTTTTCTGCGCGGCGTCAACGACGATGCCGAAACCCTCACCGAACTGATGAACGAGCTGGTGCGCATCGGCATCAATCCCTACTATCTGTACCAGTGCATGCCGGTGTCGCGCGTGCGGCACCATTTCCAGGTGCCCCTGAAAGAGGGGGTCGATATCGTCGATCGGGCGCGGCAGCAGATGGACGGCCACGCCAAGCGTTTCAAGTTCATCATCGGGCATGATATCGGCAAGCTCGAAATCTGCGGTCGTGTCGACGACAAGCTGATCCTGAAGCAGATTCATGCCCGTTCGGAGCATCCCGAAGAGGCGTCTCGCATGCTGATCCGGCAGCTGACCGATAACGGCGGCTGGCTGGACGATCTGCCCGAGGTTGAGCTGGCCTGATCGTTTTTTTGTGCTGAAAACCTCAGGTTTCAGCGGTGACTGGCCTTGAAGCGCTTCAGCCAGTTCTGGAACTCCTCCTCCTCGTTTTCGAGCTCGAACGCATTGATCAATCCGCGCCGCAGACCGATCGCCACGGCCCGGTTGCGCAGGTTGAAGGCATCGCCGAACTTGTCGCTGTGAAACTGCTGCTGATCGACGCCGAGCTTATTGTAGAGGGAATTGAGCCGGCTCTGTACCCCGCGGCGCGAAAGGTAGCGCCGCTGGGCGATGAGATTGTCGGTCAGCCCCAGGGAGATATCGAGCAGGGCTTCGTATTCGATGTCGGACAGAGCGGTCTGGCTGTGACCCGTGCGGCCCTGGACCTTGCGGACTTCAGGGTCGATCCAGCACTGGTCGTCCACCAGCACCGTGCGGATGGCCATGCCGATGCGGTCGCGCGGGTTGGATTTGAGGACATAGCCGTAGACCGTTTCCGGCGGCACGATGCGCAGCAGGGCGCGCACGTACATTTCGTCCTTGTACTGGCTCCAGAAGACGATGCGGGCCATGGGCCGCTTGTCCCACAGGGCGCGGGCGAAATCGACTCCGTTCATTTCAGGCATCTGGATGTCGCTGATGACCAGCGGCTCGTCATAGCGTTCCAGGGAAAGATCCTCTTCGGCGAGGAGGCGTTCGAGGAATTCGTAATCTTTCGGATTGTCTTCGGCGATAATGATTTTAAGCGGTTCCATGAGATCAATCTTCCTGTCGAGCATTGCCGTTGAGCGGCAGGGTCAGCATGAAACGGGTGCCATGACTGAAACGTGACGGGCCCCATTCGGCCCGTGCGCCGATGGCGCGTGCGCGTTCGCGGATGTTGTTGAGCCCCCGGCCTTCTCCACGGGAGGCCTGGGAGTAGTCGAAGCCGGTACCGTTGTCTTCCACGATCAGTACGACATCGCTGTCGCGACGATCGAGAGTGACTTCGTAGCGCCCCGCCTGAGAATGCTTGATCACATTGTGGACGGCTTCCAGCGCGATGCGGTACAGAGACAGCCGGCACAGCCGTGACAGGTTGAGGCTTTCGACCTTGGGCGAAACGTACAGGTGGTACTCGGGCAGCCCCTCTTTGTCGAGGTGGCGCTCAAAATGCGATTGCAGCGCAGCGCCAAGGCCCAGAATGTCCAGCGTCTGCGGATGCAGGTTCTCCATGACGTCGCGCAGGTTGGCGATGGCGCGCTGCAGATCTTCCTCGATGTGCTCGACCTCGGTCTGGTTTCCGCCCTGGCAGCGCAGATGCTGCAGCGCCCGCAGGACGTCGGAGAGGTCGGAAAGAGACTGGTCGTGGAGATCCATGGCGATGCGCCGTCGCTCTTCTTCGGCGCCTTCGAGCAGCTTTTCGGTACTGACCACACGGATGAGACGGTCGGTCATCTGGTTGATGGAGATGGCCAGCTCATCAAGTTCGTCCTGCACTCGACTGGGAGCATCCGGCGGGGTCAGATCGCCTTTGGCGATGCGGCCGGCGCTGTCGGACAGATGCTTGATGCGCCGCAGCAGGCGCCGGGCGAAAAACAGGCTCAGAAAAGTCCCCAGCAGCACTGACGTGCCGATGCCGATCAGGGCGACCAGGGCGGTTCGTGCCACCAGTTCATCGATATCCTGCAGGTGGGCGGCACGCAGGGAGGTGCGCCGCTCCTGTGACATCTCCGCCAGGGTCACCAGTTGCGGGCGCAACAGTTCCAGCGCCGCCTTGAAGCGCAGAGCATCATAGCCGCGTTTGGGGTCGAGATCGGTGACGGTCTGCTTCAACAGGGCCCGGGTGTTTTCGGGCAGCGGCATCAGGTTGTTGATGCGGTTCACCGCGCCGGCCAGATGGTTGTGCAGCTCGTTGAGCGTTTCCATTTCCGCGACGTCGAAGCGGCCGACCCGGTTGACGTGGGCAATCAGCCCCTGGATCCGCTGCGCCGAGAGATCGGCTTCAGCCAGGGCGACGAAGGTCTGGGTGATTTTACGCTCCTGCTGCCGTTTGACCGACAGATCCCAGTAGGTGTACTGCAGAAATATCAGCAGCAGACTGGTCAGAGTCAGAACCGTTGCCGGCGCGAGCACAATCTGTTGTTTGAGAGTCAGTCGCATGCCTGTCAAGGTAGCATAGAACGCGGCGGCGCGCACTGTGGATAAGCACAGTGCGGAGGGCGCCGGATTCCCCGGAAAATATGCGCTAAACAGCCTTTTTCTCTTCTGTCGGCTCGGTTATGCTTAACATCATCGACGGCCTGTTGTGGCAGGCAGGTTGTCGGTTAAACTCCCTCTTCATGTTTTACCCTCTCTCAACAGATGAAAAGAGCCGGCCGGACGCCTCCATCCGCCGGCTCTTTTCTTTTTTTCCGCGTGTTCCCCCCTTGTTCCCCTGTCATCCCGAAAAGAACGACAAAGCCTCCTCCTGCAGGAGCTGCGGCCGGTCCTGATACCTGGGCGAGTGATGAAACGGCAGCAGTTTGCCGACGCCGGCACGTCGTGCCAGCTCTCCCGCGATCCGTGCGGTGAGATGGTTTCGTTCCCGGGCCCGCGCCAGATCATGATGGGCGAAAACGGCCTCGATGGCAAGCAGGTCCGCACCCTGAGCCAGGTCCAGAATGCGGGCATAATTTTCCTCGCGCGGCTCACAGTCGGTTATGTAGGCAATTTTCATCCCCTTCTGGCAGTGGGCAATCTCCGCGCTCAGGCGTGACAGGGGCAGCTCTCTGGGAGCGGCGCCGCTGGTCTGCGGGACCTCGATCGGCGTGTCTCCTGCTGCGCCTTCCTGCAACAGATCCTTGAAACGGGTCAGCCAGCGGCCGCAGGCGTATCCCCGGCGATCAAGCGCGTCGGGGTGGATCGCAACATGCAGTTTCTCTTCGAGTGCGTATGCCTGCGAGACGATATTCCCGTGCTGCAGCGGGCGGGTGCGTACCCGATAGTGCAGGGTCTCGCACACAAGACCGCTGTCGTACGGCGGTGGCGTTTCGTCATGCCGGACAAACCCCTCCGAAGCGCGAAAGCGCGCCTGGCGTCCAGGCTTTTCACCGGCGGCTTCCCGCACCCGGATCTCGAGCGGGTAGCCTTTCACCAGGTTCCAGGTATAGCCGGCCAGGCGGTGGGAAAGGTGCTCGATAATACCGGGCGGTCCATAGAAGTTGAGACAGGTGGGGCGATAGAGATGGTGGCGCAGGAGATGGTCGAAACCGATCAGGTGATCGATGTGGGCATGTGAGATGAACACATGCTGGATTTTAAGCAGGTCGCGGCCACTCAAAGGGTGCAGGTCGCCGCAGTCGAACAGGAGCGCTTCTCCCCGATGGGCGGCACGCACAAACAGGGCGGGATCACCGAACGGACCGTTGACCAGGGAAGAGAAAAACGAAGAGCGCATCGAGGCCTGATCCCTGCATCCCTCAATCAGGATGCGGTGTCGCGCGGTTGGTCGGGAAAGGTCCTGGGGAGAAATACCTTGAATTCACTGCCTTCGTTGGGCTGCGAGGTGACGGTGATCCGTCCCTCGTGGGCGTCGACGATCCATTTGACAATAGAGAGGCCCAGTCCCGCACCGCTTTCCTGCTCACGGTTTTTGTCGATGCGGTAAAAACGATCGAAAATGCGCGACAGATGTTCGGGCGCCATGCCGTGTCCGGTATCTGAAACGGCGATGACGGCCTGATCCCCCTCACATTCCAGCTTCAGGCGCACACTGCCGCCGGTGGGCGTATATTTGATGCCGTTGGTCACCAGGTTGAGTCCCATCTGGTGCAGACGCAGTTCATCGCCCATCACCTGAACGACCTCTGTTTCGGGCAGATCCAGGGTGACGGCGATGCCTTTGTTCTCACCGAGAACTTTGCCCTGCTGATAGAGATCGCGCAGCAGGTCGTTGAGATTGACCTGTGATTTTTCCATCGGCAGTTCGCCGGCTTCGCTTTTTGCCAGCAGCAGAAGGTCTTCGATGATGCGCCCCATGCGATCGATTTCCTCGAGGTTGGATTCGAGGGTGGAGCGGAATTCCTCAGGATCACGCGTCCAGCGCAGTGCCACCTCTGTTTCGCCGCGCAGAACGGTGAGGGGGGTGCGCAGCTCATGCGCGGCATCGGCGGAGAACTGGCGGGCACGGCGCATCGCAGCGTCCAGCCGTGTCAGCAAAGCGTTGTAGCTTCTCACCAGCTCTCCGGGCTCGCTGCGATCTTCGCGTTCCGGCAAACGCTGCTCGGCCAGGTTTTCCGCTGTGATCTGGTCCATCTTCTCTGCCAGAGCTGTCAGCGGCTCCATTCGCCGTCGGTTGATCAACAGACTCAAGGCGGTCATCAGAACAAGGGCGAGTCCACCTGTGACCATGAGGCGAGTCTTTAACCTGGCAAGAATTCGTTCGGTCGGTGCCTGGCTGACTGTGACGCGGATTACGCCGAGAAAGGCGCTTCCTTCCAGCAGCGGATAGTCGATGCCGCGCAGGTCGGCGGCGCCGGGGCGTATCCGGGTGAAGAAACGGACCTCCGCTTCAGGAGGGTTCTCCCCTGGATCTTCCAATGTGCCCGAAAATTCTCCATCCGTAGGCGAAGAGGCACAGAGGCAGGCTCCGCGCAGGTCGAGGACGGCAATGCGGGAATCTTCGCCAACCAGCGGCAGCCCCGTTTCAACTTCGGTACACAAGTCGGCCAGCAGGGTGGCCGATTGCTCCCCGCGGGCGCTGCCGGCCAGGCTCTGGGTCAGCGCCAGCAGGCGCTCATCCGTTTCGGCGCGCAGGCTTGCAGCCGTTCCCTGGAACCATAAAATGCCGCAGGCCCCCAGAACGAGGGCCAGCGTCAGTATAAATTCCAGAGTCATGCGTATGCGTAACGAGTGCAGCGAGCTCAAATCAATCCGATTCCTTCAGGACATAGCCCACCCCGCGAACGGTGTGAATGAGTTTCTGATCGAAGTCGCGATCGACCTTCTTGCGCAGATAGTTGATATAGACGTCAATAATGTTGGTGAAAGAATCGAAGGTATAATCCCAGACATGTTCCGCGATCATGGTGCGGGTCAGGACCTGGTTGGGATTACGCATCATGTATTCGAGCAGGGCGTATTCCTTGGAAGTCAGGTCGATCTCTTTTTCGCTGCGCCAGACCTTGTGGGTGACCGGGTCGAGGCGCAGGTCTGCAAAACGCAGCTCGGCGCCACGATCCTGGGTGCCGCGTCGGATCAGCGCGCGTACCCGCGCCAGCAGCTCGGCAAAGGCGAAGGGCTTGGTGAGGTAGTCGTCAGAGCCGGAATCGAGCCCCT
>OBLN01000808.1_pt1 | contig 11127 bp, 17 predicted proteins | sample 1519301 | NCBI WGS metagenome assembly OBLN01 (sample SAMEA2452533, study PRJEB22499) | sediment metagenome | reverse complement strand
TCAATCAGAACAATCAGGTTCGCTGTATAATTAACCATTTTAATTTAATTACTAAAATAGTAGCCAATATATAAAACATTTATTGAATAGAAAAATCTATTATATTGGTTTTAATAGAACTACTATCAGTAAGGTGAAATGACACGGTTTCCTGAAATTGATTTATGTTAAATGGTTTTAAAAAGTAGCTCACACATTTCTCTAATAGAAAATTCATTTCTTCCTCATTCATGTAAGACGCTGTAACAGCTATGACAGGAGTATTTGCGTTCTGTGTATATATTAATCTTTTTAGCACTTCAATGCCATCTATCTTGGGAAGTATGATGTCCAATATGATGAGGTCAAAGCAATATTTGTTGACAAAATCCAAAGCTTGTTCCCCATCCGCAGCCGTCTCTAATCTATAGCCTTTATTTCCAAGGAGGCACAGAACCAATTCCAAGTTCTCAATATTATCTTCTACAACAAGAATTTGCTTTATATTACACACTTCCTTAGACTCTGCAACTGGATATGTCTGTATTTGAAGGGATATACTAAGTTCCCATATTTTTCTATGCAATGCCTAGTTTACAGGCATTCTCTATCATTTAATTAAGTAAGTTATTTTCATATATAGTTTAATAGTATAATATTAGTTTGGTAGTATAATCATAACCTTTTTTTGAAGTAATTATACGAGACTGGATCGTAGAGGTTATACGAACTCTTAACAAAAATATCCTTTTTATCACAAATCCGGATGCAATCCTCCCTTCACAAAGTAATCGTTATTTCACCAACCTTTGACGGGTTAAGCGGTTGGTCTGACACTTGTTCCTTAGGATGTCGTGGGTTCAACTCCCGCCAGGGTCATATGTCTATTAAATATAAAATACCAGAAATCGTAGTGCACTGCGACATTTGCGGGAATCTTATCCCTGCAAAAATTGACGAAGACGATGTAACAGTCGTGATATGTGAAGGATCTACACCGCATGGATTGTGTCTTTATCCTCATTTGGAGCATGTCAAATTTAATTTAGATGTCATTGTCAAAGACCATTGGCATGTCACAAATATCAATGACAAACTTTTGTGTGAAGCTTGTTCAAGAATTCATTCAAAGACGCTTGAAGAAGCAGAGGCCGAGTATCGTAATCGTCAAAGAAATGTTTTGAATGAAGTTAAACGAAAGAGATGTAACAATATCGATAGCTAGCTGCCTTAAATTCAGGATTGTCGGATGGGAGTCTCGCTATTTGGGATGTTGTTTGTTTACACAATAGCAAACGAAGGGAGATACAATGGGGTTACAAGAATTACGTGGGTTAAGAGTATGGAAAGTTCGTTACATGAATCAGAAAGAACTTGAAGCAATGGCGTGGCCGGAGCATTACAATGTTCCGGTCGTTGTCCTCGAAGATGGGACCAAGATATTCTCAAGCAGCGCCGATCAACCGGCATCGCTGCGTGGACTGAATGAAGACTATACATTTGCACTGAGGCCTTAACATGAAATGGAACGAAAGATGTCCCTATTGTTATGGGACAGTGTTTGAAGTGCAGAGTGAGCGGGAACATCTTGTTACTTACAAGTGTACCTGCGGCTTAACCTTCGACACTAAACGGGTTGAAATGATCGATATACCACACGATCAGGTTTCCATGCTTGAACTCATGGAATACAAGGACAAGAGATGTGGGATACACTTCAACAATATGGAGTTCGAGTTCGCGATCTTAACAGATTCAGCAGGGCTTCATCCTATCTGGTTCAATGATAAGTTCACAGTATATGCCAGCATCGAATGCGAGGGCAAGCACGGGTTATTCATGCATGCTGATGATGCAGACGGTAACTATGTGAAGCGCCTTTATGAGCAGCGAAAACCATTGAAAGACTGGTTCGCTTACACGAATGCTGTCAGCAATGTGTTACAATCGGTCGCATACCCCCTCTATTATGACACCCACAGAGCAATCCCTTTCCGAAGTGTCTGCCCCTTCTGTATGTCACCTGTCCTGCAAACAAAGGATTTTGCTACATGTGAGAGCGGTTGTCCAACCTTCAAGATAATTGATGGAAAGGCAATCATTCCACTCAACCAATTCACAATGCAGGAATTACTGGATCAGTGTGGAAACACAAATGACACCATTAAAGTTGCCGGTATGGAGTTCAATCTCGACTGTCTTGAAGACGCGATTGGATACCACCCTATCTGGCAGAATGACACCTACACCATCTTCGCATCACTGATGAACCCTGATGGTATCGGTGGTCCTGGACTATACATAGATGTCTGCAAGAGAGAGGACGAGTCCTGTCTCGGGTATGCAGAGGAGTACAAAGGAACCATTGACAGCTTTGAGATGTTCAAAACAATGTGCGAAGTACGTCTTGAAAAATTCTTTAAGGAGAATAATATCGAGTGAAGAAACTATTGTTTGTTTGTCAGGCGAACGCTCAGCGTTCACCTTCTTTTGAGCTCTGGTTCAAACAACACAGAGCAGGACAGTACGATGTTCGTTCAGCAGGTATCAGTTTTGGATACCCGTACCAGATAGTTGACAAGTGTATACCGGACACTCTTGAGTGGGCTGATATTGTCTACTGTATGGATCTCGAACAGGAGCGTTGGATAGCACGCAGATATCCAGAATATCTGTCCAAAGTACGAACGGTTGGAGTGAGCGATCAATACCCACGCGAAAGCCCGCAGATCAATCGTATCATAGAGTACTGGACAGAACGAGAAGACTTGTAATTTTACTCCCACGAAAAATGGTGAATTAATATGGAAATGAAGTTTTGCGACTGCTGCGGCGGTCATACTGGTGTAGCATTAAACGTACCGATGGATAAAATTGTACCCTCAGTAAGCCACGTTCACGGACTGGACCTGTGTCCTGAATGTCAGAAAGACTTTGAAATCAAACGTAATGAGGCACTTGAAACGGTAGCAAGCAAGTTCAACAGATATCTTGTAAAGGTTACCGGCAGGGGTGCTATATTTTAATGCGACACTGGATCACTGAGTCACGGCGAGATGACTTAAAACATCTTGAGGGGAAGTCGGTAGATATCGGTGAGTGGTTTGCAATGGTGCTCAAAATACCAGCATCAGCAACTTTTATAATTCTAAGTTCAACCAAGAAATCTATCACATTCTTTACTGAGGCGCTAGGGAATTTTAGTATCCCTAAAAGTGCCCTGAAGTTTGAAGACGATAAGGATTAATAATCCTTATGAGAATCAAGTACGTGCACTTTTGTTGTCACTGCGGTGATATGAGCGCGGAGTGTGTCAAACTTGTTCACCTTCTAAGAACTTTCAGAACAAGACGAAGCGTTCACACTAAAGCAGTGACAGTATTCTATTTTAGAGAGGTGCAACTATGGTTAGTGAAAACATTGCAAACGCTTGGAGAATGTAGGGTGAGGATTGGCGAACAGCAGTAAACGGATTTACTCGCAGCTACATTCGCATAAAGACCACATCTGTTGAAATGTGTAAACCTGACACTACCTACATCGGAGATGAACTACCAACATTCCAGTGTGATGATGAGGACGAGCTCCTACACGTCAAAGAAGAGGAACTTCATTGCAAGTTCTGCGGTAATACTATCGAACTGAACGCTTCGAATGATAAGACCGAACTCATTCTCAGACATGTTGTAGGTCATCATGTCGCAGTAGTGCAGACCGATAACCCTGAGCTGGACCCGAGCCGCCTGATAGCAGCTCATAATATTTTGAGGGAACCATAAATGACAGTTAAAATGAGAGGGTGATGGTGTTAATTATTCGAATGAAGATCTTATTTCTATACTAAAATTGTTTATTCAGACCCACAATAGAATACCTACAGAACATGATTTTAAAGCATCACTTGGATATCCGGCGTATAAGACATATCAGAAAAGATTTGGTTCATGGAACAATGCAGTTATATTAGCAGGATATATGCCATCTTTAAATACATATACTAAAGATGAATGTGTTCAAGCATATTATAAATTTCAATCTATGCACAATAGAGCTATGATGGCGCAAGATGCAAAGCGCCCATACCCATCTAAAAAAGCTATAACCACACTGTTTGGTTCGTGGAATGCGTTTATACGATATATGAACGAGCCTGTTACACAAGTACAAGACAAGTTAACTGGTGATGAATTATGTTCTGAGTGCGGGAATAACTCTGTACGATGGTGGTATGTTAATGAATCACGATTATGTGGTACATGTTATTCTAGGTATTACTACACAATAAATCCTGAAAAATGGCTTAAAGTTAGAGATAAGCGCAAACGTAATTTCGGATTCAATGTGATCAATACATATTTTAAAGGTGCACATGCGCATCACTTACATGTAAATAATAATGAAGATGTCATTTATATACCGGCGAAGATTCACCGGTTAGCGCATCATTCTGTACACAATAATCAAAGTATGGGTGAAATTAATACTCACGTTTTATTGTGGGCTTTAAATTATTATAAACATGATAAATATACATTAGGCAAAATATTTGAGGCGTTTAGCTTATGACACAAAATAATCGTATCGTCTTTTACCACGATGACCTTGACGGTATCACTGCCGCAGCCATCGTGAATCATTTTTATCCAGACACCGAGTTCGTGAGTGTGAACTACGGTGATATGTGGAAACCTGAGGAGATCGAAGGTAAGGAAGTATGGGTCGTTGATTTCAGCTTCCCGAACATGCGTGAACTCGCTGAGGCCTGTGACAGTCTTGACTGGATAGACCACCACAGGACCGCTATGGAACAGCAGCGCGAAGCATGGGAAGATAAGAACATCTTTGGAATCAGGAGCCTTGAGAAGTCCGGTTGTGAACTGACATGGGACTACCTGAAAAATCCAGAGGCAAGAACTCCGAACATCATCTCACTTGTAGGTGACATGGATATGTGGCAGTTCAAGTACAAGAACACGCGGGCAGTCTGTGAGGCTGCAGTGTACGAACTCACCGATCCAAAGGACAATATTTGGGAAGTCCTGTTCGGTTCTCCGATATTCTCTGAGGCTGCAGAAGAGGATCTTGAGATTCACGGTTCTGTCCTGCTCGAAGCAAAGAGAAGAAGAGTCGAGCAACTGTTCAATCACGGAACAGACATTACATTTTTCGGGCACCGTGCCCGCATCATGAATGCGACCACTGACATATCAACTCTCGGTGAGTACGTCTACAAGCAAGACGATTATGATATGGCAGTGATGTGGCAGGTTATCAACAATGAAGTTATCCTGAGCTTCCGCTCTGATACAGTGGATGTAGGAGAAATCGCCGAGAGCTTTGGTGGCGGTGGTCACAAGGCAGCCTCAGGTGCCACAGTGGATTTCAGAACACTACTTAACATAATGGAAGGTGTTGACCAATGATGCAAATTAAATATAAGCGCACTGAGCAGGAACTCATCGAAGTCACCGACATCAAGGCGCTTCCTATGGAAAAATTACCAGTAGAATATGTTGAAAGTGATCTCTGCTGTTACCAGAACAGTAGCAGCGCCGTGATCTAACACCGGTCATAAGACAGCTCAGATATCATGCGGCAATGGATGCAGCCTTCGGTAGTGCCGATGATGCTGACCTCTTCGGTCATGCTGCATTCATACTCGAGAAATGCAATAAATTTGGAGACAAATGGAGGGATAACTAAAATGCCTAAACAACAACCACCAAGTAGAACACATGTGGAATGTCCGTATTGCGGAACGCAGAACACAGTAGCGTTCCCGAGAGATCTACCACCGAACTATCAGCATCGCAGTGTTGAAACGTGTGAGACTGAGAACGGTGGTTGTGACAGGGATTTCGTATTCAAAATAAATCTTAAACCGGAAATCCAAGTTCAGAAGATCGAAGGCGAAGATGGTGCATAAGCGCGCTCTGCTTAAGTTTGAGCGTGAATTACGTGTGCTATCAAAACATGATAGTGACATTTTCACTTCGAAAGAAGTAGGAATCAGTGGTAAAATTTTGCAGGTCATGATGGGATACGGAATGGTATCTCAGCGAGGTCGTAGCAAAACACACGTTGCATGGGAAGTGAATAGGGGACACTTAAATAAAATGGTGAAGAAAATATCGGGGTAATATGATTGAATTTTCAGATCTCAATAAAGTATTGGATGACCTTTCATCTATGTATGATGAACCATTCAATTACTGGATGAAATTAATTGACGATGTTCAAGCAGGGACTATTGTTGTACATGATGGGAAGTCGCAAGTACATAAATGCAATTCGATAAAAATACTTATCGAGCATAATGACGGCAAATATTGTTCATACATGTACCTAGTTAAACAGACAGTAGCGAAACGCTTAACTACAATATACAAGGAGTTACCGAACAAACATTACAAAAATGTTGACCACGGAAACTTATATAAATATTGGAGCATGCGTTTAACTGCAAAACATCATCGACCTATCTTCATTGAGGTTGGAGATATGATCGTTTGTAAAACGATATTCCACACTGAAACAATGGGAGTGTGTGACATGGCAACGCTGATAACACTGATATACCAACATGAAGGAGATCTCAAAGCTGTAAGGAAAGCTGAGAATGTCTACCATCTTCTGTTAAAGGAAGACAACGTTGATGTAGATGTAGCTGTTGAGATTCAAGAGCTCATCAACGATTATAAGAAGTTGAACAAAGATTATTCGGCAGAAGATATCATTGCTATTGCCGAACAAGTTATTTCAGAGAGAGAGTTTACACTAGTCCCTTACACGAACTTCAAGCTCTTTTTCTAAACATTTTTTCTATCATCGTGTACAAGCTAAGTTAAATTCTTGAGCTTGTGCTATGTAAAAACGGAGAGACTATTTTTGGGAAAATATCCAGAAAGAACTTACTTACCCATGAAGCAACGCTCTGAAAGTGAAGCTGAGAAGTACCCACGCAAAACACAGGTGCCAAACCATACACAGTGTAAACACTTCGATAGGTTCGCTCAGAGATGCACTCATGAAGATCATGTAAAAAGAGTTGAGCCGAAAGAGCTCTGGTGTCGCGATTTCATTGATCGCGTAACAGATCTTCCAAGATGCTCACAACTTTAAAGACGCGCACTGTGTGCTCGTCACTGTTCTTGCCATACATGGCTTTGATGTAAGGTTGAATATCCGCATCAACAGGAGACACGTACTTGATTATTCCAAGAACGATGTCCTCGTACATCAGCTTCGCACCAAGTAGTTGTGCTTTATCCTTCCAAATATTTTGTAGGATATGTTGCACGTCTTCGCGCTGTGCTGGTGTAAGTCCAAGGGCTGAGCAGGATAAGCATGTGAATGTATAGACCTCGTAGTTTGGTTCAAAGTGCCAAGAGTTACGAGAGAATCTGTTGCATAACATAAATTTATTTATACAGTTCATTCTTATAAGCTTTACTCCTCCCATATATTTAGTATGTAGTGAAGCTTATAATGACGGACATCCTAGTAGGAGTCCTGCCGACAGGCAAAAGAAATAGAAGAGGTAATTGACATGGAATCAAAATTTGCAGGAATGCTTGTGAAAGGAAACGGAAACGACAACACAGTTCAGAAAGAACTTGTTTACTTGAAGATCAAGACAGCCCTTCCAATAGGACAGGCTAAAGAGTTCCACATAGTCGGTGGAAACAAGACCAGACAACTGTTCAGAGGAAAGACACCTGAATGTATGTCATTCGATGGCGAAGTCGGAAAGCTGGTCGCAAGCGGATACAAGGAAGAACGCCTTTGCTCTGAGTGCCAGTACTTGAAGGGAGTGGGCGAAGGTGACGACAAGGTAAAGTGCCAGTACAAGTTCGCACTGCACATCGAAGACCCTGATCCAGAGAAGGAGCAGAGACTCAGCATCGGATTCGGAGCACACATATCATTCTCTGAATACGCTGAGAAGCTCTTTGCAGAAGGGCTTGACGTTCCTGATGTGATGACCAAGATCACCCGCCTTGAAAACCCAAGTGGTCCTGGATATCTGTACAACTTCGAGAAGGGTGCAGTACTCAACATTCAGAAGACTGAGGCTGAGGAGAAGTTCATCAGTGAGCTGCTCAATCACGCCAAAGAGAACGGTCCGATCGAGTATGATTATGCAGTATCCGTGATCATGAAGAACAAGGATCTTGCAGGAATCACTGAGGACAGGGCAAAGGCAGTGCTAAATACCGTTGCAGTAGACGGAATGATAAGCGCGTAAATCTATCATAGGTGAAAAACGATGAGCAGCTTTGAAGCTGCCATGAGAGAAGCTGAGATCGAGAAGCTCAAGACAGCATTGAACCTAACCGATGAAGAGTTCAAACTATTTGAGCAGGTTCGCGATACAGTCATTCCTACCCTTTTTGATGTCAACGAGATCCTTGACGATACACTTGTTGGTGAACACGAAACAAGAATGTCTCTGTTCACCATCTATATTCTTTCAAAGATCTGTTCTTATGTATCTGGTCCATCAGCCGGCGGTAAGTCTGCTGTAATGGATGCATGTATCGATTGTCTGATGCCAGGGGACGGCCTTGTAGTTGAGGGCGGTTCAGAGAAGGCTATCTTCGACATGGCTAAGAAGATCGAGAAGTGTAAGTACGTTGAAATCAGAGAGCTCAACAAGATCAATAATGACTGGATTGAGATATTCAAGAGTTGGGGTGAGGGTAAGCCCTACGAATACAAACGTTCCAAAGGTATAGTCGGCGGAACCAACGACATGATACTGCCACCACGCCCATTCGTGGTATCCCGTGCAGATGAATCTGCAAGTAACGTTGAGATGGGGGCAGAGATGAGGTCAAGGTTGGTCGAGGTAACTGTGGACGGATCTCAGAAACAAACCAAGTCTGTAATGTCCAGACAGGCAGAGAACGTGGAGAACCCGTTCGATGTCAAACAGGTGGACAATCTTAAGAAGGCTTGTTTAAAATGGCACATTTCTAACTTACCCGAGTATGACATTTATGTAAATCCTGCAGGCGGTCTTTTGAAATCGTTCATTCCAACGGTGTTCACAACGGCGCGTAGGGATTTCCCGAAGTACCTTAAGAACTGCGAAGGTATTGCACGCTTTCACTACAAAGAGCGTATGTCCGGTACAGTTCAAGGACAATCGACACTATTCATAACTCCTGCTGACATGTTCTTAAATCACAGGATCTTCGGAACTAACCTTGTAGAGTCAGCTCTGAGATGTTCGCATCTCGAGAAGATAATTATCAAGGTCCTCGATGAGAACGGTCAGAGGTCAAAGGCAGAGATACAGCGTCTTTTACGCAACGAGAGTGTCAATGCAACCATACCGGTAATTGACTCACATCTCAAACATCTTTCAGACCTCGGTTATCTTAATGTTGAGAAACCAGGGCGAGAGAATCTTTACTCAGTCTCAGACTTCTACGAGGAGTTTGCCATAGTACCTGATTTCAGGCAGATAGTAGAGTACACGAAGAACACTATGCGTAGCATTGAACACTACGCTCCATACGCTGATGAGTATATAGAACGGTTCTGTACTGGCGACATCATCGTTCAGGATCCGATTACCGGCGAGGACATCAACATCTTCGAGTACAAGTTCGATAAACCGCACGGGTCATCCTCATCCGAAGAGAACACACGCATAGAAAAAACGAGTCCAAAAGGACAGCTTACATTATTCTAAGGTGGTAATTATGCAACCCATTTATTTGCAAAAAGCCATGAAGTTCAATCCTAAGAAGCACGACATCAGAGGCTTTGGAATCCAAAGGAAGATCGATGGTGTTCGTGTACAGCTTGTCATCGACCTTGATGGTAAGTGCCGGATTTACTCAAGATCAAAAACGAAAAATACAGGTGACTTTAACGAGTACACCGATAAATTACCCCACATTGTATCGCTTTTAGAAAACCATTTCATTAAAGGTGTGATCCTCGATGGTGAGGCTCACATCGACAAATACCCCACGGATCAGGATAACTACAAGTATGTTTCCGGCACGCTAAACATGGGAGTTGAAAAATGCCTCCACAAACAGCGTGAGAATGGACTCATCAAGGTTGTTCTGTTCGATGTACCAACACTGAAAGCTCAGTATAGGTTACGCTATCGATACCTGACTGACAACATCGCAACCTGCACCCACCTGTCCGTCAACCCGATGATCATTAACAAGGATGACGAGTACATGGTGGAGTTCAACAAGGTAATAGATGCCGGTGGCGAAGGAATTATCCTTTACAATATGTACGGCAACTACAAACACTCAGCAGAGCGCTGCCAGACAAGCAGTGATGTCCTTAAGATAAAGGATGTGAACGAGTGTGAGGTTCTGGTAGTAGCTAAAGAAAGAGGTCTTGGAAAATTCTCCACGACACTCGGAGCACTTGTCTGTAAGGACGGTGAAGGTAAGACCGTCAGGGTTGGGACAGGTTTGACGGATGAGGAAAGGGATAATATTATGCAGAACATCCCTGTACCGTTCGTCATCGAAATAACATATCAGGAGAAGACTGAGGATTCATACAGGCATCCGGCATTCTATCGCCTTCGTCTCGACAAGGACATTGGAGACTGGACCAAGGATGGTGATGACGATGACACCAACTAGAGTTTTGTGGGTGTCACGTCACGACCCCACTCCTTTACAGTATAGAGAACTTAACAGAATCTTTGGAGATTATCGAATTGTATTACACAAACGTCCTGTTGAATCTGCGAAAGAAGTTGTCAATCTCATGGAAGAACACATGACAACCGAGCTTGTTGTAGTACTGCCAATACAGCTCATTGAGGATCTGAACTCACTGTTCAAAATTCAACCAATCAGGGCGCACATGCACAGAACTACAGACAATGAAGGAGCAGTTCTGTTCGAACATGACTACTTCTATAGAGTAAAGAAGATAGTTTTTGAGACAGAGATTTTATAAATTTAGAGATTATATTGGTCGTATAATGTTATACAACAGAACTATTATAAGTTCTATTGTATATCCTGACCAGTTAATCGCTATCACCGGAGATAGAATGTATCCTAAGACATATCTGATAAAAACCGATGACTTTAGCGAGGTATGGGCGCTATCTGGTTTGTCCATCTCAATCGCTTCCGCCTGTCCCATCAT
>OBLN01000807.1_pt1 | contig 11132 bp, 6 predicted proteins | sample 1519301 | NCBI WGS metagenome assembly OBLN01 (sample SAMEA2452533, study PRJEB22499) | sediment metagenome | reverse complement strand
GTCTTTTTATATGTTCTTGCCGTTGCTATACTAAGAACAGAGTCGGCTCCAAAACTGTTCCATATCTCTTTCGTAAATGGGCTAACTGATAGATCGGTTCGCAAAAAAGTGTGATCCAGATCTGTAATATAGGCATTTTTCATCTTGCTTAATACCGCATTTTACATGTGAGCATTTTTTCAACAAGAAGTCGTCCGACTTCGACCTTGGTATCGACGATAGAGGTAATATCGAGATCTTGAAGATTCTCCTTATCCTCAAGCGTAGCAACTTTTACTATAAGGTTTATATCTTTTGTGTGTTTTAAAACGGCCTCGCAGATCGCTCTTTTTTTCTCTATATTATCAAGCGTTACTATTACTGCCGCCGAACTCTCGGCATGAAGCGCCTCTAAGAGAGAGAGCTTTGACATATCTCCCAAATAAGCCTCTTTTCCTGCTGATAAGGCTTCATTTACATGTTTCGGGTTATTATCTATTATGACATAGGGAGCACCAAGCTCATCAAGGTTTTTGGCAACAAATTTACCGATGACACTGTAGCCGCACACGATCACATGGTTTTCTCTCGAGACAAATGCGGATGTATCAAGCCCTAAATATTCAAAGCGCGTAATAAAGGCAACAAACCTGTTGATCTTGGAGATAAAGAACGGGGTCACTATCATGGAGAAGATGACCACAAGGACAAAAAGGGACTCAAGCTCTTTTTCCAAAAGACCTCCCATGCTCGCAACCGCGAATATAACAAAAGAGAACTCCCCGACCTGAGAGATCGCCAAAGCGGTCTTTAAGGAGAGCACATGGGAAGATGTTATGCGCACGACAAGATAGGTGATTATCGTCTTTAACACCAGAACAAGCAAGAAGATGCCGACAATAAGCCAGAAGTTATCAATAAAAAAGAGAACATCTATCTTCATACCAACGACGATAAAGAATGTTCCTAGAAGTATATCTTTAAAGGGCGCGATGTCCGATTCTACCTTATGATGGTACTTTGTCTCGGCAATTATCATCCCCGCCACAAACGCTCCAAGAGAGTATGTAAAGCCTGCATATGAGGCTAAAAGCGCAGCAGAGACCACGATAAAAAGAACCGAACCCATAAAAAGCTCATCAACCTCGCTTGACGCCGAGAAGTGAAGAAGCCACGTCATAACCCTTTTTCCGACTATAAACATAAAACCTATGACAAGAACGGCACTTATAAAAGTATCCCTAAGAATAAGAACGACAGACTGATCGCCGCTACTTGTTAAAAATCCCAAAAGTATAAGTATAGGGATAACGGCGATATCCTGAAATATCAGTATTCCGGTCGCACGCTGACCGTACGGATTGTGTATCTCTTTAGAACTCTTCAGATAGCTCAAAACAACGGCGGTTGACGAGAGCGCAAAGGCAAGTGAGAGGATAAGAGCCGAAGTCGATTCAAGCGAAAATAGATAGTGGCTTATAGTGTAAACGACCAAAGCGGTAAATCCGACCTGCAAAAAGCCGTTGAAAAATATCTCTTTTTTCATGCTGTTCATCTTAGTCAGAGATATCTCAAGACCTATCGTAAACATCAAAAAGACTATACCGAACTCGCCTATATGCTCCAGGGTCGCCGAATCGTTCATATATCTCAAATCAAGCGCATAAACCATTATGGTACCGGTAAATATGTAGCCTATTATCTGAGAGATGCCAAAACGTTTTAAAAAGAGGTTTAAAACAGTAGAGACACCGAGTGCCATGACAATATACAAAAGTGCTGAATCCATAAAACTCTTTCAGATATTATTTTAAGGGTTTTAAGAGAGCCCTTGAAGTTTTGTTATTATAGCAAAAGAAACTTTTAGCTTATGCGTTTTAACGGAATCATATACTTAATTTTAAGAGATTCTATAATATAATCGCGATTATGTTTGACATTTTGGAGCTATTTTATGACTAAATATATTTTTGTGACCGGTGGAGTTTTAAGTTCTCTTGGAAAAGGGATAACGGCAGCCAGCATAGGCACGCTGCTAAAACATGCCGGCAAAAAAGTCGGTATGCTGAAAATAGATCCATACATCAATGTCGACCCGGGAACTATGAGCCCGCTTGAGCACGGTGAAGTTTTCGTGACAAAAGACGGTGCAGAGACAGACCTTGACATCGGAAATTACGAGAGATTTTTAGATACTTCCTACCTTAAATCGAGCAACTTCACTACGGGTCAGGTCTACTCCAGCGTAATCGAGAGAGAGCGCGCAGGCGGCTATCTTGGACAGACCATCCAAGTTATCCCGCATATTGTAGGCGAGATAGTAAAGCGTATAAAAGAGGCAGGCGAGGGTCATGAGATACTTATCGTCGAGCTTGGCGGAACGGTAGGAGACATCGAGGGTCTTCCGTTTATGGAAGCGATCCGTCAGATGAAGCATGATGAAGAGGTAGAGGGAACATTTTTTGTTCACGTTACTCTCATCCCTTACATCAAAGCTGCGGGCGAGCTAAAGAGTAAACCGACACAGCACTCCGTTCAGGAGCTTCGCCGTATCGGTATCACTCCGCAGATGATAATTGCCAGAAGCGAGAACGCGCTGCCGAAAACTTTCAAGAAAAAACTGGCTATGAGCTGTGACGTCTCGGCTGACAGCGTTATTGAGGCGCTTGATGCGGCTTCTATCTATGATGTTCCTATCTCGTTTTTAAGACAAAATATCTTAAAACCTATATCAAAAGAGCTTGAGCTCGGCGAATTAAATCCGGATATGGAGAGATGGGACTCTCTGGTCAAAAAGATAGTCCAGCCGAAAAACCGTATAGTATTGGGCTTTGTAGGAAAATATCTTGAACTTAAAGAGTCTTACAAATCATTAACGGAATCTCTTATCCACGCAGGCGCGCACCTTGACACGCGCGTGGACATCCACTGGGTGGACAGTGAAGAGATAGAGAGCAGAGATACGGAGGCGCTTCTAAGTGATTGTGACTCCATCTTGGTTGCAGGCGGATTCGGAAACAGAGGTGTTGAGGGCAAGATCAAAGCCATAGAGTATGCACGCGTAAATAAGATCCCATACCTTGGTATCTGCCTCGGTATGCAGCTTACACTTGTAGAGTATGCAAGAAACGTGCTCGGCTTAGAGGGCGCGAACTCTGTGGAGTTTGATGAGAACACACCTCATCCGATGATCTATCTTATTGACAACTTTATGGACCAGAGCGGAAATACGCAGCTTAGAACACATAAATCTCCGATGGGCGGCACACTTCGTCTTGGAGAGTATCCGTGCGATACTAAAGAGGGCTCTATCATACGCAAAGCTTACGGCGGAGCAAAGACCATATATGAGAGACACCGCCACAGATACGAGGCAAACCCTGCTTACAGAGCACAGCTTGAAGATGCGGGCATGATCGTAACAGGTGAGTCAAACGGACTTATAGAGGCGGTAGAGATAAAAGATCATCCATGGTTTTTAGGAGTTCAGTTTCACCCTGAGTTCACCTCAAGACTTCAGACTCCAAACCCTTCTATTCTGGCATTTGTCGAGGCGACTCTAAATCTTTCGCAGCAGAAGTAACCAGCCAAAATATGCATCTTCTTGATGATCTGCCAACGCTAGACAAGTCGGCTCTCTTTGAGCTGCTCTCTAAAAGATTTGACAACGAAGAAAAAAAACTCTCGCAGATCCCAAACCCCGAAATGCTTCATGATGCTCCAAAAGCTGCCAAAAAGATAGCAGATGCTATAAGAGAGGGCAAAAAGATAACTCTAGTTGGTGATTATGACGTTGACGGCGTAAGCGCAACGGCCATAATGATAGACTTTTTCAGACAGATACCCTACCCGCTTCAAACAATTATTCCAAACCGTTTCAGCGACGGTTATGGAGTAAGCCCGAACGTATTAAAAAGAGTGGATGCGGATATTGTTATAACCGTGGACAACGGCATAACAGCCATTGAAGCTGCCGAGATCTGCAAAGGGCGGGGCATAGAGCTAATCATCACCGACCACCACACTCCGCTTGAGACCCTTCCTGATGCTTACGCCATAGTAAACCCGAAACTCTCAAGCTGCAGCTACCCATTTGAAGAGATATGCGGAGCGCAAGTCGCCTGGCTTCTGCTTGGTCTGCTTAAAAAAGAGCTATCTCTCTCCATCGATATGAAAGCGTTCCTGGATATTTTATGCATAGCGGTAATCGCAGATATCATGCCTCTTACCGATATAAACAGAGCGATCGTAAAAGAGGGTCTCAAGATCTTGATGAACTCGCAGCGACCCTCTTCCATTATAATAAGAGATTTTCTAAACAAGAGCTCCATTACATCCGAAGATATAGGTTTTGCCATAGCGCCTCGCATAAACTCTGCGGGAAGACTTGAAGATGCGAGTATCGCCTTGGAGTTTTTGACTGCTGCAACAACGAATGAAGCCTATACACAATTTGAAAAGCTAAACACATTAAATGAAACAAGAAGAGAGACGGAAGCAAGAACTACGGATGAAGCACTTGGACTAGTAGATGAAAAGGATAGCATTATAGTGGTTGCAAAAGAGGGATGGCACGAGGGCGTTGTAGGGATAGTAGCATCCAGACTTGTAGATCTCTTCTCTAAACCCGCAATTGTGTTGAGCATAAAAAACGGTGTTGCAAAGGGAAGTGCCAGAAGTATAGGAAATATAGATATATATGAACTTATCAAAGAGAACAGCGCTCTTTTGACAAAATTCGGCGGTCACAAGATGGCAGCGGGTCTTGGGCTTGAAGAGAAAAACATTGATATCTTCAAATCTGCCATCAACCGGAGCGCTTTAACACTTAGCCCATCAGACTACCTCTCTCTGGATGAGGTTATCGGCATTCTTCCAAGCAGCGAGATAGACTTTGAGCTCTTGGATCTTCTGGAGAGCTTTGAGCCTTACGGAGAAGCAAACTCTCGCCCGCTCTTTTTAATGAAAGATGCCCATATAGTAGAGATAAAACATTTCGGCAAAGAGAAATCGCACACCAAAGTACTGCTTAAACAGTTTGCCCACGAAAGAAAGCCAATTGAGCTAATACTATTTAAGAAAACTCTTGAGATGCCTAGTGAAAAAAAGTTAACGTGCAGTTACCGGGTAACAAAAAATGAGTTCAATTCACGAGTATCAGCTCAACTTATTATAAATAAAATATATAATTATTAAGCAAAAATCACCCCATAAAATGATACATCAGTGCCTTAAATAGCATTATTGTTAGAAAAACTGCTATTTTTAAAACTATCTTAAGGCGCAAGGATGTAAAATTGATAACTTTATCACAAAAAAAGGAAAATCATGAAGAAGAACGAGATCTTAGAAGAGATTTTAAACGAAGTAGATAAGCATCCAGAGATTATGTCTCGTCGTGAGGCTTTAAAATACCTAACGATGTCTCCGTTAGCGGCATCTGTTATTGCAAGTGCTACCGTTGGTACTACTGCTGCATCTGCATCTGCGGACGTAAAAGGTAAAATAGTTATTCTTGGTGGCGGTTTAGCAGGTATGAGTACGGCTGCACGTCTTAACAACACTATCTCAAACGCAGATATAACTGTAATTGAGCCGGATCCGTTATCTGTTTCTTACCAGCCTGGTCAGACACTTGTAGCTAGCGGTGTTTGGGAAATTGATGATATTATCTACAAAAGAGACGATTTCGTTCCAAGCGGCGTTAAGCTGATCAAGGGGAGCGTTACTTCTATAGATCCTGAAAACAACAAAGTTGTAGTTGACGGAAGCCAAGATGTAACTTACGATCAACTTATAGTTGCAGCTGGGGCTAACCTTAACTATGCGGCTATCAAAGGCTTAGAGGGAGAGATCACATCTTCTGGAAAAGATAATGCGGCTACAAAAAAAGTAGTTACTCAAAACGGTGTACACTCTCTTTACTTCCAAGACGGTGCTGTTGCAACATGGGCAGGTATTCAAGAGCTTATAAACAAAGCAAAAGCGCATAAAGGACCTGAAAAACTACAGGCACTATTCTCTAACCCAAGAGGGCCTTTCAAATGTGGTGGTGCTCCGCTTAAGATCATGTATTTAACACACGCTCGTCTTGTAGAAGCTGGTGTACGTGATAAAGTAGAGATGACTTTCAATACAAACAACGGTGCTCTATTTGGTATTCCTGATTATAACGCTCCGATCGTTAAGCAGTTTGAAGAGAGAGGTTTCAAAGTAAACTACAAGCATAACCTTGCTGAGATAGACCCTGCTGCTAAAACAGCTACATTCAACAAATGGTGGATGGAGAAAAAAGAGTTTGAAGATGAGATGGGTGATCCGATCTTCAAAGAAGTTGAAGTTAGCGAGCCTGTTACATTTAAGTATGACTTTATACATGTTGCTCCTCCGCAAAAGACACCTGACGTTGTAGGTAAGTCAAAAATTGGTTCAGCTGGCAGCTGGGTTACTGTTAACAAAGAGACTCTTCAATCATCTTTCTTCCCTAACGTATGGGCTGTAGGTGACTGTGCAGGCGTTCCAATGGGTAAAACAGGCGGTTCTGCTCGTAAGCAGTACAAAGTTGTTGTTGATAACGTAATATCTGTTATGGGCGGCAAAGAGCCGACTGCTAAATATGACGGTTATACAGTTTGTCCACTTATTACAGGACTTGGAACTGTTATGCTTGCTGAGTTCAACTGGACTAAAAAGCCGACACCTTCATTCCCTCTTGATCCTACTAAAGAGAGATGGATTATGTGGTTGTTAAAAGTTTATATGCTTAAGCCAATGACAATTCACGGTATGCTTTCAGGTAGAGCGTAAAAGAAAACTACTTAATCCTCCTTATGGAGGATTTACACCGCACATAGTATAATAATCCCCGCAATTAAAATTTTACACAACATAGGAGAGAAGATGAAAAAAGCTACTATTATAGCTTCGATTGCCATGCTCTTTTCAATATCACTAAATGCCTTTACATTGGGAACTTTAGGTGAGTTCAAATTTGAAAAGATGAACCAGAACGTTTACGTTATGCATGGACCTGAGCTTGAGCCGAACAAAGAGAATGAAGGTTTCATGAACAACCCTGCCGTTATCGAGAGCGCGAACGGACTTATCGTGATCGATCCGGGCGGAAACTACAACGTAGGTAAAAAGATCCTTGCAGAGATAGAAAAACTGAGCTCTAAACCGATAATCGCGGTTTTCAATACGCACAAGCACGGTGACCACTGGTTTGCTAACAAGAACATTAGAGAGAAGTATCCTGAAGTGCCTATCTATGCACTTACATATATGATAGAGCAGGTTAAAGACAATGCGGCCGAGACTTGGTACGGTATCTTGGATAGATTGACAGGAAACCTTGAGGGTACAAAACCCTTTACATTTCCGAGTGATGGCGTTGAGAACAAGCAGACCGTCGTTGTAGACGGAGAGACTTTTGTAATGCGCCACTACTCAAAAGGGCATACAGATACTGATATACTTATAGAGCATACGAACTCGAACACGCTCTTCATAGGTGACAACCTTATCATAAACCGTTTCGGGGCATTTGATGAGTCATCAAGCATTATTGAAAATATAAAACTGCTTGAGAAGATCAAAAATCAAGAGGACGGATTTAAAAAGTATACGCTCTACGTTCCAGGTCACGGACCATCAAGCAGCGAAGTAAGCGAAACTATAGACCCATTTTTAAACTATCTTAAAATTATAGTTGAAGGTGCTCAAAAAGCTTATGACGAAGGTATGGCAAGCTATGAAATAAAGCCTGAAGTCGATGAGAACCTAAAAGATTACCACTCTTGGGATGCTTACGAGGGTCAAATGGGTAAACACCTAATGAAAGCCTACTCTGAAATAGAGATGCTTGACTTCTAAAAACAGAGCTGCTCTTTGGCGGCTCTAACTCTTTTTTTACAAAAAATTTCAGTTCTAAAACTACCTTTTTTATCTATAATATTTCATGCCTAAAATTTACAAATGCCAAAGAGCAAAATCAGACATTACCCTATTAAAAGCGCTTGATGATTCGCTTGTTGCATACTGTACAAAGTTCCACGGCATCAAAATATTTGACTTTCATGAGTGCGAAACAAAAAAAAGCGTTGCAAATGCCTATCTGGGTGCAAATGTAACAGCCTCTGCATTTAGTCCTAACAATGAACTCTTTGCTTTTGTGAACAGCAGTTTCATATATATTTTAGAGATACAGTCCAAAGAGATCATCCATACGATCGAGGTGCATGACGAAGATGTCGAGATTATAAGCTTTGATCCGTCTTCAAGCTATATTATTGCCGGAAGCAAAAACGGAAGGGTTCTGCAGTACAAAACGAACCAGCCCTCACTTCTCTCAAGACTCTGCTCTTTCCCCTACGACAGGAAAAACATAACCAGAGAGAAGCAAAACTTTGTCAGCTCTTTCGCATTTTTCAACAACTCTTTTGCCTGCAGCGGCTACGGAGGTGCTATCTACATAATCGACCTCTATACGCAGACGAACAGAAGCGTTATCACATACAACAAAACCCGTATAAACGCTCTTTGCTTCTTGGATAAAGATACTCTTATATGCGCAAAAGAGAACGGAAAAGTAGATGTTGTCTCGCTCTTGGAAGAGGAGAGCCACAAAAGCATAGATACGCCCATCGCATCCATTGATACAATAATCATAATGCCAAATCCAAACTATATTCTGCTCAGCGGAAACTCAAATATAATTACGATAATTGATATAAAAAACTGCAAAATTGCCCACAGCAAGTATATTGAGGTTGAGTCGAAAATAAGATTCGTCGATATCGTAAACAGCGACTCGCTGGTTGTCGCACTTCAAAACAACGAGATACTGCATATTGAGCTTCCCGGTATCGCAAGACTCAAATCCCTTATTGCGCACAACTCGCTTAAAGAGGCTTTTGAACTTATTGACAAAGAGCCTATGCTTCAGGGCTCCAATGAGCATAAAATCCTTGAAGAGAGATTTGAAAAGAGCTATGAGATCGCCCTCAAAGCTCTTATCAACCAAAACAGGGCTCATGCCTCTGGAGTTTTAGAACCATACAAAGAGATAAAATCTAAACAGAGCGTAATAAAAGAGCTATTTAGCGCTTTTGAAAACTATCTAAGATTTCAAGCGCTGTTTTTGGAGAAGAAATACGCTCTAGCATATAGCATGTGCTCCAAATATGAGCCTTTAAAAAGAACTGTCCAATACAAAAAGATGGAGCAGGTCTTCAGGCTCGCTTTCTCAAATGCACAAAGACATATTATACAAAACAACGTAGCCGGCGCGAGAGCTCTTCTTGCCGAGTACAATACCGTGGTCTCAAAAAAACCTCTTATAAAGCTTCTAATTACTCAAAACAAAGAGTTCGTAGATCTCTTAAGGGCCATACAAAAGAGGGATTTTAAGACAATTAACAAACTTGTAGACAAAAACGAGCTCTTTAGGCAGATACCGAACTATATAGCTATGAACAACCAGATAGAGGAGACTCTCCTCGAAATAGAAGATAGCATAAAAGCGGCACAGACTCACAAAGCAGAAAAACTTCTACTTACACTTGAAGAGATACCTCACATAAAAAAGAGAAAAGATGAGCTGCAACTAAAGTGCAAACATGCCGTATTGCTTCAGGATGCATATGAAAAGAGCAATTTTAAAAGCTGCTATGAACTTCTGGACATATATAAATTTCTGCGAAGTACAGAACTCGGCATTCTTCTGGAGAAACACTGGTCAAAACTTATGAAAAAGTGCGAAGAGTACGCGCTGGATGGAAATATAAAAGATATTAAAAAAGAGTTGGGTCAGCTTCTTGGTTTACCAAGCAGAAGCAACAAGATCGGAGATCTGCTGAGGGTAAGTTTTCATACAAGAATAGGTATATTGATGAAGAAAAACAATTTTAAGGGCGCAGAAGCGATAATATACACATATATAGACATATTCGGGTTAGACAGCGAGATAACTCATCTTATGAAAAAGTTTGAAAAGGTCTCATCGCATAAACTTGCCATAACACAGACCCATGGAGACAGGCCTACAAGAGATAGTTGGAGAGATAACGATATTATAATGAAGGGGCTGTGATCTTTAAAAGTGTCTCTATGGTATCTTTAAAATCGCTCTTTTGCATTGCATTTTGGATCAGAAACTTCTCCATATCATCTTTTTTTCTAATAGCCTCATCCAGATCAGGATCCGTGCCTTTTGTGTATGCACCTATGCGGATGAGCATCTCGTTCTCTTTTAGTGTGGTGTAGAGTCTTCTGAATTTCAAAACAGCCTTTAGATGCTCATCCGAAATAATGTCGTTCATAACCCTTGAAGCAGAATTTAGTATGTGAACAGGCGGATAGATGCCAAAATCGGTAAGTTCTCGTGATAGCACTATATGCCCGTCCAAAATAGAGCGTGACTGATCTGCTATCGGGTCGCTCATATCATCCCCTTCGATCAGAACCGTAAAAAAAGCTGTTATTGAGCCTTTGCCCTCCTCTTTTCCTGCACGCTCCATCAGCTGCGGGAGAAGTGTGAGTGATGAGGGCGGGTAACCTTTTGAGGTCGGAGGCTCTCCAAGAGCCAAACCTATCTCCCTTTGAGCCATTGCAAATCTGGTTACCGAATCCATGATAAAAAGGACATCAAGCCCCTGATCTTTAAAGAACTCAGCAACGCTCATAGCCGCAAAAGCACCATACTTTCTCATAAGCGGGGAGTCGTCAGACGTAGCTACCACGATTACCGTATTTTCAAGGTTTCCGCCAAGGTTTTTCTCTATAAACTCAGGAACCTCCCTGCCCCTCTCGCCTATAAGTGCCACAACTTTTATGGGCGCGTCCGAGCCTCTTACTATCATACCCATCAATGTTGATTTTCCCACACCGCTTCCAGCAAAGATACCAAGCTTTTGACCTTTTCCGCATGTCAAAAGAGCGTCTATGCTCTTTACGCCGACACTAAAGACCTCATCTATCATACCGCGCTTCATAGCAGCTATAGGCGGCTTGATTATCGGCATAAGCTTTGAACCGTTGACTACGCCTTTGCCGTCAATGGGTCTCATAAACGGATCGACCACGCGCCCAAGCAGAGATTGACCAACAGGGATGCTCAAACCCGTCTGGTCCAAAAAGACCCTGTCGCCTGA
>OBLN01000805.1_pt1 | contig 11160 bp, 12 predicted proteins | sample 1519301 | NCBI WGS metagenome assembly OBLN01 (sample SAMEA2452533, study PRJEB22499) | sediment metagenome | reverse complement strand
AAATTACTTCCACTACAAAGACCACGCCTGCAAGCGGGAATTTAATGCTCCAAGAGAACTCGTTTTCAAAGCATTTACAGACCCCGGTCTCTATACAGAATGGATTGGACTGCGAGGATTAACAACGATTCTTGAGATTTTTGAGCCGAAAAATGGAGGATCATGGCGATATATTCAAAGAGATCAGGACGGGAATGAATATGCATTTCACGGGGTAAACCACGAAATCACAGCACCTGAAAGAATTATCAGCACTTTTGAATTTGAAGGGCTACCGGAAAAGGGGCATGTAATCCTTGATACAGCGAGATTTGAAGAATTGCCGGACAACAGGACAAAACTGACAACTCAGTCTGTCTTCCAGACAGTTGAGGACCGTGACGGAATGATCCAGTCAGGCATGGAAGAAGGAGTCAATGATTCATACAACCAGCTTGATGAGCTGCTGGAAAGGATGCAAAAACAGGGTTTACGCTAAAATTACACTAAAATGAAAAATTGCTAAATTAATGAATCAGGAGAAAATACATGCAAAAAATCACCCCGTTTTTATGGTTTGACAGCCAGGCTGAGGAGGCGGTTAAATTTTATACCTCCGTTTTCAAGGATTCAAAAATATTAAGCACTACGCGCTACGGAGAAGCAGGGCCAGGGCCTAAAGGGTCTGTAATGTCCATGGCATTTCAGCTCGAAGGACAGGAATTCATCGCTCTAAATGGCGGCCCGGAATTTACTTTCTCACCAGCTATATCGTTTTTTGTTAATTGCGAGACGCAGGAAGAAGTAGATTAGTTGTGGGAGAAGCTCTCCAAGGGTGGGGAAAAACAGGGGCCTGCATGGGTTAAAGACAGATATGGCGTTTCATGGCAAATCGTTCCCACCGTCCTGGAGGAGCTGCTGAGTGACCCTGATCATGAAAAATCAAGAAGAGTTGTGGAAGCAATGCTTCAGATGGATAAAATTGATATCGAAAAACTGAAGCAGGCATATAAGGGACAATAAACCGGAAAAAACGGGTGTATGAGAAGCATAAAAGCTTGTAAAGCCGCATAAGTTCAACTCTAAAGATAATGCGCCTGTTTGGTTATTTTTTAATGGTTGCCTTATCTCGAAAAGATGGTTGCAAGTTTTGCCGGAAATAAACAATCTGGTGAGAGCACTTTTGATGAAAGCGTATTTGATCAAAAGCCTGTTAAAAGAAATGGAAACTAGGGGGTCCAGCATAGAAGGTAATAACAATGCAATCCCGGGCAGGCCGCCTGAAAAACCATATCCCGAACTCAGGAAACTTGACCGGCTGGTAGGAAAATGGAAAACTGAAGGGAAGACCAGAGCAACGCCGTCTAAACCGTCAGTCAGGATATGCGGAACGGATATCTATGAATGGCTGCCGGGAGGGTTCTTTCTTATTCACCGAGTGAATGTGTGTATGGGAGATGAGGAGGTTAAGTCAGTCGAGGTCATCGGTTATGACGACTCGGTCCAGACATATCCCATGCATTCTTTCGACAATAAAGGCAACTACGATCTATCGCAGGCAAGCGTACATAATAGTACTCTGATCATTACAGGAAAATCAATTCGTTTCACTGGCGTGTTTAGCGACAACGGTGACACCATAACGGGCACCTGGGAGATTTTAACTGATAGCTCAAACTGGTCACCCTGGATGGATTTGAAGTTAACCAGAGTAGAAGATCTAACGGCATACACATTTGATACAGGCTCCGCCTCTAAAAACAGGGAAGAGGAAAGAGAGCCTGCTCACCAGAATAGAGAAGTTACGGGCAATTATGCTTCTGTTAACGGTCTCAATATGTATTATGAAGTCTATGGAACCGGCAGACCGATAATCCTGCTTCATGGAGGTGTCGGTGCGAGCAATATGTTCGATCAGGTCCTGCCAAAACTTGCTGAAAACAGGCAGGTCATCGCCGTCCATTTTCAGGCGCATGGATATACGGAAGATATTGACAGGCCACTCAGATTTGAATTGATGGCTGAGGACGTTGCAGCACTTATAAAGCACCTGGGCATCGAAAAGGCAGACATTCTGGGCTACTCGCTTGGCGCCGGCGTAGCCCTGCAAACAGCAATTCGCCACCCGGATTTAATTCGCAGGCTGGTAGCGATCTCGGCTCCAGTCAAGCAAAGTGGATGGTATCCAGAGGTTCTGGAGCTCATGGCACAGATGGGTCCCGATACTGCAAAATCCATCAAGCAGACTCAGCTCTATGAGTTCTATCCAGATACTGACTGGGAAGCTCTCTTTGCCAAACTCGGTGACCTGGTCAGGCAGGACTTTGATTGGTCGAAAGATGTGGCTGCAATCAAATCACCTGTGATGATTGTCTTTGCGGATGCGGACGCTGTCCGTATGGCACATGTTATGGAATTTTTCGCACTATTTGGCGGCGGACAGCAGGATGCCGGTCTGGACGGGTCCCTGAGACCAGAGGCACAGCTCGCTATTTTGCCAGGCACAACACACTACGATATTCTCTCTTCCCCAATGCTGGCTGCGATTGTTACACAGTTCCTCGACTCACCCATGCCGGAAGGGATGTGAAAAATGCTCATCAACTGCATTAATTACAGACCATATAAAACAGGAGAAAAATGGAGCAAGAAAAAGAACTTTATTAAAAAATCTGCAAATTGAAACTCATAATTTTCTCATTAACATTAATAATTAAAAAGAGGGGGAAATTACTATTTCAGACAACAACACGCAGTTAGAACAGCAGCCCAAACCTGACCTCGCGCTCAAACGCCTGGAAGGGCTGGTCGGCACGTGGGGTATAAAAGGTCGTACTCTTGATTCCAATACCGATAATGTATCTGCACTCACCACTTTTGAATGGCTACCTGGCAGGTTCTTTCTAAAACAGAGCTTCGAAGCTGACTTTATAGGAATGAAAATCCAGAGCCTGGAGCTCATTTACTACGATCCGGAGAGCGATACCTTCCCTTCACTTGTCTATTCCAACCTGGCAGGAATCCCGATTCCATACAGATATGATGTTAAGGGCAAAGATGTGGTAATCACGACGGATCTCGGCGGTGGGGCAAAAATGACAGGAAAAATAAGCGAAGACGGCAACACCTTTTCTGGCGGCTGGAGACAAAATCCAGGCAAAGAAGATGCCGGAAATGTGGCTTATGACTTTGTCGGAACCCGTATAAAGTAGATTGCCTTCTGATCAACTCAGTGTGAGCAGTGAGCAGTTTTGAAGGAGTAGGGGGCAAGCATTATGAGAAAAGTTGTAATGTTTAATCGAATTTCTATTGACGGCTTTTTTGCCGGACCGAATGGAGAAATTGACTGGTTTATAGCGGACCTCGAACTTGACAAAGCATTACACGAAATGGGCCAACTTGGAGTGTCTCCGCCTGATACAGTTTTGCTGGGCAGAGTGACCTACCAGTTATTTGAAAGCTTCTGGCCAAAGGTAGCTGCCGATCCGGGCTCTTCCAGAGAAGCACGAATTATGGCTGACGAATTAAACCGGATGACCAAAGTTGTTTTTTCAAAGACCTTGAAAGACGTTTCCTGGCAGAACACCAGGATTGTTGAAGGCAATATCACGGAAGAAGTAAAAAGGTTAAAACAGGAAACAGGCTCTGATATCCTGATATTTGGCAGCGGCACGATCGTACAGCAACTTACCTCTGAAGGGTTAATTGATGAATATCTGCTGGCTGTAACTCCGGTTATTCTGAGAACAGGAAAACCGCTGTTTAAGGGCGTTAAAAAATTAAATTTCAGGCTTCTGGAAATCGTGGCAGATTGTACCTGCCATTGTCGACGAAATGCTAAGTGACCCTGAAAAATTGAACAGGGATATCATTGCAATTTACGGAATGAAAAAATACGGTATCGAAGCCCTGAAACGGGCATACGAAGGACGGTGAAGAAACACATGAAGGACGGACAGGTTTTGCATATAAATCCAGACGGCTTACCCAAAAATCCGGCGTTTACCAACGTAATTGTTGTAACCGGCCAGGCAAAAACGATTTACATCGGAGGGCAGGACGCAGTAGATGCTTCCGGCACAATTATCGGAAAGGGAGACATCAAACAGCAGACCGAACAGGTTTTAGCTAATTTGCAAACGGCACTGAAAGCCGGGGGTGCTGAACTGGAGCATATTGTCAAGTGGAATGTGTACGTAGTCCAGGGACAGGATATTCAAAAGGGCTTTGAAGCATTCCAGCAGATATGGGGTCGCAGACCTGACCCACCCGCGATCACCTTCATGTTTGTGTCGGGACTGGGAAACCCGGATTTCCTGGTAGAGATGGACGCCATTGCTGTTGTGCCTCAGCAGTAACTCTATAACTAGAAACGTATACTGTACGCGATACTCGGTGGCGATGTTCCGAGGAAATTAACATATTCTCATGAACTCTTCAGAGATTGTCAGACTTCGACTTCATAATAACGGCTTAAGTCATTCTCCGTTTAAAAGTGCAACTGATGCAGTTTCACATTTAGGTGCGGTTCAGGCGCAGGATTTTGCTGCCGCTAAATGGGCTCTTGGGCTCCGTATCAAAGATTCGACCGATGAAGACATCGAAAAAGCTTTTAATGAAGGCAAGATCCTGCGAACGCATGTGATGCGCCCAACCTGGCATTTTGTTGTGCCGGAAGATATCCGCTGGATGCTTGAGTTGACTGCACCGCGAGTGAAAACGCTCCTTGAACCTTCCAATCGAAAGCTCGAGCTCGATTACGCACTGTTTTCCAGAAGTAACTCTGCAATTGTCGGAGCACTGCAGGATCATAAATATCTCACCCGGCAGGAGCTGAAAGCAGTGCTGGCAAATAAAGGCATTAAAACCGATGTCCAGCGTCTGGCTCACATTATCATGTGGGCTGAATTGGAAGGACTGATTTGCAGCGGACCAAAGTGTGGGAAACAGTTTACCTATGCACTTCTGGAAGAACGCGCGCCGAAAATAAAAAAGTTGAATCGAGAACAGGCTCTTGCTAAACTTGCACTCAACTATTTTACCAGTCACGGGCCAGCTCAGCTGAAGGACTTTTCCTGGTGGTCGGGACTTGCCGTTAAAGACGCAAAAAATGCCCTCGAATTAATAGAATCAAAATTAGAGCAGGAAACTCTTGATAGTAAAACCTACTGGTTCCCTGCCCACGAAGAAGTGACAGCACCGAAGTCGCCGTCCGCGTTTTTACTTTCTATTTACGATGAGTACACAATCGCCTATAAAGACAGAAGTGATATCAGTGAGACTCGAGATATTGAAAAAATGATTTCTATGGGCAATGCCTTGACCGCAGTTATCATTTTGAACGGCAAAGTAGCAGGCACCTGGAATAGAGCTTTGAAAAAAAGTAGGGTTGAAATCAGGCTAAATCCGTTTCGGCAATTGAATGAAGAAGAACAAGGGACATTAGAATCAGAAGTTACTCGATATGGGAAATTTATCGGACTCCCTGCAGTAGTCGTTAAATAATCTTCGTTCAGTAATTTATCGCACCGGGAGCTCTGCAGGGGGTGGAAGATAGAATTTCCGGAAATTTCCGGAAATTGCCTGCGTGAAGCTGTTCTCGAACTGTGGAACATTCAGTAAGGACTAAAACTTTGTTACCGGCCATTAGCAATAGCCAGAAAACAGTCCATTGTGAGCTTTGTATCAATTCCCCATATCCTAATTCCCTATATCTCCTTTAATCACTATCTCATGGGAATTAACACTGACCTCAATGAAGTCGATAGGAATCTTTACCGGAATCATGGTTCCGTCATCTTTTAGGATCTGGAGGGGATCCTCGATTTCAAAAGCTGTCGGTATTCTGGACGTAAGATAGTCATTGAGATCATTGAGGAGTGATTTAGTTAACCCGGTTCTGTAAATAATATCTATGAACCATTTTCCTATGTCTTCCGGGATATTGAGAATGTTCCTGGTGATGTTGTCTATTCCTCCTGAGGTCTTGTAGATAAGACTGACTGCCCAGCTGGGAGCCTTTGAAGAGCTAAGAAGATTGTCGATTGCGTACTTCACGCGATTTTTGAAGAGATCTCCAACGGTATCTGCAATCTCAATGATATACAGGTCCGAAGGTAATGTAGGAACCGCTATAATCTGCCACCTGTTTGGCATCCCTGAGCATACCCCATAAAATGTTTCTATACGTGCTTTGAAGGTAGCCTTTGATGTAATGGATTCACTTAAGTCTATTGGGACAGTAATATCCGGGCTGTCACCGAAAAAGCAGTACGATGGAAGCGCTACACAATCCCTGCATCCAACTACCGGGACATTGCAGGAAGGATACGGCGGCATTAAACAGACCTCACCGCCTCCAATACTGATTTCAGGTATATCGACCCCGATACTGATTTCAGGTATGTCGATCCCGATACCGAGCTTGAATTTATTCCACCTGACGTCGAGTTCCCTTACAACAATCGTACCGTCATCCTGCATTTCCAGAGAACCACCTTCAAGGTATGCCACCACATCATAGTTAATGGAAAATGGACCATACCTGTCTGTGCCCGATTTTGAGAAACGGAAGCCTTTTACAATAGCGGTAAAGATTTTTTTGAAGGTGGCGGCGGAAACGGCAGCATTAAAGTCAAAGGCTCCTTTTCTGTTCCTCAGCCTATTGATCCGTCTTATGGCTCCTGCAGATACATTCTCGGAAAGAAATGGTTCTGATGAAGGCAGGTTGAACGTAATGCTGTCAAGGTTGGCAAAAACCTTTAACTGGTTATCTTCTATAGCCGGGTTATGGGGAGCTGCCACCGATGCGGAAATGGTAAGGCTACCCATGTTTTTAGGGAGGTTGATAGCATTGAAAGCGAGTGTAGAGATTGCGTCCATAATCTGAGGGAAAATTCCCTGGTTCAGAGCCAGGAAAGCATAATACCCTATCATCTTCTCCAGGACTTCCAGTCTGAGCTCGGGAATCCCTATACCGGATATATTCATTGAAATAGTCTGCTTTCCTGGAATTCCTGTTATTTCAAAGCCGCCAACCGCAAAGAGGTTTAAGCAAAGACAGTCAAGATCTCCTTCCTCTTTCTTACCGTTACTGGCAAAAGGCAAGACATTATTCCAGGACTGGCAGATCAGGCTGGCACATACCTCAAAGTTAATAGCAAACTGCTGCTCTTTGAGAGGAGGATCCAGTTCTGGCGGGAGAGTAAAAACGCTTTTCGGGAAAAAATCTATTATTCCACTGGTCAATTGGATGATATAGTCCAGCTTGATGGGTGTCCGAATGATAGGCAATGGGTCCGTCCTGCTCATAAGGGGATTATTTGCCCGTATAACCTGTGGCACAGTATGGATTTCCCTGCAGACCGGCAGGGGATTGGTTCCAGGAAGAATTGACCCGTAATTAAAAAGCGAGGGCCTTTGTGCCATAATGTGCTTAAGGACCCTATTGATGCCGGCGTCCTGCACAGAGACATAAATATCGGAATACAGGGTGAATTTCATTGCCCGCCACCCGCTTTACATAACCCTTTCCTGTTCACTATGCTCACCATAATGGGTTATATGTGATTGTGTATGTATTTCTTTTATTGTTGTGGGGTATATTCATTCGTATCAGGCAAGCTTATCCTGCGGCCTCTTTAGGCGGATATGCGGAATAGATAAAATCCACCGTAGCTACCAGGATAATGAATATCAAATTCTGGTTTCATGGTAGTTTTATTGAATAATAGCCAGCAGTAGCAAAAAGATGCATAAAAAATAATTTATCGAAAAATTTTTGCTGACCAGTAATTGCATGAGGTTCATGGTATGGTGCACAGGCAATTTCCAATAGACGACCCGGAGCGCCGGAATTGGCAGGATCCGGAAAAGATTTTGACCGATATCGGCCTTGAGCCGGGTATGACATTCGTTGATGTGGGATGCGGAGACGGGTACTTCTCTATACCTGCAGCGAGGATGGTAGGTCAGGAAGGAAAAGTGATTTCAATAGACATCGACAAAGGTGCCATATTGAGACTCCGGCAGAGGGCAGCGGAAGAGGCACTCGGACATTTATCGGCCGACGCGCAGGCTGCGGAGGAAGCCATCGCCTGCGAGGGATGTGCCAACATAGTTTTCTTTGGGATAGATCTACATGATTTTGCCGACCCGGTACAGGTGATAAAGAATGCCAGACAGATGCTCCGACCATCAGGACTGTTAGTGGACCTGGATTGGAAACCCGAGCCTATGCCATTTGGCCCGCCATTGGAAAAGAGGTTCTCCACTGGTAAAGCTCAGCAATTGATCGAGTCTGCCGGGTTCCATATAGCTTCGGTACATGAGGCTGGACCGTATCATTACATCATTATTGCCAGGCTGTAAGGAAAGGCATCGAGGCAACCCGCGTAACTGATGAAAGTTCATGCTCAAAGGAAGACTCCATGGAGACCAAAAGCCAGATATGGCTGGGAACCTGACGTAGTAATTATACTAAGAACACAAGGTATACTAAGAACACAAGGCCATCATGAATAATAAAGAGGTTTACCGTTAGTTATTCACGGCCATTCAGATCGAGCCTATCAAGAATTCGGTAACCAGGCGCACAAACATTTCCGGTGCTGTTCTCATAGCAATGTGCTGCTGCCCCGGCATGACGACAATCCTGCTATTGGGTAATGCCGAGTGTAACATCTCCGTTGCTTTCTTGAGGAATTCAGGACTTTCACTGCCCTGCAAAAGCATAGTAGGAATAGTAAAATTCTCAAAGTGATCTGGTTCGAGTATGTAATTTTCATCAGAGAATTCCCTGAGAATAGTATGAGCCACCTTTAACCTGCCTGCCCAGGCTTCAAGCTGATCCTCAGAAACACCAACGGCTTCACGGAAGAATACTATGAGGGCTTCCTCCCGATTTCCTGAATCGAGTAATGATTGGATTTGTGACGTAACATCGGGAGGATATAAAGGCCCATTTAAACGAAAGGCTGGCTCATAAAGTACCAGTTTGTTGAGATTATTAACAAGAAGAGCTGCTTCCAGACAAATCAATGCGCCATACGAATGACCAAGCAAATTCACAGGCTCCCGGATAGAATTCACTACCGCAGCGATATCTTCATACTCACGCTCCAGGGAGTAGGCTGCCGAATCCTCACTCTGACCACGGCCACGCCGGTCAAGGGCATAAACGGTAAATTTTTGCTCCAGCATTGGAAGGACAGATGCCCAGCGTGTGTGGTCCGCGCTTGTGCCGTGTACCAGAACCAGAACAGGGCCTGACCCACTTCGTTCGTAAGCGATAAGCGTTCCGTCTTTAGACCTTACTTTGTCCATATGCATACCCACCCTCAGGAATACCAATTAAGAATACAAATTAAGAATACAAATTAAGAATACCACTATACATTCAACTATCCCCTGCGCTAAAGTATCTTTGCATACGAAATCGCACATTCATGGAATTTGAGGCTGTAGCCGGGGGAAATTCAACTGATCCGGGAGCCTGCATGGGTAATGGTGGATGGTTATAGGCTAAAAAGAAAAAACATGAAAAAACCCATTACCTATCCCCCGAAATATAGAGTAATGGAAATAGACCGAGCACGAACAATAGTCTGGCAGGCATTATCCTGGCCAGGTATAGTAGTTCATACTCACACGATCAAACGTGATATTTTCGTCAAAGGGGTGGCGGTTGGCAGGACCGATAGAGGTATTCCTTTTGCTATGGAGTACAATTTCGTATTGGCTAAAGAATGGGATATTAGGGAGATATCGATTAAATCGCTGCTGGACGAGCGTGTAATTAAGCTTGCGAGCAAGGGTGACCAGTGGTATGACGGCAGTGGTAAACACCTGGTTGAGTTTGATGGTGTGGAACTGGTAGATATTTCAATTTCGCCGTTTACGAACACGCTTCCAATCAAAAGGCTGCAGTTTGAAGGAGAGCAGCCGCAAAAAGTGGATATTATTTACTTTGATGAAAACGAGTTCTCATTACAACTGGTACAGCAAATTTACAGTAAGGTGGATGAGCGGACCTATCGTTATAAGGATACCGTACTGCCTGATTTTGTATCCGATATTACGGTAGATAGTGAAGGGTTAGTGATAAATTTTCAGAATATGTTCAAACGCGTCTGAAAGTAACAAAACAAAAAAATAAGCTGCTCAGGAGACTATGATCGTGAACCCGGATGAACAGCCAAAAAGATCACCGTCAAAATTCTTCTTATTGATTTTCATTCTTTCTATCCCATTCTGGCTTATTGGCGTGATGACGGGACAGGGACTCCCACTTCCGATAAATCTTCCTGTAAGTGCATTTATGTTTGTTTGCCCGCTCATAGCGGCTTCGATCCTTAGATATAGAGAAAATAAAGTTGAGGGAATAAAGCAGCTATTGAAAAAAACTTTCGATTACAGGAGAATAAAACCAAAAATCTGGTATTTGCCGGTCTTTTTACTGATGCCGGTTATTATGTTGCTATCTTATGGGATAATGCGCCTTACAGGGCGGCCTCTCCCCGAACCGCAAATTCCACTTCTGGCAATACCGCTATTTTTTCTCATGTTCTTAATACCTGCTATATGTGAAGAAGCGGGGTGGATGGGATATGCTGTAGACCCGATGCAAAATCGCCGGAGCGCATTGAAAACCGGAATCATTATGGGGTCGGTATGGGGGTTATGGCATTTCATAGGGTGGTATTTTCAAACTCACCACACCCTGACATGGACCGCAGGACAATTTCTCTCTACAATAGCACTCCGAATTATCATTATCTGGCTCTATAACAATACGGGGAGAAGTGTGTTTGCGGCAGTCCTCTTCCACGATATGATGAACGTCAGCGAGTTTCTTTTTCCAAATTACGGTTCGCATTACGACCCGGTTGTTACCGGAACAATTACTGCAATCGTGGCTGCGGTTGTAACCTTCCTTTGGGGCCCAAAAACGTTAGCTAGACTCAGGTATGCCCGTTCAGGAGCATGAGGCTATTATGCTCAACAGTTGAATGACAAAAAGAGAACAGATGCAGCACAAAAGGAAAATTCGCATTTAATTAAGATTAAGTTTAGCCGTCAGGGAGACAAAAAGCTATGAAAGCCTGTGCATCATCTAAAAGGTCATCTTTGAAATTCTTTATATTGACCTTCGCTCTTGCTACTCCGTTCTGGATGCTTAAC
>OBLN01000804.1_pt1 | contig 11168 bp, 10 predicted proteins | sample 1519301 | NCBI WGS metagenome assembly OBLN01 (sample SAMEA2452533, study PRJEB22499) | sediment metagenome | reverse complement strand
CGCCAGCATGCTGTCCCCTTTTGAGAACGACGTGGGCGCCCGGCATATCCCGGGCGTGAAACCACAGATCATCGCCGGCGGTCAGGTGGCGACTGACATAGTCGTTGGTGCGGTTGTTCTTCCCCCAGCAGATGGTGAAACCGCCGGGACTCTGCAGCCGACGTACCTGTTCCTTGGGGTCGCCTGGGCGACGGCTGGCCCGCCAGCGTTCACTGGGACGAATCAGCCCGGCCTCTTCCAGTTCCGAACGGATACCTGTGAGTTCCTCGGCTGTTTCCGCTTCTTCGAGGGCATAGAGCATTTCCTGCAGCCACTCTTTTTGCTGTCGGGCTTCTTCCCGTCGTCGCACAAGATGAACTTCCCCACGCTTGCCTTTCTTTACCCGGCGAAAATAACGCTCCGCATTTTCCTGCGGCGTGAGTAAAGGATCGAGCCCAATGGTTACCGGACAGGGTGGTTCGGCGTGGTAATCTTCTACGGTAACAGCTTCCATGCCACGGCGGATGCGATAAAGGTTGGCCACCAGCAGTTCGCCGAGCTGCCGCTGCCGATCGAGCCCGGCTAGATTTTCCTGTTCCTGTTCGAGCTTCTGCAAGAGCCTGTCAACGCGCCGGAGCCCTCGCCGCAGCGCCTCCTGCATCTCTTCCTTGCCGCCGGCGTTTCCCTCGGCACCTTCCATCTCCCCATAAAAACAGTCGGCGGCGGCCGCGAAGCTGGCAAAGGTGCGCTGGCTGCTTACCTCCAAAAATTGCACATCGAAGGGAAGCAGCAGCGATCGGCCGCCTATGTCGGCAATCTGGGGAACTAGCGGCTCCAAAAGCCAGCGCTGGCGAAAGGATTCCAGAACGTTCTCGGCCGGCAAGCCAAGACGGACCCCCGCCGCCAGATCGCGGGCCACCAGAGGGGTCATAGGGGCGATTTCCCCCTTGAGCCAGCCCTCAAACGCCTCTGCCTGCTGGAAAGCCTCGGGAACCGGCAGGGGTACATCCGCCAGCAGCGTACGCGAAAGGGCCTCGGGCAGGCGGTAGGGATTTCCCGGCATGAGCGCGCGCTCGCCACTGGAGCGGGTTTCGCGTTTGAGGCAATCGACGATGCGGCCTTCGCCATCGACGAGAATCAGGTTGCTGCGCCCGCCCAGCAGTTCAGCCATCAACCGATACGGGTTGTCCTCCTCGCCGGCGAAGGTCAGCTGGACAACCCGTTCGCCGGGAATCTGCTCGATGGCAAGCAGCCGGCGAAGCCGCGCCCGCAGCAGCTGACAGAAACGCGGCGGTGAGGCAGGATTGGGGAAGGTTTTTTCGGTAAGATGCAGACGACTGGCGCGGGGGGAGGTGGAAAGGAGCAGGCGCCGGTCGCCGTGTCGGTTCCAGAGGCGCAGGATGATCGTCTCGGCATCCGGCTGATAAATCTTGCGAATCAGGGCGCCGGGGAGGATTTCCTCCACTTCCCGCACCATGGCCGCGATGGCAAAATTATCCATATTCACGTTGAATTAGGCCTTTTCCGGAAGATAAGCCGTCGGACTCTGACACCTGTGTTCACCAGAGCTGGGGCACTCAGGATAACCAAGTCGCCCAAGGCACTCAAGTTTTTCATTTAAAAACACCGTCAATCTGCTATCATATCCGACCTGCGCATAACCTGACATCAGACAAAGGGAGGTCCCCATGGATAAGAATTGGAAACTAGAGACCCTGGCCATTCAGGCGGGCTACAGCCCCAAGGCTACGGAACCGCGTATCGTCCCTATCGTGCAGAGCACGACTTTTAAATACGACAGCGCCGAGCATGTGGCCAAACTGTTTGATCTGGATGCCGCCGATCCTTTTTACACCCGCCTCGGCAACCCGACGACGTCGGCCTTTGAAGCCAAGATTGCTGCCATGGAAGGGGGCGTCGGCGCGCTGGCGACCTCAGCTGGCCAGGCGGCCTCCACCCTGTCCATCCTCAATATCTGCCGATCCGGCCAGCATATCATCTCGGCCAGCACCCTGTACGGTGGCACCTACTCCCTCTTTGCCAACACCCTGCCCAAGATGGGTATTGAGGTCACCTTTGTCGACCCTGAGGCGCCCCTGGACGAGCTTAAGAAGCACTTTCGCGCCGAGACTCGCGCCATCTTTGCCGAGACCATCGGCAACCCCGGCCTGAATGTGCTCGATTTCGAAAAGTTCTCCGCCCTGGCCAAGGACATGGGTGTTCCCCTGATCATCGACAATACCTTCGGCACCCCTTACCTGTGCCGCCCTTTCGAGCACGGCGCCCATATCGTCATCCACTCCACCACCAAATATATCGACGGCCACGCCACCAGCGTCGGCGGGGTCATTGTAGACAGCGGCACCTTCGACTGGACCTCGGGAAAATACCCGGAGCTGACGGAGCCTGATTCCAGCTACCACGGCCTGCGCTACGTAGAGAAGTTCGGGCCGCTGGCCTACATCATCAAGGCCCGTGCGCAACTGATGCGCGACATCGGCACCACCCCGGCGCCCCTGAATTCTTTTCTGAACAATCTCGGTCTCGAAACCGTCGCCCTGCGCATGGAACGGCACAGCTACAATGCCCTGAAACTCGCCCAGTACCTGGAGGAGCATGCGGACGTCACCTGGGTCAACTACCCCGGCCTGCCCAGCCATCCCAGCTACAGCCGCGCCCAGAAATACCTGCCCAAGGGGGCCAGCGGCGTGCTGACCTTCGGTATCAAGGGGGGGAAAGAGGCCGGCATCAAATTCATGGAGAGCACCAAACTCATCGCCCTGGTCGTACACGTCGGCGACGCCCGCTCCTGCGTCCTGCACCCCGCCAGCACCACCCATCGCCAGCTTACCCCGGAACAGCAACGGGCTTCGGGTGTTTCCCCCGACCTCATCCGCCTGTCCGTCGGTATTGAGCATATCGATGACATCATTGCCGATGTCGAACAGGCACTACAAGCCAGTCAAAAATAAGCTTTCCTCTTCTTGTTTCTTTAAAACGGGCCTTTACGGGCCCGTTTTTTTTTGATTCCCTCATTGCGCAATTGCTTTCCGATATTTTTTCTGATAATTATCCAGACATTCCCTATTGTTTCCGTAGGGTTTACAGCGACCCGAAACGGAGTAAAATTTCAGCGATTCACCCGCTATTCGCCCAGACCATTTTACCTGGAGGTTGAAATGTCCGAGATAAAAAGAGGAATTGGCACACAGGCCCTGCATGGCGGCCAGAAACCGGATCCCACCACCCGCTCAAGGGCGGTACCGATTTACCAGACCACATCCTACACCTTTGATTCCACCGCTCATGCAGCCGGGCTTTTTTCCTTGGAGCAGCAGGGAAACATCTATACCCGCATTATGAACCCCACCACCGACGTATTGGAACAGCGACTGGCGGAGATGGACGGCGGCAGCGGTGCCCTCGCGGTGGCCTCGGGTTCGGCGGCCATCAGCCTGACCGTTCTCAATCTGGCCAGCGCCGGTGACAACATCATCGCCTCCAGTCACCTGTATGGCGGCACCTACAACCTGTTCAACCACACCCTGCGCCGCTTCGGCATCCGTGTCCATTTTTTCGATCCGGCCTCCCCCGTCACCTTGGCCGGTCTCATCGATGAAAGGACGCGGGGGATTTTCTTGGAGACGATCCCCAATCCCAAAAACTGCGTTATTGACTTCACCGCCATCAGCGCTATCGCAAAAGCACAGGGAGTTCCCCTGATTGTCGACAATACGGTGGCGACGCCCGTTCTTTTCCGTCCCATTGAGCACGGAGCCAACATCGTCTGCTATTCGCTGACCAAGTTCATTGGCGGCCATGGCACCAGCATCGGCGGCGCCGTCGTCGATCTGGGCAATTTCAACTGGGGAAACGGACGCTTTCCCGAATTCACCACGCCGGATCCGAGCTACCACGGCCTCGCCTATTACCCCGCCCTGGGTGCGCAGGCGTTTATCCTGAAGATGCGCCTGACCCTGCTGCGCGACCTGGGGCCCAGCCTCTCCCCTTTCAACAGTTTTCAGATTCTACAGGGACTGGAGACGCTGCACCTGCGCATGCCCCGCCACTGTGAAAACGCCCTGGCCCTGGCCCGCCACCTGGAACAGCATCCCGACGTGGCCTGGGTCAACTATCCGGGACTGCCCAGCCATGCTGACCATGAGCGCGCCCGCCAGTACCTGCCCCAAGGGCAGGGAGCCATCCTCGGTTTCGGCATTAAGGGCGGTAAAGAGGCAGCGGCACGCTTTATCGATCATGTGCAGCTCGCCAGCCACCTGGCCAATGTCGGCGACGCCAAAACCCTGGTCATCCACCCAGCCTCGACCACCCACCAGCAACTCACCCCCGAAGAACAGCAGTCCGCCGGGGTGACCCCCGATTATATCCGGGTCTCCGTCGGCATCGAAAGCATCGAGGATATCCTGGCCGATTTCGATCAGGCCCTGCGCGCGGCCCACGCCTAGCGCTCGTGTTGTTCACTCCCTGCACCGGCATCCTGCCCGGCCCTCTCAAGGGCGGGATGCCGGTGACTCCGTTTCGCCACCTTCGCCCCACCCCTTTTACACCCCTTTTTATTGCCAATCCCGCCTGCGCGTGCTAAGCTCCCTGCCGCTTCTATCCCCTCAATTCCCTGATGCAACGGCCTATGAAAAAGCGTTTTTTTAAAAATCGCCTCGAGTATATCCTCTTCCTCCCCCTGGCCTTTCTGGCCCGGGTGCTCCCCCGCAATGTCGCTTTGGGTCTGGGCGCTCAGCTGGGGTGGCTCAGTCAATATCTGCTGCCCAAGCGGGCCAGGCAGGCCCGGGACAATCTGCGACAAGCCTTCCCCGACATGTCCGCGACCGACCTGAAGCAGACGATCGACGACATGTTTCGCCATTTAGGCAAAAGTGGCATGGAGATGTTGCAGCTCGACCAGTTCCGCACCGACGAGGACGTAAAGAAATACTTCACCTTCCACGGACTGGAAAATCTGAAGGAAGCGCAGGCGCTGGGCAAAGGGCTGTTCATCCTCACCGGTCATCTCGGGTTCTGGGAGGTGGGAACCTTTTTTCTGCCCCGACTCGGCGTTCCCGTCGACTTTGTCGCCAAGAGAATGAAAAACCCCTATATCGACGAGTATTTCCGGCGACTTCGCGAAGCCGGCGGCGGTCAGGTGATCGAGGCCAAACACGGCGCCCGCCGCATCGTCAAGGCGTTGGGAGAACAGCGCGCTGTAGCTATTCTGCTGGATCAGCACATCTCGCCCCCCGCTGGGGTCAAGGTCAACTTTTTCGGGCGGCCGGCCTATACCACCCCGATTATCAGCCAGATCGCCATGAAGCTGGGAACCCCCGTGGTACCCGCGTTTTCCTATCGCAAGGACGACAATCACTACGATATCGTTTTCGAGCCGATGCTGGTCTTCGACAAGGACAACAGCGAAGAGGCGGCTCGGCGCAACACCCAGGTTCTCACCGATCACATCGAAGCCGCCGTGCGTAAAAAGATCACCCAGTGGTTCTGGGTGCACAAGCGCTGGCGGGCCTGATTGGCTCCATTCCTATGAACATAGCGCCCCTCCCCTTCCATATTGTGCTCATCGAGCCGGAAATCCCCCCCAACACTGGCAACATCGCCCGCCTGTGCGCGGCCACGGGCACTCATCTGCACCTGGTGGGCAAGCTCGGCTTTTCCCTCGACGACAAGCATCTCAAACGGGCCGGTCTCGACTACTGGCCAGCCGTCAAGCTGCAGCGCTGGCCATCCCTGACGGACCTGCAGCAGGCCTTTCCCGAGGGCCGCTTTTGGTACACCTCCAAAAAGGCGGCACACTCCTACGTCCAGGCCGCGTTTCAGCCCGGAGATTTCATTGTTTTCGGAAAAGAAACGGAAGGACTGCCGGAAGAGTTGCTGGAACAAAACGCCGAGAACACCATTCGCATCCCGATTTTCTCGCCGGATGTGCGCAGCCTGAACCTGTCGACGGCGGCGGGAATCGTGCTGTACGAGGCCCTGCGACAGGCGGGACGCCTTAGCTGAGGGCTTTTTTCTCCTCTTCGCGGTCTGTCAGGCGGGCCAGCGCCCGGTCATGCCAGCGGGACAGCAGCAGCAAAGCCGCGACCGCCCCCACCAACGCCCAGAACATATCCCACTGAGTATCCCAGATATCCCCTTGCAGGGAGAGAAAGGCGTCCGCGGCGGTGCCGGTAAGAACGGACATCCACCATTCGACCAGTTCATAAAAGGCGCTGATAGCCAGACAGACACAAGTGACCAGGAAAAAGAGCCAACCGCCCGGCCGCAGGGGCGAAGTGCGCAACAGAATTTCCCGGGCCACAATAGCGGGAACGAAGCCCTGGGCCAGGTGCCCGACACGGTCGTAGTAGTTGCGCTGCAGATCGTAGGTGTCCTGCAGCCAGTTGAACAGGGGCACTTCGGCATAGGTATGGTGACTGCCGACAATCAGGATGGCGGCGTGCAGCCAGATAAGCACATAGGCGAGATTGGTCAAGCGGAAGGTGCGGTAGGTCAGAAGCAGGACGATGACGGCGACGATGGCCGGAAAGGCCTCGAGAATCCAGATAAAAAGGTCGGCCGGCTCGATGACCGACCAAACCAGCAGGGCCAGCAGGCTGATAAGCAGAAAAAGATGAAGGTTCCTGTCCCTGGTTGACGCCACCATCCCGGCTCCTGCCCAAATGACGATTTAGCTCTCTTCCCCGGCCTGCTGCTTTTCAAAATCCAACAACCACTGCTTGGTGGCTACCCCCTGCCCCCCCGAATAGCCTGTCAGCCTGCCGCCCCCTCCGACGACCCGATGACAGGGGACGACGATGGGAAAAGGATTGGTGGCCATGGCCCGTCCGACGGCCCGAGCCGCCTGGGGCGAGCCAGCCAGTGTCGCCAGGTCGCCGTAGGTCAGGGTGCGGCCGTAATCTACCCGCGACAAGAGGGTCAACACCCTGCGGGTAAAGACCGGCAGGTTCACCATATCTAGAGGTAGCTCAAACTGCCGCCGGCGCCCATCAAAATAGGCGTTCAGCTGTCCTGCCGCATTGTGCAGAAGGGCATTTTCCTGTTCCCTCGCTTGGGGATATTTGCGGCGAATCTGCTCTTTTATGATAGCCGGGTCTGCCTGAAAGACAATCTCCACGAGGCTGTCTTGATTCCCGACAAGTCCAAACATTCCCACCGGGGATTTCATCAAGGCAAAAAAGATTTTTTCGCTTTTCAGCATCATGCTCGCCTCCCGAGTTTGCGCCGTATCAACGCATAGGCCTCGGCGGCTTGGGGTATGCGTACCGCCATGCAGCCAACGCCGTACACCAACATCCCCGTACTTACCGCGGCGACCAGCACCACCGCCTTGAGTCCATGCCGGCCAGCCTCAGTCCAGGGGCCGAACTGTAAAATGGTCCAAACCACGACTCCCATAAGCACCGTGACGGGAATAAGCCGCAGCAGGTTCGTGATGACCGGTTTCAACCCAAGCGGACCGGCCACCCGCCGCAGCATCCACAGCAGGAGGGCGCCGTTGAACACGGATGAAAGGGTCAGGGCCAGTGCCAGCCCCAGGTGTTTGAAAGGCCCCATGAGTGCCAGACCGAGGCCGGCATTGACCAGCAGGGTCCAGAAGGATATCCAGACGGGTGTGCGCGTATTCTTCATGGCATAGAAAGCCGGAACCACCACGCGACTGATGCCGAGGAAAAAGAGCCCCGGCGCATAAAAGGCCAGAGCCAGGGCAGACTGGCGGACTTCCTCGAAACCGAAAGCGCCGGACATGAAAAACAGGCTGAAGACAGGCACCGCGCACAACAGCAGGCCGACCGCGGCCGGCACAGTGAAGAGGGCGATCAGGATGAGGGCGAATCGGAGCGACTCCTTGAGGCCGTCCATATCCCCGAGGGAAGCCTGGCGGCTCATGGAAGGAAGCACGGCCTGGGCCAGCGAAACGATGAAGATCCCCTGCGGAAATTCAAAAAGACGCTGACCGTAATAAAGGTAGGAGACGCTTCCTTCAGGCAAGAAGGAGGCCAGCAGACGCGTGAGAACCACATTGATCTGATAGATCGCCACCCCGGCTATCCCCGGCAGCATCAGCGAAGCGATACGGCGCACCGCCGGATGGGAGAATGAGAAGTCGAGTCGCAGGCGGATCTCCGTCGCCTTGAGGGCCGGGAACTGCATGAGGAGCTGGAGCAGGCCGCCAAGAAGAACCCCGACCGCCAGGGCGGTGATGGGCACCTCGAACAGAGGGGAGAGGAAGATCGCGCTCAGAATCATGGCGATATTGAGTACCAGGGGTGAGACGGAGGGCCAGAAATAGCGGCCGTGGACGTTGAGGATGCCGGTAAGCAGCGCCAGCAGACTAACGAAAAAGATATAAGGGAACATGATCCGATTAAGGTAATCGGTCAAAGCCAGCTTTCCCTCAATGCTGCCAAACCCGAAGCCGATAAAACGCACGATATAAGGGGAGCCAAGCACACCGGCCAGGGTCACCAGGGTCAGCACGATCAGCAGCAGCGTCCAGCAGATGGAAGCGACGCGCCGAGCTTCAGCTGGCCCTTCCCGGTGCAGGACTTCGGAAAAGGTGGGGACAAAGGCGGCGGTCAGAGACCCTTCTGCGAAAAATCGGCGCAGCAGATTGGGAATAGTGAAGGCCATGAAAAAGGCATCTGTCGCGAATCCCGCGCCGAAAAAACCCGCCACCACCATATCGCGCACCAAACCGCCAATACGGCTCAAGCCGGTCGCCAGGCCCATGATCCCTGTTGCCCTGGAAATGTGTCCTTTTTCTGACATGATGCCCAGCCTGTCTCTAGTCGTTTCATCGCCCCGGGAGTCCGTATAAGAGCTGGCCGTGCTTTCCCGAGGGGTGTCATACTGCCACAAAGAGGTTACAGCAGGTATTATTTTTTATTAATCCACAGAAATATTGACACAACCCCTTGTTTTAAGGGTTTTTTATTGAAGTTATTAATTGTTTTTTATATTGACATCTCGTCATGGAGAATGCTATAAACGGGCCTTCGCAAGCAACATTAATACAAAAGAATCACTGGAGGATAGAACCTTGGCAAATCACAAGTCAGCACTGAAAAGAAATCGTCAGAACGCCGTCCGCAACGCCCGCAACACGCACATCCGTTCGTCCATGAGAACCTTTGTCAAGAAGGTCCGTGAAGCAGTATCCGCCGGTGATGCAGAAGCGGCCAAAGCTGCTCTGGCGCAGGCTGTTCCTTTTATCGACAAAGCCTCCACCAAGGGGGTCATTCATAAGGCTACGGCCAGCCGCAAAATCTCTCGCCTGACCAAGCTTGTCAACACCATGGGCTAAGAGAAACCCGGCCTTTAGACAGATTAAACCCAAAGGGGGGCTTTCGCCCCCCTTTTTTTGTGCCCTAGACTGAGCTATCAAGCCCCGATCACGTTGAGCACCAGTTCTTCCATAAGCGCTTCGTCATTGGCGCCACTCGATTTAAGGGCCACATCCGTCTGCAGAAACAACTCAAATATGCGCCGATATTGCCCCGCAGAAAACAAGTCCGCCTGGGCAATCAGGCCATCGGCGAAATAAGGATTGACGCCTACCTGTCGGGGAATATCCCGGCGCGGCACCTTCTGGTCGAGAAGCTCCCTGATTTTCCAAAGGCTCCTGTAATGGCGCGCCAACATGGTCAAAATCACCAAAGAAACGACGCCATCCTCTTGCAGACGCCGCAAAAATCGCAGGGCTTCACCCGTCTGGCGTTTTCCCAGCGCATTGCCGAGATCGAAGACCGTGTCCACCCGGGTGTCGGAGACAACGGCCTTCACTTCGGCTACATCAATTAAACGTTCCTCCCCGACATACCCGTAGAGCTTGCTCAGTTCGGCATCAATTTCCTGAAGATTGGTGCCGACACGGCGGCAGAAAAGAGCTAACCCCTCTTCCGTGAAGCTCTTTTTCGCTTCCCTGACGTGGTTCTTGACGAAGGCCGGGATTTGATTGTCGTAGAGCGGCTTGAATTCGACCAACTCACCGTGCTTTTTAAATTCCTGAAAAAATTTTCGGCGGGCATCGATCTTGTCGGCGACGAAGATCAGCACGGTTTCAGGAACGGCATAAGGCAGATAGGGGAGGAAAAGGTCGAGTTGTGCCGCGGTCAGGAGCTGGGCGTCCTTGATGATAATAAGACGGCGGGCGGAAAAGACCGGGAAGGTGCGGGCGGCATCGAGAATATTTTCTACAGCGGCGTCCTTGCCATAGTAGATGGTCAGATTGAAATCACGGGCGTCGGCCGGGACAAGGGAATCGCGCAGGGCTTCCAGGCAGCGGTCACGCAAATAGGTTTCCGCCCCATGGAGATAAATCAGAGAGGGTACCTTTCCATCGTCAACGGCCCGTAAAAGTTCAACATGAGTCATGACTTTTCATCCCCGGTCAAAAGTTTTCAAGGATGCGAAAGTACAACTCTTCGGCCACGCGTTCGGCGATCAGGCTCTGGATTTCGCTTTCCCGGTCTTCCTGTACGCCTTTGTCCGGGCTTGTGCGGTATTCATCATCCCAGACAACCTGGCCCTTCCACAAAGCCTTGCCATCGGTCGCCTGTCGCAGGGTCGCCTGAACGGAAAGTGTAGCGCGATATTCAAGAATTCTGTCTTCGGGACCATAGGATACCGCCGAGGACGAATATCCCGTGACCGTCCCCGTCAAAACGACATCGGCGTCATCCCAGCTCTCGACGATCTCCATCTCGGGCTTGCGCGCAAACCTGGTCACCACGGCGTTGGTGACCAGGTCTTCCAGGTAAGGTTCAGCCGTCTTATTGCCGAAAAGCTCGATATACAGTCTGTTTTCCCCTTCAGAAAAGCGATTCGTCTTTTCGGAAAACTGGTAGCCACACCCGCCAAGCATCAGAAGGCAAAGGACCAGAAAAGGGAGCGCGGACCTCATGCCACCACCACGCTGACGAGGCGACCAGGCACCACGACAATTTTTCGAATCGTTTTGCCTTCAAGGAAACGCGCCACGTTTTCCTCTTCGATGGCCGCCGTCTTGATCGCCTCTTCCCCGGCGTCTGCGGCTACCGTGATCTTGCCACGCACCTTGCCGTTGACCTGCACGACGATGAGCTTTTCGTCTTCCACCAAAGCCTCGGCATCTACCTGGGGCCAGCCCGCCTCACTGAGTCGGTCCCGATGACCGATGAGGCTCC
>OBLN01000803.1_pt1 | contig 11168 bp, 20 predicted proteins | sample 1519301 | NCBI WGS metagenome assembly OBLN01 (sample SAMEA2452533, study PRJEB22499) | sediment metagenome | reverse complement strand
CTGAAACCTTCCACACAACGGACAACGGGGCGGACGTGACCGGGTTTGAAACAAACCAGATCATGTTCAGATGCGAGGGCCGCTATCAGATCGAAACCGCACGACCTGGAGCGATCGTAGAGGTGGCATTAGCATCAAGCTAAAATTTGTCACTTGACAAAAACCATAAGATGTATGTATACTTTGGTTATATACTTTTTTAGGCTTTTGCATGAAATGCGTTTTTCTGCATAGCATTTTAAACCGGGGCCGGGGAGTCCCCTCCAGGCTATGATCCGACCCCACATTTCTAAATCTTGAAAGGGGGCCGGCGGCGTTGCAAGCGTTAGCCGGCCCCAAAGGGAATCAATCTTATGGAATCGACAAGAATTATTTCATCCAGGATAGAGCCGGCATATTATTCGATCCTGGAGATCATAGCAGAGCGGAACGGTTTAACCGTGTCCTCTTATGTCAGATCCCTGCTAATGGAACAAATTAATAAAGAGTTTGGTAATCAGCTGCCTGAGGATAAACCGGCGGTTTTTTATTTACATCATGCCAAGCTTATGCTATTAAAGGGCATGGATAAGCTGGAAAAGGAAAATCCAGGTATTACCCTTGACATAAAGTAATCATAAAGTTTATTATTTAAAATATAGAACACATGTTTTTTATTAAGGATTGGATTTTATGGCTTTTTTAAATAAAAAAAGCCCGGAAGCTTTAGCAGGCGGCCCGGGCATTTTTCTGGATAAGAGAAGGTTTTTTCAAACCTTTTGTAGAGGGTTTTTTCAAACCTTATACAAACCTCTTACAGCTTTAATTATATCAAAATTTGGCATTTTTAGCAATCTGGAATTTATAAAGGGAAATTGACAGCGTGAAGTTGTACCCGGAGATCATCCTTAAAGCGGCTAATAATAATAAGAACGTGGGAGCGTTCAAAGTTTGGATATTGGCCAAGGATTTTGACCGCGGCTGTGGTGCGATCCCGGGGAAACAATTTAGACAGTATTTATTCAAAAGATTGGGGATCCCCAGGGCATCATTTTACCGCTGGCTTGATGCTGCCTTAGAGCTTGCATTGATCCGCTATGATGGGGAGTTTTACCATTTGGCCGCCTGGGATAAGGGGGCCATGATCGCCGGGGTAACAAAGTTGATCCGGCCGGTTATCATGCCGGTTGATCATTTTATTGATAAAGGCTGGATGGCCAACGTTTGGAAGGCCTTTACCGTTTTATTTAGGGAAAAAACCATCTCCAGGGCCCGGTTAGAGCAATTAACAGGGGTGCCGGCCCGGACACAAAGAGATTATGAATACCAGGCGGGCGTAGAAAAAACCGCCTGTTATGCAAACCTGGGGGATCCAAGTAAAGACCCGGAGAATGCCCATGCGATCGAAGGGGCCGTATATGGAAAAGATGGTTACCTGAGACGGCGTTTACCTAACCGATATGATGGGATCCAGGATCCGGACGGCTATAAACCAGCTGGCAAGGGCAACACGAGGAGACGAAACCGGAATTTAGAGGAGTGGCATATTGTGGGCCGCATCCAATCAAATTATAACGGCCGCCTTTACTGTGAGGACGCTAAGCAGCTGAAACAAGCCAAGAAACAGAACAGAGAAGCGGACGCTAAGACCAGGCCTGATTATTTGTATCTGTTCAGGTTAATCACCGGAAAATCAAGAGTTAGGGTTTTTGATGCTGTGCCGGCGTGATTATAAATTTTTTATCCTAAAAAGTGTCTCATTTTCTGCCGGTTTTATTGTGGTCTTATTGTTTTTCCTGTCTCTTGTCTGGGGTTTTTGTAAGACCAGTAGTCAGGCCCCCACTTGTGCGGTAGGTTTTTTGGCCCTGCAATGATCAATTATTCAGCATTTATAAAAAATATTTCGACCGGGGTATTAGAAAAGGCCTGTAGGGATGCGTCAAGAGGTGACCCCCTGGCAGCTGCCTGGCTGCTAAGTTTGCCGGCCACCTTATATGCTGAGGTATCAGGCGTTGAAAGCGAGTTGTTAGGTGAATTGGCTTATAAAAGTTTGGAGAGCATGATCAATGGACGTTGAGCAGATTTTTAGGAAAATCGCAAGAAATAAACACCGGGAGCAATCCCGGGAAGCTGCTATTAAAAAGCATGAGGAGCTGGTCAAAAAATACTGGGAAGCTGTGAAGGTAAACAGATCCACGTTAGAGCGGCGGGCCTTCGCTGGCATGCGACCCAGGGCAACCAGTGACCCCCTGGGAGACGTAAAGGCGGCGATCCGGGGAGACGATCCCCAGGCGATAAAACAAGCGGCGTGTAATGCGTATGACCAGGGGCATTTGGTGGCTGTCAGGCTTGCAGGGGAATTTGACCAGGATATAAAAGAGCTGGTAGATTTTCTTGAAACCTTCGGGGAGCTGCAAAGCCCCCCTGTTCGAATTTTCATAAGTTTGGCATTAGCACCCCCAGGGGCCTGATGCAATCATCAGGGGGTGGTATAGCTATATCAAATTTGCTATAATTTAGATAAGAATAATTGTTCGTATAGTCATTAGGTAAGTAGATGAGAGGGCGGTACCCATGCCAATGAAAGCGGCCAAGGCTTGCAGTTATCCAGGCTGTCCTAACCTGGTCAGATCAAATAAAACTTCATATTGTGAAAAACACGAAAGGGAGAGACAACAAAAGAAAAATGCGGAGAGACCATCGAAGCGATCCCAGGGGTATGACAAGAGATGGCGGCGAATAAGCGCATCATACTTAAGAGCGCATCCGTTTTGTGAAATGTGCGGAAGACCTGCAGAAGTAACACATCATAAGATAAGGAAAAAGGACGGCGGGACGGACTCAATAGCCAATTTACAGGCGTTATGTCGTGCTTGCCATGCGAGGCTGCATGCAGAGGCGGGGGATCGCTGGGAAATTCCTACTTATAAATGAAAATTTTTTTATCTTATAGTATGGGGATAGGGCGTTTTAATCACTGGGAAATCTTCACTTAAGGGCATCGTGCGGCAATTTCGCTTGTGCGGCGTCAAAATTGACCCTATGGGGGGGTTCGAAAAGCGGCCAAATCGAGGCCCTGGGGAGCCCGGAAAAAGGTATTTTTTGTTTTTGATTATTGGATCGATTGCCAAAATCAGGGGGGAGGGGGGGGGTACCCCATTTTGAAAGGTTTTTGATCGGAGGAGCGATCATGGCCAACAATCAGGATTTGAAAAATTTAGTGGATTGGGGGAGATACAACCGGGCCGTTGTCAGGGCCGTTCAGCTGCGGAATTTTACAGGCTATGAAGTGATCGACCCAGGGCGGCTTAACTGTGAACCGATCCTGGAAAAAGGGCGGCTGTATTCAATGGATCAAATCGCAGCGATCAATGAACGGTTAAACAGGGCGGCCGGGCGTTACAATCCGAGCAGATGGGCCGCCTTTATTGATCAGGCATGACCAGGGCGGCTTTTAGGCATGCCGCCTTTACCAGAAGGCCGCTGGGGCGTTTTTTAGAGCCTAAGGGGCATTTACCCATATTATCCTAATAAATTTATCGTAAAAACCTACCGGGTACCCTCAGATTTGTTTTAGGTGATTCGTTAGTGTAAAATATTCGTATAAATACCCGAATACGAACTTTTGAGAGGTGAAAAAATGAGCCTACCCATTCCTTATAAACATTTTGAAGCCGTTTTTGATTTGGTGCCGGAAAATGCCAATAAAAACACCGTCTCCAGGATTAGAAAATTCCAAACCTGGCTAAAGGATAATAACCAGCCCTGGCATGAGCCTGATTTGGCTGCTTATCGTGATCACCTGTTAACCTACCTGAAACCATCAAGCGTAAAAGCGCACCTGGGAACCATTCGCGCAAGGATCGAATTTGTCCGGACATCAAATGAATTCAGGGATGCGTTAGAAATCGGAATAACCCAGGCTTTTGAGCGTGCAAACCAGGAATATCACCCTGCGGACGTTCAAGCCCTGGTAGAACGGAAATTAAACCGCTTGCAAACCGCGATTGACCCCAAACGTTCACAGGTAAAAGAAGAAGAACATCAGGATTTACCAGACAGTACCCATTTACGGCTTACGGCCGATCAAGCCAATGCCCTGATAGCGGCCCCAGGCCTGGACACTCTCCGGGGCCTGCGTGATACCGCGATTATCGGCTTGATGCTGACAACCGGAATCAGGGCGGCGGAAGCGGCGGCGGTAGAAGTGCCGGACCTGGTCCAGACCTACGGCGGCGATTTAGCCTTACATGTGCGCAAGGGTAAGGGTGGGAAATCTCGTGTTATTGTCTATGGTGGCAATGACTGGGTTTTGATAATTTTAGATCACTGGCTAAAGGCGGCCGGGATCCATGAGGGGCCGGTTTTTAGAGGGTTTTATAATCACAGTAAAAGGATCCGAAAAACACAGATCACGACCCGGGGCATCGAATTGATTTTAAAGCGTTACCCCATCTCGATTAATGGGAAAATGTGCAATGTGGCGGCCCATGACCTAAGGCGGACATACGCAAAATTAAATTATTTAGCTGGCATGGATCCGTTATCTCTCCAGCAAAATTTGGGACATAAGCGATCCGAGACAACCACCGGATATATCGGCACCCTGGACGCATCCAAGCGGCGGCCTGCAGCGGTTTTTCACATTAACTTGAATGGTATAATGAAATCGCGGTAAAAGTGTAGAGTCTGGTGAATTCCAGGCATCCGTGACCACTTTTACCGCATTTTTTTTTGATCATTGACAGGATAAAAAATCTCGTGTATTATATAGCTATATTAGCTATATTGAAAGGCGGAGACATGCGAGTAATTTTTATCAAAGGGCATAGCCCGGGAAAGCGTGACAGGCTGCGAATCGCGAAAAACAAGAAACTTGATAATGTTTGGGTTAGGATCCGGGGTTTTTTGTTTTTACCGATCCCAGGGCGGCGGCGATCCTGGGGCGGTTTGGCGATCATGGAACCTACCCAGGAACCGGAACCAACACCGGAAAGGTATGTAAAAATCACAAAAAGAGGGGTATTTGAGATCGCTTACAATCCCTTCACCAATGAATACATCTGCGAAAGGCGGTAAGGGATGGGTACAAAATATCTGATTGAGACAATCACAAGGGAAGGCTTAATAAAATCTTTTTTGACGCGTGGCAGATATGAAAAACCAAGGCCCGGCGATCCTGTAAAATTAGGGAATGGGAAAATTGGCATGGTGGACGCTGGGGCCGGGTGGATCGACCAGGACGGATCCCAGGTCATGGTATGTAAAGGGGTTATGGGTGCTTTTATGGGGGATGGGTTTATCAGCATCAGCGGCGGCCCATTCGAAGTAGTGGACATTGACCGCTTGAAACCCACCTTTGAGCTTTACGCTGCTAAGTTTTGGATATGGGCAAGCTATCCCCAGGGATCCGGCGGCGTGAATGTTTGGATCGAACGGCCCCTTTTTGAATTGAAAGGTGAAAATGAAAAAGCTAACGGATAGAGAAATTTTAATAAAAAAATTTGAGGCGTTGAATGTAGGCCAATTAGAGGAGATATATGAAATCCCGTTGGACGTTTTGGAGCGCCTGATTAACGAATTGACACAAGCCCAGGAATTGGGGGATTTGAACCTTGAAACCTTTGACGGGATCGACAATCTCCGGGCGATCGTTAGCGTTCATTTGCAGCGATCCGATTTTATAATATACGGTTTGTGATCAGGAAGGCGGAGCCAATGAAAGGGATTAGGTTTTATTTAGAATATCCAAACCAAACGGAGAAAAACAAAGCGACCCGGGCCAACCTGGGGAACCATAGCGGTTGTGTGATCGCTGTTTTTGTAGGCACCGAGGCGATAGGGCAATCAGGGCCGCAAATTGACGCTCTAAGTGGATTAACAGAGCGGGAAAATGCACCCGTTGCAAGTGGGGCGGTATCTTTTGACTATTTGAGAGAGCGCACCAAGAGGATTAGTGAGGCGCAAGCCCGGAAAATACACCCGGAACTATTTAAGAGATTAGACGATTAAGAGAGGCGGTAAAAATGGAACTGTTAGACGAATTAAAAAAGACACTAAAAGAGCTTAAAGAGTTAAAGCCGGCAACCGTGAACGGCCAAGAAATCGAGTTTATTAAAGAGCAAGGATTGGAGCTTATAACGGGTATTGAGGCGTTGATCAACGACATTGAAACCAGGATAAAAGACGAGAAAAAGGTTTTTGAGTTGATCAATCCAATCATTTTTAATAAAGATTTTGATTTTAGCGATCAATCCTATTTTGATAATTGGCAACCTTACCAGCTGCACGATTGGCCCTGGAAAATCGACCGGGGACAGATAAAAGATAAGCATGGAAACGTAATCGGAAATTATGCTTACAGTTTGGGGGACGAAACAGATCATTCTTGCGGCCGCCTTATGGCTAAGGCACCGGAGTTAATCGAATTGATGAGCCTTACCTTGCGGACAATCGGGGACGTTTTAAGAAGTGAACCCGGAATGCACGAATCCAATCAAGAGGTTTTATCGGAAATCTCGGACATGCTGCGAGACGCAATCCAGGACAAGGCCGGCGCGCATGGCTAAAAAATGGCAGCTGATAGACAACAACAAACACAAGGTTTATAAATTTGACACAAAAAAAGAGATGATCACCTTTGCTAAAGAAAAAAACCTTGAAATCAAGCCTGGACGGTACGCATCAGACCAGGTTTATTTTACGGAAAGTTTGGAGATCATCCCAGGGGACAACATACAGGGTTTATAATAGATTTGCGCGCGTTCTGGTAGAAAAAACCGGACAATCTTTAAAAATTAGATGAGTTATTTTTAACAGAAGGCCGCTAAGCGCAATTTTTAGATCCTTTAGACCCAATAATAATCAAAATCGAGGTACTTTTGACAGAGGACGAGAAAAAAAGAAAATTCAACACCCTGGGGGTTTATCTGACAGATGATGAAATCCTGTTTTTAGACGGTTTGGCCGATAAACTGGGGTTATCACGTCATGCAATATTGCAGCTGGCAATCAGACGGTTTATTGATCAATACCAGGCCGGGGATGCAGACATTGAAACCACCGAAAAAACGATCATCAAAAAAGACCCAGGAAAATGATTTTATTGTATAATTAGATATATTAGCTATTTTAGCTAAATTCAGTACCCCTTACTGTATCCGCCAAGTTGGGTGCCGGCCTTTTTTGACTCTTTGCTTACCCTGGCAAGGCTGGCATCCAGGCGGCGGATTTGGTAAAATATAAATAGATCGCTGACAATGAGAGGCCGCGAGGTAATCAAAGGATCGGCAATCAAAAACAATCAAATATTTTAATAACCAGGTCGGGTTATTAATCAAAGGCCGAGGGCGGGCGGCAATGAGAGAATTAGCGACCAGGAAAATCAATTATTTATTCCTGGCCGTTTTTGTTTTTTAAAAGCGACCAGGGGGAAAGAGGACAATCATGAACTTGAAAGAACGTAAAACAAAATTATTGATGGAAGCCAAGGGGATCACTCAAAAGGCGATCGACCAGAAGCGCAGCATGACCCGAGGGGAACTTGACCAGGTGGATGAGATCATGGCCAAGGTGGATCGGATCAATGCGGACTTGAGCGTAATCGAGAGTGTCTCTAAGCTTGAAAAAATGGCCAACAAGGGCGACCGGCAAGGTGCCAAAAACCTTTGGGGTGAACAATTCCTTAAAGAGCTTGAGGTTTACCCAAGCGCAAAAAAGGACTTAATACCTGTGTCTGGATCCGTAACCGTTGGATCCATGAGTGCAACGATCGGAGAAATTGAGGACATCGCGGAAACCGTTCTTCAGCTGATACCCATTCAGAGCACATCCCAGGACAAAATCAGCTATCTCCGGGAAACCGTGAGAACACACGCGGCCGCAAGTGTACCCGTTGGAACCACCAAACCCACATCAACCTATAACCTGGAGCGCGTGAACGAGGACATCGTAACAATCGCGCACCTGTCCGATCCGATCCCCAGGCAATGGCTAAATGATGCACCCATGCTCTCCAGGTACATCTCAAACACCATGCGCGAAGGCCTGCTATTGGAAATCGAACGTCAGATTTTTAATGGTGACGGTTTGGATGATGAATTTACAGGGTTTGCTAACCTGTCAGGCCTTGTAGGCCAATCCTTCACCACCGACATATTGACAACCGCGCGCAAGGCGATCACCCAGCTTGAAAATAAACCGATCAAACCGGACGGCTGGGCCATGAACCCGAACGACTGGGAAACCTTCGAATTACTGGAGAATACGGCCGGCATGTTTGCAATGGGTGCACCTGGGGCCGTCCCAGTGAACCGATCCGAGCGTAAGCTGTGGGGTTTGCCTGTTCTGGTCACCCCTGGGGTAACCGAGGGAACCGCTTACCTTGCATCATTCAAAACCGCTGTGAAGCTGTGGGAACGTGAGGGCGTCCGCCTGGATTGGTCTGAAACCTTCCACACAACGGACAACGGGGCGGACGTGACCGGGTTTGAAACAAATCAAATCATGTTCAGGTGTGAGGGCCGCTATCAGATCGAAACCGCACGACCTGGGGCGATCGTAGAGGTCACTTTAGCAGGATCCTAAAAATAGGACTTGACAAAAACCATAAGATGTATGTATACTTTGGATATATACTTTTTTAGGCTTTTGCATGAAATGCGTTTTTATGCATAGGCATGTTAAACCGGGGCCGGGGAGCTTACTCCAGGCTATGATCCGGCCCCCAAGGGAGTCAATCTTATGGAATCGACAAGAATTATATCATCCAGGATAGAGCCGGCTTATTATTCGATCCTGGAGATCATAGCAGAGCGGAACGGTTTAACCGTGTCCTCTTATGTCAGATCCCTGCTAATGGAACAAATTAATAAAGAGTTTGGTAATCAGCTGCCTGAGGATAAACCGGCGGTTTTTTATTTACATCATGCCAAGCTTATGCTATTAAAGGGCATGGATAAGCTGGAAAAGGAAAATCCAGGTATCACCCTTGACATAAAGTAATCATAAAGTTTATGATTTAAAATATAGAACAAGTGTTTTGTTAGAGTAAGGATTTTTTTGTGGCTTTTTTAAATAAAAAAAGCCCGGAAGCTATCGAAGGCGGCCCGGGCATTTTTCTGGATAAGAGACCTTTTGTACAAACCTTATACAAACCTCTTACAGCTTTAATTATATCAAAAATCGGCATTTTTAGCAACGTGGAATTTGTAAAGGGAAACTGACAAAGTGAAGCTTTACCCGGAGATCATTCTAAAGGCTGCAAACAACAATAAGAACGTGGGGGCGTTCAAATTGTGGATTTTGGCCAAGAGCTATGATCGCGGTTGTGGGGCGATCCCTGCTAAGCGTTTTAGACGGTATACATTCCATCAGCTGGGGATCCCCAGGGCATCATTTTACAGGATGCTAAAAGCGGCTTTAGAGCTGCAATTAATCACCTATGACGGCGATTTTTATCATTTGGCCGCCTGGGATAAGGGAGCCATGATCTCAGGGGTGGCTAAGCTGATTAGGCCCGTTTATATGCCCTTAGATGATTTTATTAACAAGGGGTGGCTGTCTAATGTTTGGAAGGCATTTGTTAGGCATTTTGCAGGTAGAAACATCTCCAGGGCGGCTTTACAGGAATTAACAGGCGTGCCGGCCAGGACACAAAGGGAGTATGAATCCCAGGCGGGCGTAAAAACAACCGCTTGTTTTGCAGATATGGGAGATCCCAGTAAAGACCCGGAAAATGCGTTTGCAATCGAAGGGGCGTTCTATGGTGGCTGGGATGGTCACACAAGGCGGAGAATATCCAACCGTTACGAGGCACCCCAGGAACCAGACGGCTATTATTTGGCCAACAAGGGCAACACAAGAAGGCGTAACCGTAAATTAGAGGAGTCGCAAACTGTGGGCGGCATCCAAAAAACAACTTACGAGGAGCGTATTTATTGTGAAGATGCCAAGCAGCTGAAACAGGCCAAGAAACAGAACAGGAAAGCGGACGCTAAGACCAGGCCCGACATTCTTTATCTGTTTAGGTTTAGAACACGATCCGGAAAGGGGGTTTTTAGTGCTGTGCCGGCGTGATCATAAATTTTTTATCCTAAAAAGTGTCTCATTTCTTGCCGGGGTATGTGTGGTCTTACGTTTTGGCTTTAGGCCTTTTTTGTCAGACCCGTTGTGTCCCTTTGGTGCTTTTTTGGCCCTGCAATGAATCATTATTCAGTTTTTATTAAAAATATTTCAACCGGCGTTTTAGAAAAAGCGTGCAGGGATGCTTCACGAGGTGACCCCCTGGCTGCTGCCTGGCTGCTAACTTTGCCGGCCTCGTTATATGCAGAGGTATCAGGTATTGAAAGTGAGCTTTTAGGTGAATTGGCTTATAAGAGTCTGGAGAATATGATCAATGGACGTTGAGAGGATTTTTAGGAAAATTGCACGAAACAAACACAAGAAACAACCGCTTGACCAGGCGATCAAAAAACATGATGAGCTTGTCAGGGATTATCAGGACGCTGTAAGGACACATAGACGCACCCTGGAGCGTGCCGCTTTTGTTAGCGTGCTTCCCAGGGCCACCAGCGACCCAATGGGAGACGTTAGGGCGGCGATCAGGGGAGACGATCCCCAGGCGATAAAACAAGCCGCTTGTAATGCCTATGACCAGGGCCATTTAGTGGCTGTCAGGCTGGCAGGTGAATTTGACCAGGATATAAAAGAGCTGGTAGATTTTCTTGAAACTTTCGGGGAATTACAGACCCCCCCCATGAGAATTTTCATTGACCTGGCATTAGCACCGCCTGGGGATTAGTGCAATCATCAGGGGGTGGTATAGCTATATCAAATTTGCTATAATTTAGATAAGAATAATTGTTCGTATAGTCATTAGGTAAGTAGATGAGAGGGCGGTACCCATGCCAATGAAAGCGGCCAAGGCTTGCAGTTATCCAGGTTGTCCTAACCTGGTCAGATCAACAAAAACTTCATACTGTGAGAAACACGAAAGGGAGAGACAACAAAAGAAAAATGCTGAGAGACCATCGAAGCGATCCCAGGGGTATGACAAGAGATGGCGGCGGATAAGCGCATCCTATTTGAGAGCGCATCCGTTTTGTGAGATGTGCGGAAAACCGGCAGAAGTAACCCATCATAAGATAAGGAAAAAGGACGGCGGGACGGACTCAATAGCCAATTTACAG
>OBLN01000802.1_pt1 | contig 11170 bp, 10 predicted proteins | sample 1519301 | NCBI WGS metagenome assembly OBLN01 (sample SAMEA2452533, study PRJEB22499) | sediment metagenome | reverse complement strand
AACTTTATCGACACAGCAAAACTGATTCAGGACTATTATCCAGACACCCAATTTATTGCGCCAATGGCAAACCAGACCAGACGTCAGCAATTTGAAGCATTGTTGCAAGACACTCGAGATGCGCCTGATATTCAATTATTTGATGGGCAATCGAGAGATTGTATGGCAGCCAGTGATTTGGTTGTGATGGCTTCAGGAACGGCGACATTGGAAGCCATGCTAATTAAACGTCCTACTGTAGTGGCGTATAAAGTGGGTGGTTTTAGTTATCAGATATTTAAACGTTTACTCATCATCGATACTTTCGCCATCCCTAATTTGCTCGCTAAAAAACCTTTGATTCCAGAGTTGATACAGGACGAATGTACGCCAGACAATATTTTTGCAGAAGTCCGAGCATGGCTTGGAGATGATGGCCAACGCTGGCAGGAAACTAAGGCTGTATTTGAAGAATGGCACAGCAAATTGCGTAAGGATGCAGATGTTTACGCAGCTAATTCGATAACCCAGTGGTGGCTTAATAACACACGCTAACCCCATTTCATAAATAAAACATAGTCTATGGAACAAACAATATTAATTGCAGGTGTTGACGAGGTAGGGCGAGGCCCTTTAGCGGGACCGGTAGTCGCTGCAGCGGTGATCCTTGATCCTGCCAAGCCAATTGAAGGACTTGCTGATTCAAAGAAGTTGACTGAAAAGCGTCGCGAAGCGCTTGTTATTGAGATAAAGGAAAAAGCTCTGGCCTGGTCAATAGCTCGAGCCGAAGTAGAAGAAATTGACCGAATCAATATTTTGCAGGCCAGCTTGCTGGCCATGAAACGGGCCGTTGAATCGCTTCAGCATGCTCCTGAACTTGCACTAATTGACGGTAACCACTGCCCTGATCTGGATTGTCGAATGGAAGCTATCATTAAAGGTGATAGTAAGGAGCCGGCAATCAGCGCTGCATCGATTTTGGCAAAAGTGGCGCGTGATTCAGAAATGGCAGAAATGGAGCAGGTCTATCCGGGGTATGGTTTTGCCAAGCATAAAGGCTATCCTACCAAGCAGCATCGAGAAGCAATTTTGAAGTTAGGTATCACTCCAATTCATCGCCGCTCTTACGCGCCAGTCCAGAAAATGCTCGAATTTTAGGTTTTAAATCTAACCTATTGAAAATATTGATAAAAATAACAAATCAATTAAAACACTGGAAACAATTCTACTGGCTTTTATAATAAGTCAGTTCATACCAATAATTTATATCTCATAACGACAAGAGCCAACAGACAGAAAACTATGACGCCACGCTTTATTCACCTAAAAATGCATACCGAATACTCTATGGTGGATAGTGTTGTGCGGGTTAAGCCGCTGATCGCGCATTGTAAAGAACACAAGATTCCAGCTATTGCGATGACCGATCAGATGAACATGTGTGGCCTGGTTAAGTTCTATTCTCAGTCAGTCTCCGCGGGCATTAAGCCGATAGCAGGCGCTGACTTATTAGTTCAGAATCCAAATGATGAGGACGACCATTTTCGTGTCACGGCTTTGTGCATGAACAATACCGGTTACCTCAATCTCAAGTATCTTATTTCTCGTGCCTACCTTAAAAACCAGCATCGTGGCTTACCATTAGCCAAAAAAGAATGGCTACCCGAGTTTGCCGAAGGACTCATTATTTTATCCGGAGGACGCCAAGGTGATGTAGGCAAGGCACTCCTTGCTGGCAATATGGATCAGGCAGCATCAAACCTGGGTTTCTGGAATCATCATTTTAAAGATCGCTTCTATCTGGAGCTGCAGCGTACTGGTCGTCCACAAGAAAATGAATACATTCATCAGGTGATAGGTTTAGCGCAAGGCGCTAGCACACCTGTTGTGGCTACTAACGATGTGCGATTCCTGCACAAAGAAGATTTCGATGCCCATGAGGCTCGTGTGTGCATTAACCAGGGACGTGTTCTCGCTGACCCTCGTCGTCCCAGAGACTACAGCGAGCAGCAATATTTGCGCAGCGAAGCCGAAATGGTTGAGCTATTTGAAGATATTCCAGAAGCGCTAGAAAACAGTGTAGAAATTGCCAAGCGCTGTAATTTGGATATGCGTCTTGGTGAATACTTCCTGCCGGAATTCCCCATTCCTGAAGGCATGACTATTGAGCAGTACTTTGAGAAGGTTTCAACAGACGGGCTCGAAGAACGACTTGACCAATTGTATGACCGCAATGCAGAGAACTTTGCAGAAATCCGCAAGGAATATGATGAGCGTTTACAGATTGAGCTAGACGTTATTAATCAAATGGGATTCCCGGGCTACTTCCTGATCGTTGCCGACTTTATTCAGTGGTCAAAAAATAACGGTGTACCGGTGGGGCCCGGCCGGGGTTCCGGTGCAGGCTCTTTGGTGGCTTATGCCATGAAGATTACCGATCTTGATCCGCTGGAATACGATCTGCTTTTCGAGCGATTCCTTAACCCTGAACGTGTATCGATGCCTGACTTTGACGTCGACTTCTGTATGGAAGGGCGCGATCGAGTCATTGATTATGTGGCCGAACGTTACGGCCGAAACAGTGTGTCGCAGATTATTACCTTCGGTACTATGGCTGCCAAGGCGGTTATTCGTGATGTGGGCCGTGTACTGAGTCATCCTTATGGTTTCGTCGATAAGCTTGCCAAACTTATTCCTTTTGAAGTGGGCATGACGCTGGAAAAGGCGTTTGAGCAGGAGCCAGAGCTACCACGCTTGTATGAAGAAGATGAAGACGTTCGTGAGATGTGGGACTTGGCGCGTAAGTTGGAAGGTGTCACTCGAAACGCCGGTAAGCACGCCGGTGGTGTGGTTATCGCACCGAATGATTTGGAAGAGTTTGCCCCGCTGTATTGTGATGAAACTGGTCACAATATTGTTACTCAGTTTGATAAAGACGATGTGGAAAGTGCCGGTCTGGTCAAGTTTGACTTTTTGGGTCTAAGAACCCTGACCATTATTGACTGGGCACTGGAAACAGCGAACGCTATTATTGCCAAGAAAGGCGAAGAGCCAATCGATATCACAACCATTGATACCGAAGATCAGCAGGTTTTCGATCTGCTGCAACGCGCGGATACCACGGCTGTATTCCAGCTAGAGTCGCGCGGTATGAAAGACCTGATTAAGCGTCTTAAGCCAAACCGATTTGAAGATATTATCGCATTGGTAGCATTGTTCCGTCCCGGACCATTGCAGTCCGGCATGGTTGATAACTTTATTAATCGTAAGCATGGTCGCGAGATAGTTTCTTATCCCGACCCACACTACCAACATGAATCCCTAAAAGAAATTCTTGAACCAACCTACGGCATCATCCTCTATCAGGAGCAGGTGATGCAGATTGCTCAGGTTTTGGCTGGCTATACGCTGGGCGGCGCGGATATTTTGCGTCGTGCCATGGGTAAGAAAAAGCCCGAAGAGATGGAAAAGCAACGTAGCATCTTTAAAGAAGGCTCGATTAAGAATGGTGTCGATGGCGATCTGGCCATGAAGATTTTTGACCTGGTAGAAAAGTTCGCCGGTTATGGTTTCAACAAATCGCACTCTGCTGCCTATGCTTTAGTAGCCTATCAAACAGCCTGGCTTAAAACGCATCATCCGGCAGCATTTATGGCTGCAGTGATGTCTTCCGATATGGACAATACCGACAAAGTCGTGACCTATGTCGAAGACGCACAGAACAGCGGATTAACTATAACGCCTCCTGATGTTAACAAGGGGCAATACCGCTTCTCGGTCGATGAAGAAGGTCGCATTGTCTATGGCATTGGTGCCATTAAAGGTGTTGGTGAAGGCGCCATTGAAAGTATCGTTAAAGAGCGCGAAGCTAATGGCCCTTATAAAGATCTGTTCGACTTCTGTAGTCGAGTTGACCTGAAAAAAGCTAATCGACGGACCTTAGAAGCCTTGATTCGCGCGGGCGCAATGGATCGAATCGGTCCCAACCGTGCCACTTTGATGGCATCGCTTGATGAAGCCGTAAAAGCCGCAGAACAGTTCAACAAGAGCCAGGCAGCGGGACAAGATGACTTGTTTGGTAGCGTTGTTACGACAACGGCAACCGAACAGCATCAATACATTCGCGTTAAACCCTGGACTGATGAGCAGGTTCTACAGGGCGAGAAAGAAACGTTAGGTTTGTATCTAACCGGTCACCCAATCGATCGCTACATTCCAGAAATTAAGCAGATGAGCATTACTCGACTACGTGACCTGCAACCGACAGGGCGTGGAAATTCGGCGAGAGTAGTGGGCTTGATTGTGGGCATGCGAGTCATGAACACCAAGCGCGGCGACAAAATGGCGATTCTGACACTGGATGATAAGTCTGGACGTTGTGACGTCACCGTATATGCAGAAACCTTCGAAACCTACCGCCATTTATTGAGCCGTGATAACGTCATTGTAGTCGACGGCGAAGCCCGTCATGATGATTACTCTGGCGGTACCAGCGTGAGCGCTAACAGTGTCATGTCATTCGAACAGGCACGTGAGCAATACTGCAAAAAAATTGTCATCACTATCTCCGACTCCATCATAGGGCCTGATACCTTAGTCGAACTTGAAGAAAAAATTAGTCATAACCGCGATGGAGCCTGTCCACTCGTTATTAATTTCCAATACCAACAAGCTCAGGTAGCGGGTGATTTTGTCATGAGCGAAGACTGGTGTGTTCAGCCCGTTGATGCCTTAGTATTTAGTCTCAAACATATCCCTGGCTGCGTTGATGCCAGAGTGGAATATTAAAGACTCAGTATATTAAAGGAAATGTAGGGTGCGTCGTGACGCACCAATAAATGGAGGCTCTATGCCAAGACGTCAAACACAAACAAACCCGAACACACATCAAGCACTAAAGAATTCATCATTTGAAAGTAGGGTAGTAAGTTGGTTAATGCAAGATGGCTGGCAAGTATTCCTTCCAGTTTTAGATCATGGGCATCAAACTGACATTTTAATATCAGATGGTCCTAATTTTTATCGAGTCCAAGTTAAAACGTTAAACTCTTCTGGAGATGATCAAGTTTTGCGCAACCAATGGGTTAATGGAAATATTGATTGTGTAATTTATTTTGCAAGAAATTCCAATTGGGGTTTGGTTGCACCAGCTTTTGAAGAAGAAAAAAGATCTATAAACCATGCGTCACATATTAGATTCGAACAATCTAAGAAAGAGTTCCTTAAGGCATTTCATAAGCTTGAAGTATAAAAGGCTGTAAACAGGAAGATTGCTTTTAACTGAGCGACAATAGTTAATAACCTCACCCCAAAACCCCATAAATCAAAGTACTCCCGAGCACTAAACAACTAATCGCATACAGTGGTAGTAATCGAATCACCCATGGAATAACTTTATCTGCAAATTTCTCATGCCACCACCAGGGAACACACAATAGCCCCATGCTGGTTATCACCATCAACCAACCAAAGAAGAAAAACACTTCGCTGTAAAGCATCTGAGGCGAGTAAAGAATCAAGGACAGGCCAAACACAATCCGAATAAGCTGCTCGGTATAATGGGCTTTAGCCGATACGGCAAACTGTTGTAGGTAGTGTTTTGCTAAAGTTGGTTTAATAAAAGCAATGAACGAAAAGCTAATCAAGGCGAGGGAAGCGATAAGAATTACAAAGCTGAAAATCCAATCCATCGAGAGCTACTTATAATATGAGCAGACTTAGAGTCTGCTCAATAAAGTGGCTAATTACAACTTTTTCTTTAAGCGCTTTTCCACCATCTTCTTTTCCCAATTGATCTTGAAAAGGTTGATGACCTCAAAGGCCTGCAATCCATGAATGGTAAGACCCAATGCCCAGGCTCCCCACGGGATTAACATCTCAGAAATTTTCCCCGTGAAAATAAAGATGACAGTAAAAATGATGAAGAACAGTAAATGTCCATAAAAGTCTTTAATCCCTTTAACGTACTCCATCGCTTCAGCTTCTTCATTGCTAACAGTTTCAACAGCTGGCTTAGGTTTTGCGCCTTGTTGAGGTTCTTGAGTCGTTTCATTGGTATTGGTGGTGTTCATATCAGGCTCTCCTGTGCTGTCCATAGATATGGACGGTTCAAATGTTGCTATATCAACCTCAAACACAGCGGCTAATGATTTTTGAGTTTCAAGACTGGGCTTAGTCTGGCCACGCTCAATACGCTGAATCGTACGGGTGCTTACCCCCATCAACTCGGCTAAGTGCTCTTGTGACCAACCTCTTTTCAATCTTAATTTTCTAACAATCATAATCAATCCGTTTGTGTGTTGAGTAAAGCGCTGGTTGATACAGCGGTGAGCCTGAATTATGGAAACTCAACGCAAAGTATAACACGACATGTCAGCGAAGGATTAGCGACATTGAGGTGACATTAAGGCGACAGCTCATTAATAATCAATGGGTTAGTTTATTGTATGACTTGTTGAAAGAGTGCTTGTAACCACTTTGTTTAGGAATTAAAGTCTTAGGGGATAAGGTCATTAAAGTGACTTCATTCAGTCTGGAATGATTTATAACTTAGACTATTTTGATAAGTCAGCTTTATTAGTCAAAACTATAGTATTTATAAGGATACAAGTAATGGGTGCTTGGGGAGAAGGCTTATATGAAGATGATGAAGCGTGTGATGTGAGAGATTTCATTTCGCTGCTTTCGAAGATGCCTGGTGATGGTGATTCTATTCTTCAGCTTGCTTTGGAGCAATTTGAGCGTGATGAGAATTTAGATGATGATGGCTGCCCAACATTCTGGATGGTGGTAGCTGATCAGTTTGCTAAACGAGGTATAGAGTGTGATAGAGCTATGAAGCAAGCACTCTTATCAATTAACTCAGGTGCAGATCTTGCTGATCTTAAAGCTAGAGGCATGGAGCCTCAGGGCCTTAAAGCTCGTAAGACGGTGCACGAGAAGCTAAAAGAAAAGATTACCAATCCTAAACCATCGAGCTCCAGACGGATTCCTAAGGCACCTCCAAAAATGATAGTAGAAGTAGGAGAAATATATACATTCCCTACAATGTCTGGCAGTGGGTTTAATGCTTGGTTTTCTTCATGGGACGAGGCAGGATTTGTCCCTAATGGTTACGGTTCATTAATTATTTTAGATGTCGGCCGAGTGTTTGATTGGTTTCCTTGGGCTGCATATACGCCCTTAGTAACGAATCCTGTTAGAGAGCCAAGTTTAAATGAGGTGTTGGGTGCAAAAACTCTTTTTTCTAATGGGCTTGCATATTTTGCCCCAAAGAAATCTCACATGACAAAAATGGGAATGAAACTTCTTGGAAAAGTTGAAGTGTCCCAAGAATCAGTAGCCGAGCTTAAGAAGTTGTCTGACAGCTCGCCCAAGGATGCCGTAATGTGTGACTGGTCTATATGTAGTGGGGCATTTAGCCGAGAAGACCCGACTCTCGGAAAGGTACCGTTGAGTAATCTTCTTAAATCTTAATATGGTATTTATACTATGGATTTTAATCAAATTGTCTACCCAATGGCTACCCACATTGCATGGGTGGCTTTTCTCTATGTGTTGCTGACGATTGTTCGAGCGCCAGCAGTTTGGGGTTTCTTAAAGGACAAGAAGGAAAGATGGGCGGCTATAGAACCGCGTATCAGCGCGAATCTTTCTAATCAGTTTGAATGGCCTTTATTCTTCCACGTCACCTGTGTGCTGCTAATTGCTTTGGGTAATACTGATTCTGTTCAATTGTGGCTGGCCTGGATATTTATTGCTGGTCGGTTCATCCATAGTTTTGTTCAGATACTCATGAATAACATTCGCTTAAGAGGTTTGGTATTTACCATTAACTTCCTTGCGGTTTTGGCGATGTGGTTTTTTCTTCTAATATAACCTCTGAACATTATTAGACTATCCTGCACTGAGTTTCTCTTTCACATAGCTGTCGCTAAACAAAATTAAATCTTACATTTTGAAATCCCACGGCTGTATCTATGACGTATTGATATGCGTAGATTGAATTAATAACCAACATAAAATAAGCATAATGAGGATTTTCGGTGACTAACTTACGGTTTATAGCGGTTTTGTGCGTGGCTTTGGTTTTGCTTTCAGGGTGCGCAATTACACAGCACACAGCGCAGGGACTGAATAATGAAGAGAATAAAACGATTGCTCTAACCAACGTTAATGTCATACCGATGACCGTTGATAATGAGATTATCAAGAGCACGACGGTTGTTATTGTTGATAACAGAATCTCAGCCATTGGTGGAAAAATACCAAATGATGCCATGATTATTGATGGTGAAGGTAAGTGGCTTATCCCTGGTCTGATAGACATGCACGTTCACAATCTGGTAGATGGAAGCCCAGGAAATAACTACCCAACAAAGGGGGCATCAATCTTCTTCGACAACCAAGACGTTATGCTGTTATACGTCGCTAATGGTGTTACCACCACATTTGAACTGAGCGGTAGAGTTGAGCACTTTGGGCAAAGAAACGAAATTATTAAAGGCAATGTAATCGGTCCCAGGATTGCATTGGCGGCGTTAATTGATGGAAGCAATGCGAGTAGGGTAGCAACTACTCCGTCCGAGGGCCGCCAGGTTGTTCGCATCGCTAAAGGAGATGGCTACGAATTTATCAAGGTTTACTCAAGGCTTAATATTGAAACTTACCAAGCCATTGTGGACGAGGCTAACAAACAAGGAATGAAGGTGGTGGGGCATATACCCAATGCCTTTGAAGGTAAGACAGAAGAAGCACTTGTTACTCACTTTGGCTTAGTAGCTCATGCAGAGGAGTTCTCAAAGCAAGCTAATGAGTTCACGCAAGAAGAAGCCTATAAACTTGCCAGAATGGCTAAGGATAATGGCACCTGGGTCACTCCGAATCTATCGAACTTAGTACGGATTGCTGCTCAGGGTCGTTCATTGGATGCAGTTACAGACCTGCCTAGTTTTAAATATGTGCATCCGTTAATGCAAGACAAATGGGTTACAGCCAATCAGTACAACGAAGGGGCAAATCCAGGCAGGATCGCATATTATGATGAATTAGTTGATTTTCATGTGCTGCTGGTAAAAGCATTTAAAGAGCTTGGCGTTCCCATGGTAGCGGGTACCGATGCAGGTACATCAGGCATAGTTTGGGGTTATTCATTGCATGACGAGTTAAGCTTGTTAGTGGATGCTGGCTTGACCACTGAGGAAGCTCTAGCAGGCGCTACAAGATTGGCGGCTACATGGTTAGGAATTGATGATAAAGTTGGGACTGTTGAAGTTGGTAAGTTTGCCGACCTTATTTTGCTAGATGAAAACCCTTTATTAGATATTAATAACACTAGGAAGATATCCGGTGTGTTTTTTAATGGACGTTGGGTTGATAAAAATCAGATTGATATCATGCTTGAAAATCTAGCTAAGAAAAACGCAGAAAATATCGGTAAAGATGAGTTTCTTTGGAGCAAAATAAGAGAGCGCTGATTGAGGCGATTTGAAGCTTATCTTTGAATTCTAAACTGAAACTCAAATCCGCTTCGCTTCCACATCATGGCTGTTAATCCAAAAAAGAACGACATGTATAGGGCGAAGTGCCATTCAATGATGTTCTCTGATTGATCGGCCCAGCTTACGCCAGTGGCTTTAATGACGACGTTTGCGATGCCTAATACCCAGTAGATGGTAATCAACAGAAATTGTATTGAAAGGTAGCGTTTAGTCTTAAGTTCTAACGTGTCTTTTACTTTCTGCAGACTGCGAATACTTAGCATCTGGGCGAGAATAGTCATTGCGAAATAGAAAGTGATTCCATAGCGGCGCATAAATTCGTAAAAGTCACCTTCGGTACCCAGAAAGTCTGCGTACAGAACTAAAAAAACAGCTCCGATAGTACCTAAAGTGAAAACCACTGGATGCGGTTTGTGGGTTATCTGTTTAAGCCAGATACTTTGTAAGTACCAGAAGATAACCAAAAAAGCCGCTGTAGGCATCATCAAGCCGCGAAACAAAAAAATCGCATCGCCATTGCGCGCAGCACCACTGATGGATATGCAGCCTTCAAAGTAGGGCACACACTCATTAGCAACGCCTTGCCATAAGCTGATAAAAAATGCCCCATGTGCAGCGATGATGGGAACTAAGCAGACTATCCAAGCTATGTGAAAAGGGCGAATAAGAATCTCCATTAGTACATACAATGATTAATCATAGGGCTGAACAGATAAAAAATTCAAGCTTGTTTTAATGGGAAAATGCCCATAGATATAATACCTATAAACATCGCTTATACAGAATAATTCATAGGAATCTCATGAAGCTTGATCATATTACTATCCTTGTGTCATCGCTGGAACAAAGTATGCCTTATTATGACCATTTACTTCCGCTGGTAGGTTTTACAAAAAAACGGAATCATGTATGGACCGATGGCAAAGGCTTCTTTTTTCAATTTTTGCAGGCGAAGCCTGACACGTCTGACTATGAAAGGTATGGCGCTGGGATGAATCACTTGGGCTTCTCCGCTCCTTCGAAGAAGCATGTCGAATCAATACAAACTTCAATGCGCGAAGCAGGCTTTGAGGCGCCAGAGATTCAAGATTTAGGCGGCGTAACTGCACTGTTTATGAAAGACCCTGATGGGATCAGGTTTGAGGTTAGTTATTATCCTCCGGGAGTGAGTGTAGTAGATTGACCTATAATTGCCTTCACACTATCTACAGAATCATTATTAGGTATTTGAATACTGAATATTTGGAACACTCATTAGTTTTTCACATTCGGCTCTGTATAATCTTTCTTGTCTTTGAATATAAACCCTAAGGAGCGATCTAATGAAAGTTCTTTTTGTATTAACCTCGCATGATCAATTGGGTGATACGGATGAAAAAACAGGTTTCTGGCTAGAGGAGTTTGCCAGCCCTTATTATCGTCTTAAAGATGCGGGTGCGGATATCACACTTGCTTCGCCTCGTGGCGGTCAGCCACCGTTAGATCCGAAAAGCCATGAGCCAGATGCTCAAACTCAAGATACTGAGCGTTTTGAAAGCGATCAGGACGCGCGTAATCAGTTGGCTAATACGGTTCGTCTGTCTGATGTGAATGCCAAAGATTTTGACGCAGTTTTTTATCCCGGAGGTCATGGGCCGTTGTGGGATCTGCACAAAGATGAACATTCAATAAAGCTTATTGAAAGTTTTATT
>OBLN01000801.1_pt1 | contig 11180 bp, 8 predicted proteins | sample 1519301 | NCBI WGS metagenome assembly OBLN01 (sample SAMEA2452533, study PRJEB22499) | sediment metagenome | reverse complement strand
TTGAAATCCGCGAGTTTCTCGCTGCACATCCGCCGTTCGAACTGCTCCCGGATGAGGTGCTCGATACGCTGCCCAAACGCCTGACGGTACGCTATCAGCGCCGCGGCGCTGATTTCCCACCGCAACAGGGCGACACCCCGCAGGCCATTATCCTGCGCGTGGGCGCGGTGGAATTGCGCGACAGCGAAGGGCGGCTACTGCAAAAGCTGTGCGAAGGTGACATCTACACCGGTACCTGCCCCGATACTGCTGAGGCGCTGGCGGTAAAGGGCAAGTATGTGGAGGACACCCTGCTCTACTCACTACCCTGCGATGAGCTGCAAACCCTGCGCCAGCGTTTCGCGCCGTTCAACAGTTACTTTGAACAGAGTCTGCGGCTGCGCCTGCAGCAAGCAATCAGTCAGCTGCAGCAAGGACAGGGCAACATCAGTAACCTGATGAGCCTCGACAGCGGCGCACTGATTCGCCGCGCCCCGGTGAGCCTGGGCACCGAGGCGACCATTCGTCAGGCGGCCCAGTTGATGAGCGAACAACGGGTCTCCTCCCTGCTGATCACAGACGGGCAGCAGTTGCTGGGCATTGTCACCGATCGCGACCTGCGCCAGCGCTGCCTCGCCACCGGCACCGACCCCGGCGAGGCGGTAAGCAGCATCATGACCCGCGACATCTTTACCCTGGAGGCGGAGCGTCCTGCCTTTGATGCGCTGATGGAGATGACACGGCGCCAGATCCACCACCTGCCGGTGACGCAGGGCAACACCCTGCTGGGGGTGCTCAGCGCCACGGATCTGCTACACCAGCATAGCCTGAGCACCGTCTCGCTTGCCGGGCGCATCCGCCGCGGCGACTCCGTCGACGAACTGGTTGAAGTTGCACGCGAACTGCCCGAGCTGCAGCTGCAGCTCATCCAGAGCGGCATGACCGCCGAACACCTCACCCAGGCCATCTGCGCCGTCACCGATACGCTCAGCCAGCGCCTGCTCACCCTGGCCGAGAAGAAGCTGGGGCCGCCACCGGTGCCCTATACCTGGCTGGTGTGCGGCTCCCAGGCGCGGCGCGAACAGACCGCCTTCTCCGATCAGGACAACGTCCTGCTCATCGACGATACAGTGCAACCCGGACATGACACCTGGTTTGCCGGGCTGGCCAAGTTTGTCAGCGACGGCCTGGCCCGCTGCGGTTTCGAATACTGCCCCGGCGATGTCATGGCCACCAACTCCAAATGGCGCCAACCGCTGCAGCAGTGGCGGCGCTATTTTGACACCTGGATCAACAGTCCGGAGCCCATGGCGCTGATGCACAGCAGCATCTTCTTCGATATGCGCCCGCTGCACGGCGAGGAGGCACTCTACACGCAGCTGCGTGATGAGGTGCTTGCCCAGTGCAGGGAAAATCGCATCTTCCTCCACTACATGGCGGCCAACGCGCTCAAACACCGTCCACCGCTGGGCTTCTTCCGCCAATTCGTGCTGGTGCACGGTGGCGAGCACGACGACACCCTCGACCTGAAACGACGCGGGGTGATTCCGGTGGTGGATCTGGCGCGGGTCTTCGCCCTCTCCGCCGGTCTGCCGCAGCTCAACACCCAGGAGCGGCTCAGGGCCGCTGAGCAGGCCGGTGCGCTCAGTCATGACGGCGCCGAAGACCTGCTGCACGGACTGGAGTTCATCGCCACCCTGCGCGCCCGCCACCAGGCCGAACAGCAGATGGCAGGTGAGCCGCTGGACAACTACCTCCGGCCCGAGAGGCTATCCCGCCTGGAGCGGAGCCAGCTCAAGGACGCCTTCGCCGCCATCCGTGCGATGCAGGAGGCGATGGAACAGCGTTACCAGACAGCGAGGTTTGCCTGAGACGATGTTGGCCTCACTGCTAAGCCTCGACTACCGGCGCAAGCGGCTGCTCAAACGCCTGCCGTCGGGGGTGATGCGGGATTTCTACGCGGCGCCCTTTCCCTCGCGCAGCAGCGACTGTCGCCAGCTGGAGTTCGCCGCGCTGGACCTGGAGACCACCGGTCTCAACCCGCAGCAGGATGAGATCCTGAGCATCGGCCTGGTCACCCTCAAGGGGACCCAGATAGAGCTGCAAAGCGCAACCCATCGGCTGGTGCGGCCGCAACAGGATATCCCGGAGAACAGTGCGGTGATCCATCATATTACCGACGACCACGCCGCCACCGGGGAGTCGCTGGCACAGGTACTGAGCGAACTGCTGCCGACTCTGGCGGGCAAGGTGCTGATCGCCCACCACGCCCGCTTTGAACTGCAGTTTCTACAGCAGGCCTGTGAACGCTACTTCGGCAGCCGTTTTCTGATGCCCACCATCGACACCCAGGAGGTGGCGCGGCGCACCCTGGAGCGGCGCAACCAGAGCTTCAGACCACAGCAGATGCGGCTGGCCGAACTGCGCGAACGCTACAACCTGCCGCGCTACCGTCTGCACAACGCCCTGAGTGACGCACTGGCGGCGGCTGAACTGTTTCTGGCGCAACTGGCGCAATACGATCTGAGCCGGCCGGTGCCGGTTAAAAATTTTTTGCTTAAGGTATGATATGTTTCTGGCATACCGATGCATCTTTGGGGCGGTAACCTGTCTGGCGGCACAGCAATTTTCGGCCGCTACGGGCACACCGAACACACTATAAACCGAAAGTGATCGAGGAGATAACGATGTCCCATGAAGTAAAGGTCTATCCGGTACCGGCCGAGATGGCGAAAAGCGCCCACATCGATGAGGCCACCTACATGGAGATGTACCAGCGCTCTGTCGACGACCCGGAGGGTTTCTGGGGCGAACAGGCCGAGCAGTTTCTGACCTGGTTCAAGCCCTGGGACAAGGTGCTTGACTGGAGCTTTAAGGACAATGTCCACATCAAGTGGTTCGAGGGTGGCAAGCTCAACGTCGCCTACAACTGCATCGACCGCCACCTGGAGTCCCGCGGCGACCAGGTCGCCATCATCTGGGAGGGCGACGACCCGAGCGACGACAAGAAGATCACCTACAACGAGCTCTACCAGCAGGTCACCAAGCTGGCCAACGCGCTCAAGGACCGTGGCGTCAAGAAAGGCGACCGGGTCTGCATCTACATGCCGATGATCCCCGAGGCGGCCTACGCCATGCTCGCCTGCGCCCGTATCGGCGCGATTCACTCCGTGGTCTTCGGCGGCTTCTCCCCGGAGGCTTTGAAAGACCGCATCCTCGACTCCGACTGCCAGGTGGTGATCACCGCCGACGAGGGGCTGCGCGGCGGCCGCCATGTGCCGCTAAAGGCGAACACCGACAAGGCGCTGGAGCACTGCCCCAATGTCCACACCGTGCTCACCGTCAAGCGCACCGGCGGCGACATCGCCTGGCATGAAGGGCGCGACATCTGGTACCACGACGCGGTGGCCGATGCCTCCACCGATTGTCCGCCAGAGGAGATGGACGCCGAGGACCCGCTGTTCATCCTCTACACCTCCGGCTCCACCGGCACCCCCAAGGGCGTGCTGCACACCACCGGCGGCTACCTGCTCTATGCGGCGATGACCACCAAGTACACCTTCGACCTGCACGAGGGCGACATCTACTGGTGCACCGCCGATGTGGGCTGGATCACCGGCCACAGTTACCTGGTCTACGGCCCGCTTGCCATCGGCGCCACCACCCTCAGCTTCGAGGGGGTCCCCTCCTACCCCGACGCCTCGCGCTTCTGGCAGGTGGTGGACAAGCACAATGTCAGCGTCTTCTACACCGCCCCCACCGCAATCCGTGCGCTGATGCGCGAGGGCGACGAGCCGGTGAAGAAGGCCTCACGCAAGAGCCTGCGCCTGCTCGGTACCGTGGGTGAGCCCATCAACCCCGAGGCGTGGGAGTGGTACCACCGTGTAGTCGGCGAGGAGCGCTGCCCCATCGTCGACACCTGGTGGCAGACCGAAACCGGCGGCCACATGATCACCCCGCTACCCGGCGCCACCGCACTCAAGCCCGGTTCCGCCACCCGTCCCTTCTTCGGTGTACAGCCGGCCATCGTCGATGCTACCGACGGCACCGTGCTCGAGGGTGAGGCCGAGGGGGCGCTGGTCATGGTTCACCCCTGGCCGGGGCAGATGCGCACCGTCTACGGCGATCACCAGCGCTTCATCGACACCTACTTCAGCACCTACAAGGGCACCTACTTCTCCGGCGACGGCGCGCGTCGTGACGCCGACGGCTACTACTGGATCACCGGCCGCATGGACGACGTGCTCAACGTCTCCGGCCACCGCATGGGTACTGCCGAGGTGGAGAGTGCGCTGGTACTGCATGAGAAGGTCGCCGAGGCCGCCGTGGTGGGCTATCCGCACGACATCAAGGGTCAGGGCATCTACTGCTATGTCACCCTGGTGAAGGACGCCGAGCCGTCCGATGCGCTGAAGAAGGAGCTGGTGGCCCTGGTGCGCGAGGAGATCGGACCGATTGCCTCCCCCGACGTCATCCAGTGGGCGCCTGGCCTGCCCAAGACCCGCTCGGGCAAGATCATGCGCCGCATCCTGCGCAAGATCGCCGCCAACGAGCTGGACACCCTGGGCGACACCTCCACCCTGGCCGAGCCGGCGGTGGTCGATGACCTCATCGAGAACCGCGCCAACAAATAAACGGCGTTCGACTCAAAGCAAAAGGGGCCGCAAGGCCCCTTTTTTTTTCCGCTCCAATAAAGCCGACACTGGCTTCACTGCCCCAGCTGACGAGTCACCCTGCCCGTCACTGCGGATTGCAGCTAGCGATGATACTCACCGGTACGCTCCGGCTGGTAGATCACACTCTCAATACGCACCTGCAGCACCCCGCCGCCCGGCTTGGGCCACTCGATCTCATCGCCCTGCGACAGCCCGAGCAGCGCGCTGCCCACCGGGGCCAGTATTGAGATGGTCTTGCCGCTGCCATCGACATCCTTCGGGTAGACCAGCGTCATCTCAAACTCCTGCGAAGTGGACAAGACCTTGAAGCGGACCGTCGAGTTCATCGTCACAACTGTCGGCGGGATCGCCTGTGGCTCCACCACCTCCGCACGCTCCAGCTCAGCAAGCAGCTCGGCCTTACCCGGAAATGCATCGGACGGCAGACTCTCCAGCAAACTGTCCAGACGATCCGCGTCCAATGATGAGATAACAATCTTTGGTTTTGTACTCACTTTAGCTCCAAACAGTAACGACTCGCCCCATCGGATACCCGAGTGGTCATTGCAACGAGCCACCGCGACAAAGCAATCTCCGTCCTGCAACGAGATTGCTTCGTCTTCGGCACGCAATGACTGCGGAAAACACCCTCGAAGCGGCCTGCAGCGTGTTGTTACTCTCAATGAAAGAATTTATTCGGGTCTGTTGCCCTAATCGGCATCACAGCTCTGCTAAACATCGTCCCTCAGAGAGTTATTTTGCACTCTTTGGGCCCAGCAGGAGCCAGAGAATAAAGCCGAAGAACGGCAGCAGCAGCAGGAGCACCACCCACAGCACCTTCTTGCCGGTACTGGCACGGCTCTGGATCGTGCTGACAACTCCCCAGATGACAAGAATAAGAAGAATCAGGCCAAACAGACCACCAACTTCGATACCCATACTGAAACGCTCCTTTTTTATTGCTATATCGACAACGGCGCACAGCCTTCCCACACAGAAGTGTCGCAAAGCGTAGCGCCATTACACACCAGTATAGACCAAGGGCCGAGTCGCACCCACGCGCAACCGGGCACCGCTGACGGCATAAAAAAAGCCGCTGCATCAAGAGCAGCGGCTTTTTTCATTTGGCGTCCCCTAGGGGAGTCGAACCCCTGTCGCCGCCGTGAAAGGGCGGTGTCCTAGGCCTCTAGACGAAGGGGACAAAAACGTTGCGTTTCTGTCGCTGAACCGTTGTTGGCAACCACGGTTCGCACAATCCATTGCGAGTATGAAAAAAAGGCTTACATCACTGTAAGCCCTTGGTATTGGCGTCCCCTAGGGGAGTCGAACCCCTGTCGCCGCCGTGAAAGGGCGGTGTCCTAGGCCTCTAGACGAAGGGGACAAAAACATTGCGTTTCTGTCGATACCGGCCAGGATTCCGGTATCCAATATTTGGTGGAGCTAGGCGGGATCGAACCGCCGACCTCTTGCATGCCATGCAAGCGCTCTCCCAGCTGAGCTATAGCCCCGGTGAAGAAGGCGTGTATTCTAGAGAACTGGTAGCTTCTGTCAAGCCCGTTTGCATGTTTTTTGCAGAAAACTTCCTGCTGCAAACATGCTATTCCCCTGTTCACACACCATCTCTGACGCGGCGGAAAATGTAACAAATACCGGCCATGCCATCAACGCTTTTTTGCCTCAATCATCGAAATTTATGCGTTGCCTTTCTGCTCTTCCTTCGCCCAGGAGTCGCGCAATGCAACCACCTGGTTGAATACCGGGCGTTCCGCTGTCGAGGCGACCGGGTCGTAGCAGAAATAGCCCTCACGCTCGAACTGGTAGCGGCTCCCCTCGCCCGCCTCGCCAAGGCTCGGCTCCAGCACGCACTGGGTGAGGGTGCGCAGGGAGTCGGGGTTGAGCAGCTGCTTGAAGTCTTCCACGCTCTTGTCGGCGTCCGGGTGCGCAACGGTGAATAGACGGTCGTAGAGACGCACCTCGGCATGCACACCGTTGCGGGCGGAGGCCCAGTGGATCACCCCCTTGACCTTGCGTCCCTCCGGGTTCTTCCCCAGAGTGTCCATGTCGACGCTGCAGCGCAGTTCGATGATCTCGCCGGCGGCGTCCTTGATCACCTCCTCGCACTTGATCACGTAGGCGTTGCGCAGCCGCACCTCGCCGCCGCTGACCAGACGCTTGAACTTCTTGTTGGGCGCCACCTCCATGAAGTCATTGCGGTCGATGTAGAGCTCACGACAGAAGTGCAACTCGCGGCTGCCCATCGCCTCGTCCTTGGGGTGGTTGGGAGCGGAGAGGCTCTCTTCCTTATCCTCGGGGTAGTTGGTAAGCACTACCTTGAGCGGGTGCAGCACTGCCATGGCGCGCGGGGCATTGGCATCCAGGTCATCACGGATGCAGGCCTCGAGAATGCTCATCTCCACGCTGTTGTCGGCCTTGGTCACCCCGATACGATCGGCAAAGTCGCGGATCGAGCCCGGGGTATAGCCTCGGCGGCGCAGGCCGGCGATGGTGGGCATGCGCGGGTCATCCCAACCCTCAACGTGCCCCTCTTCCACCAGCTGGGTCAGCTTGCGCTTGCTCATCACCGTGTACTGCAAGTTAAGACGGGCAAACTCGATCTGCTGCGGATGGCAGGGGATGGTGATGTTATCCAGCACCCAGTCATAGAGCGGGCGATGGTCCTGGAACTCCAGGGTGCAGAGCGAGTGGGTCACCCCCTCCAGCGCATCGGAGATGGGATGGGTAAAGTCGTACATCGGGTAGAGACACCACTCGCTGCCGGTCTGGTGGTGGATCACGCCGTGGCGGATACGGTAGAGCGTCGGATCACGCATATTCATGTTGGGCGAGGCCATGTCGATCCTGGCCCGCAGCACCTTCTCGCCGTCCTTGAACTCGCCGGCTCGCATGCGGGCGAAGAGATCCAGGTTCTCCTCCACCGAGCGGTCACGATAGGGGCTGTTCTTGCCCGGCTCCTTGAGGGTGCCGCGGAACTCGCGGGTCTGCTCGGCGGAGAGGTCACAGACGTAGGCCTTGCCCTTCTCGATGAGCTCAACGGCGAACTGATACAACTTCTCGAAGTAGTCCGAGGCGTAAAAGACCTTCTCGCCCCACTCAAACCCCAGCCACTGCACATCCTTTTTTATCGCCTCGACAAACTCCACGTTTTCCTTGTGCGGATTGGTATCGTCGAAGCGCAGGTTGCACTGGCCGTTATAGTCGCGGGCGATGCCGAAGTTCAGGCAGATCGACTTGGCATGACCGATATGCAGGTAGCCGTTGGGCTCGGGCGGGAAACGGGTCACCACCTTGCCGCCGTTCTTGCCGGCCTCAAGGTCACCGTCGATGATGTGACGAATAAAGTTTTTCGGTGCAGCGCTTTCGCTGTTGCTCATGTTCTTGAACCTTTCAATTCTTTTTGTTCGGCGCCCACGGGGCGCCCTATAGGGCGGGCCGTGCCCGCCGCCTTCGAGGAGCGCGCCTCAACCCTGCTGGCGTATATAATCCAGCGCCTTGTCGATGCGGCGCAGGGTCGCCTCGCGGCCGATGAGGTAGAGGGTCAGGTCCAGATCCGGCGCCGGTGAGCCGCCGGTGACCGCCAGGCGCAGCGGCATGCCCAGTTTGCCCATGCCGATATCCAGCTCCTCCACGGTCTGCTTGATGCAGCCGTGCAACGGCTCGCGCTGCCACTCCGCCAGCGCCGCCAGCTTCTCCTTCACCTTCTCCAGCGGCTCGATGGCGGCCTCCTTGAAGGCCTTGTTCGCGGTTTTCTCATCGTAGCCGTCGAAATCCTTGTAATAGAAGGCGCTAATCTCGGCCAGCTCCACCAAGGTCTTGGCACGCTCACGCTGGGCCTCGACCACCTCGATCAGCTCGGGGCCGACAGCAGGGTCGATCTCCAGGTCGCCCATGTGCACACTGAGCAGGTGGGCGATGCGCTCGGGCGGCTCGCTCTTGATGTAGTGCTGGTTGAGCCACAACAGCTTCTCGGTATTAAAGGCGGAGGCAGCCTTGTTCACATCCTCGATATCGAAAAACTCGATCATCTCATCGATGGTGAAGTGCTCCTTGTCCTCGTAGGACCAGCCCAGGCGCACCAGGTAGTTGAGCAGCGCCTCGGGCAGGATGCCCTGCTCGCGGTATTGCATCACGCTCACCGCGCCGTGGCGCTTGGACAGGCGCGCGCCGTCATCGCCGAGGATCATCGGCACATGGGCGTATTTGGGCGGCTCGGCATCCATGGCGCGCAGCAGATTGATCTGGCGCGGGGTGTTGTTGATGTGGTCATCACCGCGGATGACGTGGGTGATCCCCATATCGAGGTCGTCCACCACCACCGTCAGGTTGTAGGTGGGGGAACCATCGGTGCGGCGGATAATGAGGTCATCCAGCTCGCTGTTCTGGAACGCCACCTTGCCGCGCACCATGTCCTCAAACACCACCACACCTTCAGCCGGATTGCGAAAACGGATCACGTGCGGCTCGTTCGGCTCCACGTGCAGGGCACGACAGTGGCCATCGTAGCGCGGCTTCTCCTTGCGCTTCATCTGCGCCTCACGCAGCTCGTCGAGGCGCTCCTTGGAGCAGTTGCAGCGATAGGCCAGCCCCTTCTCCAGCAGCTGGTCGATCACCTCGTTATAACGGTCAAAGCGGTGGGTCTGGTAAAACGGCCCCTCGTCGTACTCCAGCCCCAGCCAGGTCATCCCCTCTAGAATGGCATTGACCGACTCCTGGGTGGAACGCTCCAGGTCGGTATCCTCCACCCGCAACACAAAACGGCCACCATGCTTGCGCGCATAGAGCCAGGAAAAGAGGGCGGTACGGGCACCACCGACATGCAGGTAACCGGTCGGGCTGGGGGCAAAACGGGTCTTGATGGTCATACTCTATTTAGGGCCTGTTGGGTCAGTGTGAATCGGTATCGTTCCGCGAGGGCTCGTCGCTGTCCTTCTCATAGGGAAAACGGGTGTGGCCATAGCGGATAATCAGCACGGCGACAGTCAGCAGCACAATGGCCCCTGCCACCGCCAGCATGCGCCACTCGTCCATCGCCTTCATGTCGAGGATGAGATAGCGCGCCAGCGCCACCACGCCGATATAGAGCGGCATGCGCACCGGCAACTGGCCGGAGTTCCAGTAGGCGTGGACCATGGCCACCACCTCGAGATAGATGAACAGCAGCAACAGGTCGCTGAGCAACACCTCGCGTGCCGCCACCATCGCCACTACCTCCTGTCCGGCGGCCACCAGGGTGGCCAGCAGGATCAGCATCAGGCCGATGTCCTCGATCAGCTTGCCGAAGCGGATACCGCCTGCACGTAACGGGTGTTCCTTGTCAGCCATGGGATAAATGCTGCCTTATAACCGGATGTGCGGGGATTATAACCGCCAAGCAGGCCGCCTGCGATGCCTGAAACACGGGCCGATGGAAAATCCGCACGAAAAAACGGAATTGGGCGTTGACCGCGGCGCGCCTTGTCGCTACTATGCGCGCCTTCAGGACACGGGTGCTTAGCTCAGCTGGGAGAGCATCGCCCTTACAAGGCGAGGGTCGCAGGTTCGATCCCTGCAGCACCCACCAACACCGAAAAGCCGGCATAATGCCGGCTTTTTTCATGATATGCAGGGGTTAATCCCCGTAAAACTCAACAACGTGACGGATTCGGATACAAGCGCCGCCACTCCTGCTCGCTAATGCGCCGGAAGCTGCCATCGGCGAACTCGACAAACACACTCCCTGGCCGCACGCCAAGCACCAACAAACTCTCATCATCTGCGGTGCGGTAGATTCTTCCGTTTACCGGTTTGACCCATTGCTTCGGGTCGGCCTGCTGTCCCATGCTCACCTCTCCTGATATAAAGTCGTTCACTTCCCTCTATCTAAGATAGCCGTCTTCGGTGAAAGTTCTATGACAGCCAGAAAAACTTCTCCAGGCGCATCACCCTTTTCAGCATACGCAGCAGCAGCCACAGCAACAACAGGGGCAGCAGGATGGTTTGCAGGACGAAAATCACAATGAGATTGACCGCATGCTCGCTGGCCTCGGCAGCAACGCCCTCGTAGCGCTCGATATAGGCCTCGATGTTCATACTGGCGGCGGCGCTGTCGACCATACGCTGGGCGCGCTCCAGCAGCGAGGCGTCGGCACGCGCCGGCAACTCCGCTTCGGCACTGCGGTTGACCCGGGCGATATCTTCCGTGGTCTGCTCCAGGCGCTCGGTGGAGGCGGAATACTGCTCTTCCAGGAACAGGGCAAACAGCCCCTCGCTGGCCAGCGCCACCGCAGGAATGCAGAAACGAATGATCAGCAAGATCAGCGCACTGCGATAGGCCAGTGGCCGGAACCAGGCAGGCTGCCTGCCGCGGTACCACAGGGCGAACACCGCCAGCAGCAGTGACAGCATGATCGCCACGGTAAAGCCCTTGGAGGAGAAAATCGTCAACAGCAGCTTCTGCAGCCCCAGTGATGTGCTGCTGGCCAGCATGATCCAGGAGAAACGCTCTACCAGGTCATTGACGGGGTCGAGGATCTGACCCGGCGCAAAGTT
>OBLN01000800.1_pt1 | contig 11184 bp, 11 predicted proteins | sample 1519301 | NCBI WGS metagenome assembly OBLN01 (sample SAMEA2452533, study PRJEB22499) | sediment metagenome | reverse complement strand
GAGCAGTTTACGGGAAAAGCTCCATCCTGCCTCTATGCGAAGTCCCTGGACCGCTTCAAAAGGAAAAACCGAGAGTATACTGTCCTGCACCGTTCCCCACCAGCTTTTGATCCGTGCCATACGGTGAGGTGCCAGAACGATAAGTCCTACAAATGCCAGAAGACCACCGGAAAGCAGGCTTAAAAAGAACTTCCAGGAACTTCCGATAAAAAGGAACAGTACCATCAAAGTGGCACCCAGTACCACAACCTGCCCGAGATCTTTTTGGAATACTGCAATGATAACCACGGCGATAAGGAACACAATAAGATAGGGGGTAAAAGCACGTACCTCTTCCCAAAAGTCCATTTTCGTTTTATCGAGCAGTTTACGGGAAAAGCTCCATGCCAGAAAGAAGACAAACCCTATTTTAAAAAATTCAACCGGTGCGATGGACATAGGTCCGGCGTGTATCCATCTTTTTGCCCCTCCTACCGCAGTGACCAAAGAGGAAGGCAGGAACTGCATCACTATCATCAATATAAAAAAGAGTATGAATAGTACCATACCTACTCTGGAAAACCATTGGTCCGGGTCCATTTTGCTCAAGATCACCATGCTCATGAACCCTATCAGAACCGCTATACTCTGACGTATGAAGAAATGGAAGTCGCCATACCCGAAATAGACTACGGTGTAGGCAGAAAGAGAATAGCTCATCACCAGTGAAAGGGTCAGAAGCGTCATGACAGCGGCTAAAAGGGGTTTATCCATCATAGTGTATTCTCTTTTATTAAATCATAATCTGTATTGATTCGTAGTTTATCAAATTTAACAGATAACTTTGATAAAATACGACTCTATAAGAGGGAAATATGGACAAAAAAACACAAAATAAAGCGATACATCAAAGAACGCACAAAATCACTTTTCTTTTTTTGCTCTTGGCGCTTCTTATGGGTATTTTTTTATTTTCAGTACTCAATACCATCACTTCCGACAGACGTATTCCCAGTCACCACTCTACGATCCATGACCGCTCACTGCGGGGCGCTATCATCTCCAAGGACGGCTATACCCTCAGCGATTCACAAAAGACCTATAAAGCGGTCATACATGGCGCCAGTATCGTGCCTGAAAAAAAAGCACTCTTTGTCAAGCTCTTCAGTATCTACAGTGATATCCCTGAAGAGGAGATACGTAAAAAGTTTAAGAACAGCAGAGGCAAAGAGATACAGGGGTTTATCACACTCTCCAACTCGCTCAATTCGCGCTTTGCGATGCAGCTCAAATCGCTTGCCTATAAATTACGCAAACTCGATGTCTTTCGTTCTATTAAAACCAGCAGTGGGGTAGAAGTGGTCTATGGCCTGGATATCATTGAAAACGGGGAGAGCAGGCGTTTTCCCCTGGGTGATGTTTTGAGCCCTCTCTTGGGATATGTGGGGGATGAAAGTGACGGGAAATATACCCGCCCTTCCGGGAGAAAAGGTCTTGAACGCTCTTACGAAAAACACATTACCTCCAAAAAGAACGGATACTTCAAAGGCAAACGCGATGTCGTCGGTGCTGTCATTCACGATAAGAACAGTATCAAGATCCAGCGGGTGGACGGCCTTGACCTGCATCTCAACATCCCTCTGGCTTTGCAAAGACGTGTGGAACTGATGATAGACCAGATGAAAGAGAGTATCGATGCCGAAGAGATCATCGTGGGTATCATCGAGAGTGATACAGGTAAAGTGCTCAGTTTGGCAACGACGAACCGTTATGACCCCGCGAACATCATGCAAAAGGATATCCCTGCACTGGTACCTAAATTTACAGAGTATCCCTATGAAGCCGGTTCCGTGCTCAAACCCATCTCTTTGGCCATAGCCCTGGATCGTAAAAAGATCACACCCGACACCCTCATCAACACGTACAATGGACGCATGAAGATAGGGAAAAGGCACTGGATCACGGATGATGACAAATTTGAATCCCTCACTGCTACCGATATCATCGTACACTCTTCGAATGTGGGTATCTCTCAAATTGCATGGAGACTTACCGGACAGGAGTTTAGGGACGGGTTGCTCAAATTTGGTGTGGCCAAGCCTTCAGGCATCGATCTCTCACGCGATCTGCCCGGGCAACTCAAACCTGTACGTCTGCTCAACCATCAACTTCATCTTGCCAACACTTCCTATGGGTATGGTATGATGATCACCTTTATGCAGCTGATGAAAGCCTACTCAGCCTTCAACAATGAGGGTCTCATTGTCACTCCACGTATTGTAGACTACCTTCAGGATGCCAAAGGCAACCATTATACGCTTGAACCGGAGATCGCCGATGTGCAAGCTGTAAGTAAAAAAACGGCCGAACAGGTAAAAACGATGCTCAAGGAAGTGGTTGCAAGAGGTACCGGTGTCAAAGCGCAGTACCCTGGTTTAGAGGTCGGCGGGAAAACAGGGACCGCGCACATCGCTCAAAAAGGTCGTTATGTCAGAGAGTACCACAGCAGCTTTTATGGTTTTGCCAACGACAAAGAGGGCCACCGCTACACCATCGGTGCACTGGTGATACGCGCCAAGAAGCCCTATAAATACTTTGCAGCGCAATCAGCGGTTCCTACCTTTAGAAGAATGATGGACATCCTGGTGGAACTGGAGTATCTCAAACCCGAAAACGGTGTGGAGGTCAACGCCCCGGAGATAAAACTGGACAAACCTCGAAAACTGCCCAAAGAGAAGGAAATGTCAGTACAGGAGGTCTCCCAGAGAGAGCCGGCAAAAAGCGAAGCGGTCAGACAGGAATCTGTCAAACGGCCATCGCCTTCGGTCAGGGAACTCTTTGATATGCAGACAACGCCTAAACCTGCACCAAAGCCTGTACAGCAGACCACTCCAAAACCAATGCCAAAGCCTGTACAGCAGCCTCCTGCCAAACCAACGCCAGTGGAGAAAAAATCGGTCCAGGAACTTTTCGATAACCTCTTCTAGATCCACAAATTATCTATAAGCCTCGGTCTGCCTACCCAGGCTGCCACCAAGATGATCGTATTGCCTACCTCCACTTTATCGAGCGGATTAAATGCCCTGTCTACGATAGCAACATACTCCACTTTGTCGGCTTCTTCCAAAACCTTGAGCATCTCTTCTTTGATCACCTCTGTATGCAGTTCACCTCCCATGATCATGTTGGTGGCACGCTTCAGTGAACGTGAAAGTGATAAGGCCCGCATCTTCTCTTCCTCATTCATATAGACGTTACGACTGCTGAGCGCCAACCCCTTGTCGTCCCGCACTATGTCACAGGCAATGATATTGACATCCATAAAATAGTTTTTTACCATCTGCATGATCAGCACCAGCTGCTGTGCATCTTTTTTCCCAAAATAGGCATTGGTCGCCCTGGAAAGGTTCAGCAGTTTCATGACGATCTGCAGCATACCGTCAAAATGCCCCGGACGTTTTTCGCCTTCGAGTATATACCCGCGTCTTGCAGGTGCCGCAATGTAAAGCTCATCTTCTTCATACATCGCATCGATCGTCGGCATAAAGAGTATATCTACCTTCGCCAGATCACATATCTTGATATCTGCCTCCTCTTTGCGCGGATAAGCGTCCAGGTCCTCGCCCTCGAGAAACTGCGTCGGGTTCACAAAGATCGAAACAATGGTATGGTCATTTTCCCTTTTCGCCTGCTGGATGAGCGCATGATGTCCTTTGTGCAGTGCGCCCATGGTCGGTACAAAACCTATGGTTCCGCTTAAAGTTTTTTGTGCTTCCCGTAACTCCGTAACACTTCTGGCAATAATCATCTCTAACCTCATATTTCACTATATTTTGATAAAATCATACCTAATTATTAGTAAATGCACCCTCTGCATAAAGGACAATTTTAAAATGGACGCATACGAATACAGTGAACTGCTCAAGTCACTCTCTCTGAAGATGGACAATATCAAAAACATTATGAAGCCTGATGCGCTGCAGGCAAGGCTGGATGAAATCGAACAGATGCAGCAGGACCCGGACTTTTGGAACGATGCGGCCAACGCAGGAAAGGTCTCCCAGGAGAAAACCAAAGCCCAAAGGGTCCTTGCTGTCTATGAAAAGGCGCGGGATGCGGTAGAGGATGCACAGGAGTACTTTGAGCTCTCGAAAGCAGAGAATGATGAAGAGACCCTTGAAATGCTCTATGAGGATGCAGAAAACCTGCAGGCAAACATCAATGATCTTGAAGTTCAAATGATGCTCAATGGGGAGCATGACAGCGCCAATGCGATCGTCACCATCCACCCCGGTGCGGGAGGAACGGAATCTCAGGACTGGGCAAGCATGCTTTACCGCATGTATTTGCGCTGGGCAGAGAGACACGACTTTAAAGTGGAGGTCCTGGATTATCAGGCGGGGGAAGAGGCCGGGATCAAAGATGTCTCTTTCATTATCAAAGGCGAAAATGCCTACGGCTACCTCAAAGTGGAAAATGGTATCCACAGGCTGGTGCGGATCTCTCCTTTCGACTCGAATGCCAAACGCCATACGTCGTTTACCTCTGTCATGGTCTCCCCCGAGATAGATGATGATATCGATATCGTTATTGAGGACAAAGATCTTCGTGTGGACACGTACCGTGCGTCAGGGGCAGGCGGACAGCATGTCAACAAAACGGAATCTGCCATCCGCCTTACGCATATCCCTACCAACATCATCGTGCAGTGCCAGAATGACAGGTCCCAGCATAAAAACAAGGCTGCGGCCATGAAGATGTTAAAGTCACGTCTTTATGAGTATGAAATGGCGAAAAAGCAAGCAGTACTGGATGGGGTGGAAAAGTCAGAGATCGGATGGGGGCATCAGATACGCTCCTACGTGATGCAGCCATACCAGCAGGTCAAGGATACAAGGTCCAACCAGGCCTACACCAATGTGGATGCGATTCTTGACGGGGATATAGACAAGCTGCTTGAAGGGGTATTGATCACTCAGGCAAAATAGAGAGGAGAGCTATAATCTACTCTTCCTCTTCGTCCTCTTTTTTTAGATATTTGGAAATGGTTTTGGTCACCACGATCGCCGTTACAAAAGCCAAAATGATCATAGCAGTGGTATAGAGTGCGTTCATCAGGTCTATCTTCATACCTTCTCCTTTCTTTTCAGTAGTTTATCCTCGATCTTATAGGCCACGTCGCAACGTGCTTCCATGCTCTCGTCATGGGTCACCAGTAAAAGCCCTGCGCCCGTCTCTTTCGTATAGTCCATCAGAACGTCCATCACCAGTGAAGCGGTCTCACTGTCCAAATTTCCCGTAGGCTCATCTGCGAAAATAATGCGGGGTTTTTTACTGAGCACTCTGGCTATGGAGACACGCTGCTGCTGTCCTCCCGAGAGTTCGCCTATCTTTTGCTTCATCAGTTCCTTGATCTCCAGTTTTTCCAATAATGCATCCTCGATCTTTTCCGAGCTCAACATACTGGCCACTTCAATATTTTCCAGTGCCGTCATCCCTTTAAAGAGATAATGGAACTGAAAGATGATCCCGATGTCATAACGGCGTAACGCCTCGATCTCCTTGTCATCAAGAGCATAGAGTTCTTTTCCTAAAAGGGTTACCGTACCTTCATCCGGTTTGATAAAGGTTGAAAATATATGTAAAAGGGTAGATTTACCGCATCCGCTTCGTCCGATGATCGCTGCACTCTGGGATGGCTTCAAAGAAAAATGTACATCATGGAACAATAGGGTATCAAAACCATGAGAAATATTTTTAGCTTCCAATAAATATTGGGACATGTATCGCCTTTAGACTATTTTACGGGTGTGGATCCTGTTTCAATGTATGATGTATTTTAACATAAAAAAGGTATGGATGGTTTGAGATAAAGAGGGAAAAAATGTAAATGGATCCTGCCAGGCTGCATGCCAGGACAGGGAGAGGATAAAAAGGGGGAGACCCTTATCCCATTTGTGCAGCAACTTCAGCAGCAAAATCTTCTTCTGCTACTTCGATGCCTTCACCAACTTCCAATCTTACGAAATGTACGATATCCGCTGATCCGCCCGCTGCTTTTGCTTTTTCCTGAATATATTCAAGAACAGTCTTGCTGTCATCCATTACAAACTTCTGATCAAGAAGACACTGCTCCTGGTCAAGTGTTGTATTGTCTGAGATAAATCTTGCGATCTTCCCTGGAAGGATCTTATCCCAGATCTTTTCAGGTTTACCTTCAGCTTTAAGCTCTTCTTTAAGCATTGCCTCTGCTGCAGCCATCACTTCGTCAGTCAATTGGCTCATAGAGATATACTGAGGAATGTTCTTCAGTGTCTTACCAAGTCTTGTAAGCTCTTCATTCTCTTTCTCGATCGCAATGATTCTACCTTTTGTCTCTTCTTCTACAAATGTAGGATCAAAATCTTTATAAGAGAGTGTACTTGGTGCCATAGCCGCTGCGTGCATTGCTACCTCTTTAAGTACAGGAGTCATTGCTTCAGCTGTCTTGGCAGAGTCACATTTCGCTTCGATGATCACCCCGTTCTGACCATTAGAGTGTACATAACCGTTCACTGCGGTCGTATCATCTCCAACGATAAGCCCTGCTCTTCTTACATCAAGTTTTTCACCGATGACAGCAATTTGCTGAGAAAGGTTCTCGAAGGCATGGTTCACGACAGTATTCAAAAGTGCTTTGAATTTGTCGTTCTGCGCAACAAAGTCCGTTTGAGAGTTGATCTCAACGATCACCGCTTTGTTTCCTTCTACTTTCACACCGATCGCACCTTCAGCAGCTACTTTACCTGCTTTTTTAGCAGCAGCACCCATACCTTGGTCTCTCAGCCATTCAACCGCTTTGTCCATATCTCCATCAGCTTCAGTCAATGCCTTTTTACAGTCCATCATTCCTGCATCGGTCATCTCTCTGAGTTTTTTGATATCTTTAGGTCCAAAATTTGCCATTTGCTACACCTTATACTAATTCTTTTGCTTCAGCGATTGCTTCAGCTTTCACTTTAAAGTTTGCCGCTTCTTCTTCACTCATGTTAGCAATTTGTGCATACGTCGTAATACCCGCTTCGATCAACTTTTCGCTACCTACTTTACCGATACCTGTAAGTTTTGTCAGATCATCCGCTGCTTCTTCAGAGGCTGCTTCAGCCATTACTTCCTCAACCTCTGCACTCGTTGCTACTTCTTCTACTTCATTCCCGTGTGCTTCATCATACGCTGCCTTACCTTCGATAACCGCTTCAGCCATTTCCTGACAGAAAAGGTTGATTGAACGGATAGCATCATCGTTTCCAGGGATCGGATAATCAACCATATCCGGGTCACAGTTCGTATCAAGAGGTGCAACCACTTTCATACCCATTCTTCTTGCTTCTTTTACAGCAATGTGCTCTTTTTCAGTATCGATAACGAACATGATATCCGGAAGTTTTTTCATATGTCTGAAACCTTCAAGATATGAACTTAGTTTTTCTTTTGTTCTCAAAAGCATCAATGCTTCTTTTTTAGTCAAAAGGTTGATCTGACCGTTTTCTTCCATCTGCTCGATCACTTCGAGTTTTCTGATAGATTTTTTCATTGTCGGGTAGTTTGTAAGCATTCCACCTAGCCATCTTGTAGAAACGTAAGGCATACCACATCTTTCCGCATGCTCTTTGATCGCTTGTCTAGCCTGTTTTTTTGTTCCTACGAACATCACAGTCTGCCCTTCAGCAACTGCATCTCTCACAACATTGTAAGTGTATTTGAAGTATCTAAGTGTTTTTTGAAGGTCGATGATATAGATGTTCTTTCTTGCACCGAAAATGAATTTCTTCATTTTTGGATTCCATCTTCTTGTCTGGTGCCCGAAGTGTACACCACATTCGAGTAGGTCTTTCATTGTTACCATAAGTTTCTCCTTGGTATATAATCATAATAGAACTTTTTTATCGTATTTATATGTAAAAGCTCAGTTAAAAGCATATGCTTCATCACTAGGTTTGATCCGCTGTAGTCCTTAATGTTCATTCTAAAAAATAGAATCACACAACCGTGCAAGGAATAACTACATGTGTATTTTTCCATCCTCAATAGAGAATAAGAAACGCGATTATACCGAAATGATGTTTAAATGAATATAAACTAAGGGAGATTTTGCAGAGGCGCCTTTAAAAGGTGCCTTTTTGTAATGAGAGCTATGATGCCTGGAGTTCCTCCAGTTTTGCTTTCACCTCATCTACATGTCCTTTGACCTTTACCTTCTTCCATACAGCAGCGATCTTTCCGTCAGGATCAATGATAAATGTCGAGCGTACCACCCCCATATACTCTTTCCCCATGAACTTTTTAAGCTGCCATACGCCAAAAGTATTGCAGAGCTCTTTTTCTTCGTCCGCCAAAAGCGTGATCTTCAGCTCTTTCTTCTCTATGAAATTTCTATGTTTTTTTGGCGAGTCCGGACTTACCCCCAGTACGATGGCGGAAAGGTCCTCAAAATTGGGAAGTGCTGCCGTAAAGTCACACGCTTCTGTCGTACATCCAGGGGTATTGTCTTTAGGATAAAAGTAAAGTACGATCCATTTTCCTTTGATGTCTCTCAGACAGATCTCTTCCTCATCCTGATTCGGCAAACAAAAATCCGGTACCTGTGCACCCACTTCTAGCATACTGTATCCTTTATTATTTCTTTTTGGGTAGTATAACAGATAAATGTAAGAAAAACTTTTGCCGGAGGTAAAGCCTTTACCGGAAATACAACGTATTTTTCGATAGCTTCATCTCTCAAGCAAGGAGAAAGAATGGCAGAAAATGAGACCAAAGAGTCACTTTTGGCAGACATAGAAAAACTCATCGCATACGGCCGGGAGGAACCAACGATCCATCCAGACCTTTTAGCCTACCTGGAGATCAACGATCTTATCGCTACAAAGAAAAAACTGCTCGAAAGGGTGGGAAAATTAAGTGAAGAAGACAAGGCATGGCTGGAACAGTTTAAAAAATATGAATAAATGCACACCGTTTCACCCGTCAACCTTAAATAAATTCGATATACTGATAGCTATAAAATAGATACGAACACTCAATACAAAGGATTTTAAAGATGAATATCAGTTTTGGACCTTACAATATCAGAACGCATGAACTCGATGGAAAATTGTCTGTCCAGGTGACATCTGACCTGGGAAAAGTGCATATGAAAGATGCAGAGCAGTATGAGGGGAATTTTCCCAATGAGATCTGTTACTTCATTGAAAACCCATCGGAAAAACCTGCTGCCAAAGGGCTGAAAAGATACTCTTTTGGAGATTACACCTATATTTTGGGGATTAACTACAATGGGGAGCTATGTCTTTTCCATAGTGTCAAACTCTATGTGCATAAAAAAGTGATCGATGGCATAGATTCACTGACCATGGCTTTTTTGGCAGAACCTAAGGCATAGCCACCCACCGTTCTGCGTTCCGGAGAGGCTCTGCCTCCTCCCTTTTTACTCTCTCAGATCAATGGACCTGTCAAACTCGATATTATACTTTTTAAGTATCTCGCTCTGTTTGCTTTGGGCCTCTTTTCGATCTATGATCACCTGTACCCCATCCTCATCTTTCAGGACAATATAGTCATCCTTTACGCTCTGCATCTTACGGTAGAACTCTTTGAAGTCTTTAAATTCTTCTCCATTGATCTTTTCGATCGGCCACATGGCAAAATCATTGTCACCTCTGCTGATATCTGAGGCCAGCACTTTTAACAGCACCACCACTTCACTCTTCTCTTCTTCTTGCCATCTTGACGCCAGACAGCTCAAATTCAAACGGTTTAGGTTGGTAGAGACGATCAGGTTTCTCGTCAAAGGTGCAAAGACATACCCCCCGTAGACAAAATAACTCGGCATCGTATCGTAACGCGTTGTTTTGACCAGGTAGATATCATCCGCCGTATACTTCAGCTCTGCCTCAACCTGCATCGGTTTCCTGTCCCGAATGATATCGAGCTTCACCTTTTCACCCATTTGGTAGGCATCGACAAAATGCTGATAATGGGTGAACTCGTGCTTTCTGAACTCCACCGTACCGTCATTCTCGACATTATGCCCGTCTACAGCGGTCAAAATGTCACCTTCTTTGAGCGATCCTGCCAAAGATGAGTTGTATACCACTTTCACGATCAGTTTTCCGCTGGTGTTCTCATCCAGTCCGTAGTAGCGTCTGATCGCAGGGTTCTCGAGCTTTTGCGTACCCAGCCCCAGGTCTGCAAAACCATCATACTTCCCGTCTTTCATATCGTCTATGAAATGCTTGACCATGTTGACCGGTACCAAATAGCCGATACTTTGGGACTTGCTGATATGCTGCATCACCACGCCCACAATCTTGCCGTCTGAGAGTGCCGGTCCTCCGGAATTGCCGGGGTTGACCGCTGCATCGACCTGTATGGCCAAGAACGCCTCTCCGCTGTGGGCATAGGTATGATGTTCGATACGTGACACCACACCGATGGTGGCAGAGAGCGTGCTTCCTCCCATAGGATACCCGTACACCACTATTTTTTGTTCTACCTTCGGAAGTGCGCCAAAAGTGAGGGGTCTCACTCCCGTAAAAAAGGACCTGTCCTCGACTTTCAGCAGTGCCAGATCGGCCTGGTGTGACACAGCATATACCTTTGCTATATAGCGTTTACGCTGTCCGTAACGCTCTACTTCTATAAAGGCCTGGTCGGCTACCACATGGGCATTGGTCAGGATGTATTCCCCTTCTATGATCGCCCCGGAGCCTGTTCTGCGCTGCATGGAACTGCTCCATGGTTCCTGATAGTTCGGTATTTTTGCAGTGGTATAGATCTTTACAATGGCCTGCTTGGTGATACCTTCCTGATCGACATTGGCATGGAGAAACAGTGTACCTAGCAGTACCATCCATAATATTCTCATAGGAACCCCTTAAATTTTTCTGCATCCACACAACGGATATTGCGTTTTTTTGCTTCCTTTGCCATCAGACCCGCTTCTGTATAGGAGAGAAGATGTTTCTCCTCATCATAGAGCCTGGCAGAACAGACACCGCAGCTCGGGCTTCTGTCCTTGCCTATAAAAAGGTCCAATGCCTGATGCGTATCAAAAAATGCCGCGGCATACTCCAGGATAGGCTCGGAAAGGTCTTCCCCATCCCTGTTGGACAAAGCTCTGATCCCCCCTTCTGTGACTACCAGGTCCATCGTGGGACGCGGCGTACC
>OBLN01000799.1_pt1 | contig 11189 bp, 10 predicted proteins | sample 1519301 | NCBI WGS metagenome assembly OBLN01 (sample SAMEA2452533, study PRJEB22499) | sediment metagenome | reverse complement strand
AATCGAAAGTAGCCCTTGAAGCTCTTCGAGATATAGTGGACCGACGAATTGAGACAGCTTTGCTGGATTTTTAAGTGTATTTTGCATTAAAATACTATGAGAAATCGGAGGTCCACATGAGTAAAAAGAGACGACAGTTCACCGCTGAGCAGAAGACAAAGATTGTACTTGAAGTTCTTCAGAGTGATGCAACTCTGAATCAGATTGCCAGCAAATATGAAATAGCCCCCAATGTGATCCAGAACTGGAAGAAACAGTTCCTTGAGAATGCTTCCATCGCAATGGAACCATCCAAAGTAGTAAAAGAATATAAGGCCGAATTAGCTGACAAAGACAAGGAAATAGAGACTTTACATAAAGCTTTAGGTAAAGCGACCATTGAGCTGGAGTTTGTGCAAAAAAAGCTCGTCAGCTTGGGCTCATCAAATAAGAGTCTTGTGGAGCCTGAGCTGGAAGACATTAATATCGCAAGGCAGTGTGCCCTTTTAGAAGTAAACAGAAGCACATTTTACTATAAACATATCGATCGCAGCTTTGAGAATGATCTCTTAAAGCGTCGCATGAGTGAGCTATATACAGAGCATTCAGAGCTCGGTTATCGTATGATCTACCATCAGATGAAGGACGAGGGATTCAAGGTCGGCAAGAATAAAGTGCTGAAGCTCATGCAAGAGCTTGGTATCAAGTCTATCCATCCTAAAAAGAAAAAGCTGACATCTATTAAAAGCATTGAGCATGAGACATATCCATATCTGCTTTCCGCTTTACGCAATGATAAGAAGCAGGTTGTTGCCGAGTACGCCAATCAGGTGTGGAGTGGTGATATCACATACGTTCCTACAGCCGGAGGGTTCATGTATCTGGCTGCTATTATCGATTGGCACAGCAAGGCTATTCTTGCCTGGAAGCTTTCAAATACGATGGACACATCGCTTGTATGCGATGTACTTGAGGAAGCTATTTATAAACACGGTACTCCTGAGATATTTAATTCGGATCAGGGCAGCCAGTATACCTCTTATCGTCATACAGAGAAGCTCAAGAAGCATAATATAAAGATTTCTATGAATGGCACTGGACGTTCTATCGACAACATCGCCATTGAGAGATTTTTCCGTACGTTAAAGTACGATGATATATATGTCAGGGATTACAGCAGTATCAGTGAATTAAGAGCTGGAATCGGCAGATTCATGGATTATTACAACAACGAAAGACTACATTCTGCCTTGGGTTACAAGAGACCTATGGCTGTGCATATGAATCAGGTAAGAATAGCGGCATAGAAACACATTAAGAAATCAACTTATGCTGTCTTGACAAGGGGTGGCACTATACTTTTCCGTTTTACAGCAACAAATTATAGAAAATATAAACACATTTAAAATGCCATGTGGACATACCGTCATCCTACCATATAATTTTAAAATGAATTTATATCATTTCAGAAACGAGCGTTTTTGAAATGTAATTATTCGCTTGATATTTTTCCCGCTGCTTTGCATACTGAAAAAGCTGAGGAAGAAATGAAATATATAGCCTATTACAGAGTCTCTACGAAAAAACAGGACTACGGCATAGATGCTCAAAAAATAGCTGTCAGCAGTTTTATCAGCTCTAAAGGCGGTGAAATCTTTGCTGAATTCTCTGAAAAAGAGTCAGGAAAAAACTCAGAACGTTCTGAACTTAAAAAAGCTGTTGAACAATGTAAAAAATCCGGAGCAAATCTGATTATTGCAAAATTGGACAGGCTCAGCCGCGAGGTAGCGTTTTTGTTCAATCTAAAGGCGGAGCTTGATCAAGCCGGCGTGGGAATAGTCTGCTGTGATCTGCCCGATCTCAATACTCTTACACTCGGCATCTTTGCAACAATGGCGCAGCACGAAAGAGAACTCATCAGTAAAAGAACAAAAGAAGGATTAGCTGTGGCTAAAGCAAAAGGAAAAAAAATCGGCGCATCAACACCTGTCCCTGAGAATATCAGAAAAAAGGGGAATCAGGCAATGAAAGAAAAAAGTATTAAGTATTATCAAAATATAAAGAAAATTGCACTAAAATTTCGACAAAATGGAATGACCTATACAGAAATCGCCGCATTTTTCAACGACACTGGGTACAGAACCATATCCGATGCTGAATTTCGGCCGTCCACTGTTTATAGAGTATTGAAAACTTGAGATGAATAGTCCACCCTGACTTATTTGCCCTGCTGTTGACACCTCATACTTACATAAGGTATAAAAAGACTGAATTATGAAACGAACAGGAGAACTTAATGGACATCATTTATATTGAAAGATTGGGCGCCGTCTCTCTTAAAAACGGCATGGTTATAGTCGAATGTGTTTCAACAGGAGCAAATGGAGAAGAAAGAGTATCCGGTGAACTTCTTATACCCGCCTCTGTATTCGGAGCTGTCGCATCGGGACTGCAAAATGCAGGTAAACAATTAAGCGTAGAAGTGGAAAAAGCCCAGAATGCTCAGAAGCAAATAAACTGATGTGAAAAATATTCGCCTCTAAGAAATGGGGAGTGCCTACATTAAAATAATCATTTATCGGCAGGAGAATTAGTCATAAGTAATAATCATGCCCCAAAGTTCCTTCAGCTGGGTAAATACTTTTATCCCTTTATCGGGGGTATAGAAACTGTTAATAAAAATCTTACAGAACTGCTTGTTTCCAAAGGCATCACTTGTGATGTTCTCTGCTCTAACAGCGCAAACTCATATTCTGAAGAAACTTTCAATAGTTACAAGGTCTTTAGAACACCCTGCCTGTGGAGCTATTATTCTCTTTCTTTTTCTCCTGCCATGATTGCAAAATTAAGGCAGATCTGGGCTCAGTACGACGCTATTATCGTTCATATGCCTGACCCTATGGCAAATCTGGCGCTGTATTTTGCCCGTCCGAAAAACAAAATAATTCTATACTGGCATAGTGACATAGTGAGCCAAAAAAACCTTGTAAAATTATACAGGCCCCTTCTAAACTGGCTCGTGAGAAGAGCGGATTACATTCTGGGAGCAACTCCTGCCCATATCGAGCATTCAGAATACAAAGAACAGTTTTCCGGTAAATCCGGTATTCTGCCTTACTTTACCGATATCGCAGACAGCGGGCTGAACGAACAGGAGAACAAACAGCTTTTGACGCTTAGGGGAAGATACAGAGACCGTAAAATACTGCTCTATACGGGCAGACTGGTTCATTATAAGAATCTTGATATGCTGATAAAGGTTGCTTCTCTGCTGGATGGCAGGTATGTGCTGATTATCGCAGGAGAAGGTGAACGCTTGGCGCATCTTAAGGCGCTTGCCGCAGAACTCGGACTGCATGAAGATAAGCTTATTTTTCTCGGCAGTCTCTCAAACAGCGAACTGAGAGTATATTACAGCCTTTGTGATCTTTTTGTGTTCCCCTCAAATAAGAAAAACGAAATGTTCGGCATGTCTATGCTGGAGGCTGTTTCATTTGGGAAACCTGTTGTCTCCTGCAAAGTTGAAGGCTCCGGTATGGACTATGTGAACATAAATAACATAACCGGGATTCAGGTCAGTTCTGCTTCACCGCATGATTTTGCAGACGCAGTAAAACAAATACTCGATGATAATGAGCTTTACAATACTATGTCTGCAAACTGTTTGAAACACGTTAAACAGAACTTTGCCTCTGATGCAGCAGCAGAGATGCTGACACAACTTATAACAACTAAAGCATAAGCCGGAGAAGATAAAACTATGCTTGGTTTGGTAAGCATAAGCCATTCAGTGTCAATAAGCATGACTCAGATGTTTTTGTTTCTGCTTCTGTGCTTTTATGCTTATCTTACCTTCACGCAAAAAAATTACAAACTTCTCAAATCAAGATATGCTTTATTTTTTCTTCTATTCTATTTGGCGGGAGTCCTTTCAGTTCTTTTCGGTATTGAGTTTTCTAAACCGCTAAAAGCAATAAGAAATTATTGGATTTACATGTATCTCTTTATGGGTCTTTATTTTGTAAAAACAGAAAAAGATCTCAATACTGTTTATTTCTTTACTATTATAGGCGGCATTATTTCCTCTGTTTATGCTCTTATTAATACAATTGCAGGCTCAGAACATGGAAGAGCTGTTTCTTTTATGACCCATGCACTGACTCTCGGTAATATGCTCGCAATAATAGCTATACTGTGCCTCACCTGTCTCTTGTACAAGCTGTATGAAAACAGATTACAGCTATACACACTTCTTGCAGCGTTACCGCTTATATATACTGCAGTATTTCTTACAGGCTCCAGAGGCCCGATTCTTGCAGCTATTACGGTTTCGATATTGATAATTATCACAAAACTAAAGACAAAAGGAATCATCCCGGCAGTGATTATAGTTCTTCTCGCACTTGGCGCAGTGAAACTAAATCCGCCTTTGCAGGAAAGATTTACTGAAATAGGACAACATGAGTTTTCCAATCCGCAATCTTCAATCGGCGCACGGATAGAATTATGGCGCCTCTCAGCGAAAATAATTAAGGAACACCCTATCTTTGGGATAGGTTTTAATAATTTTAGAAAAGCTATTGCTGAGCACCAGACTCAGAAAATAGCATCCACTGCTCATGCTCATAATATATTTGTTCAACATTTGGTGCTTCATGGAGTTGTTGGTTTAAGCACGCTCTTTCTTTTCTTTGGATATATCTTAAAACGGCTTATGCACTTCAGAAATCATAAAATGATTATCCCTGCGTTATGGGTAATGGCAGTGTTTATAATCTGCGGAATGACGGAAAATACTTTAGGAGACTCTGAAGTTGTTATGCTATTCCTTTTTATACTCGGAAGTGCACTCGGACCTTATGAAAAGTTGAATCAGAGTTGAATCAACGTTGACTTGCAATCTTTAAGTAATTAGTGTTCGATATTCAAGTGTCCGGCAACGAAAAACTTTCGGCTGATCTTCAATCAACTTTTTATAAAGGTGAATCAACTTCTCTTATATGGATAACGGAGCAATGGAGGGTAGTTTGTGCAACAAAATCAATAATATAGGATATTTCTGCACAGAAAGGCAGTGTATTGACGGGCATACAGACAACACAGCCCTGACTCTGATTTCAGGTGATTTTAATTGCTCAGAAGCAACCTACGGGCAGATTAATGATCACTCCTCCTGTTTTGCTCAGGTATTAAGCAATTTGAATATATTCAAAGGAGAAACAGTTGTACTTTTACTCCCTAAATGCAGTATGCAGTACTTTGTTTTTTTGGGTACATTAAAAAAGCAGTGTGTCATAGCTCCTTTTTTTCACAATATTGGCTATGAGGCATTGGCAGACAGGCTCCGGGACTGCCGGGCATCAGTTGCGGTTACAACATCGGCCGGAGCAGCCAAAATAAAAAAAATTAAAGAATATATACCTTTTTTGAAATACTGTCTGATAACGGATGCAGATGTGCATGAAGATGGCTGTTTCTTAAGTTTACCTTTTTTAATGAAAGAAGCTCCTTTGCTTTTTGATATACAGGATACTGATTTGGATACGGCATCCGTTCTTCATTATACCTCAGGCTCAACAGGCAGGCCAAAAGGCGTTGTGCATACTCACAGGACGTTGGAGATGCAGCGCCACACTTTTGATGAAATATTCCAGTTAAAAGAAGATGATATTTACTGGTGTACAGCTGAAGCAGCATGGGTAACAGGCTCAAGCTATGGTATAATAGCCCCTATGAGCTGCGGAGCTCATCAGGTTCAGTATACGGGCAGCTACAATCTGTCCGGCTGGCTTAAGGTACTGGAGAATTACGGCATAACAGTATGGTATACAGCACCTACAGCGCTCAGAATGATGATGCGTGATGCCGCATCCAGCGGTGGGGCATACAAGGGCAGCTTGAAACGTATATATAGCGTGGGGGAGCCTCTCAATCCGGAGATAATGCGCTGGTGCGGCAGGTTCTTCGGCGTTGATATATACGACACATGGTTTCAGACTGAAACAGGAGCGGTCACAATAGCTAATCGTCCCGGACTGCCTGTCAGACAAGGGAGTATGGGCAAGCCTGTTAAGGGCATAAACGCCTCAGTGAGGGATGATGAAGGAAACGCTCTTAAATGGGGAGAACAGGGAGAGATACATCTTGAGCAATTCAGCAGTCTCTTTGTAAATTATCTTAATAACTCTGAGGAATACAGCAGGAAGTTTATAAACGGTCTGTACCGGACAGGGGATAAGGCATATGTTGATTCGGAAGGCTATTTCTGGTTTCAGGGGAGAAGTGACGATATAATCAACACCGGCGGTCATCTTGTGAGCCCCTTTGAGGTGGAGAGCGCAATTCTTGAAATAGACGGAATACTTGATGTAGCAGTAGTGGGGCTGCCTGATGATATGCTTTATGAAAAAGTCGCAGCATTCATAGTAACCGGGGCAGGTTACAGCGCCGAAGATCTGATGCTGAAGGTTCGTATCCATACGGCTAACACAGTATCCAGTATAGCGGCGCCGCAGGAAATAATTATTCAGGATAAAATACCTAAAAATAAATCTGGCAAAATAATGCGGAGGCTTCTAAAATCCGCATACTTGGGAGAAAATGCAGGAGACAGGTCGACTATTGAGGAAGATTGATGAATATAATTAAAGAACTCACAGATATTTTCAGGGAAGTTTTCGACAGCCCTCAGCTGCTTATAGATAAAAATACCACAGCAGATGACATTGAGGCATGGGATTCTTTTTCTCATGTTAATCTTATTCTTTTCATAGAAAAACGCTTCAGCATAAAGATTCCGCTTGGAGAAACTCAGGCTCTCAGGAATGTTGGAGCTATGGCAGAACTCATTCAAAGTAAGCTGAACATCTAATAAAGGGTGCGGTAAAGTGCTTTTCAACAGCTACGCCTTTATTTTTATTTTTCTTCCCTCCGTATTGGTGCTGTACTTTGTATTAAACAGGCTCAGCACAAGAGCGGGTAAGACCGTTCTTCTCGCCTCCAGCCTGTTCTTTTACGGTTATTGGAGCTATAAGTATCTGTTTCTTTTGGTATTTTCCATTTTATTCAATTATTGTGCCGCTGCTGTAATTCTCAAGTCTGAAAATAACATAAGAAAAAACTATCTTGCGGCAGCTATAATACTCAATGTTTTTCTGCTGGGATATTTCAAATATACTGATTTCTTTATCTCCAGTGTAAACAGTACCTTCTATGCAGACTTTCCTCTGCCGGGCATTATTCTTCCGCTGGGAATCAGTTTTTTTACCCTTCAGCAGATAGCTTTTTTAATGGATTGCTATGAAGGGCTTATCAAGCGGAATAGTTTTTTAAACTACTCTTTATTTGTTACTTTCTTCCCTCAGCTTGTGGCCGGTCCTATAGTACACTACAGGGAGACTGTGCCTCAGTTTGATGATCAATCCAAAAAAGCCTTTGTTTTTCCAAATTTCATTTACGGGCTTTTTATCTTCAGTTTAGGCCTTTTTAAGAAAACAGCTCTTGCGGATCAGCTCGCAAAACTGGCTGCTGCCGGGTTTGATACTCCGGAGCCTGTTTCTTTTGCAGTATCATGGCTGGCTTCACTCAGCTTCAGCATGCAAATTTTCTTTGATTTCAGCGGTTACACCGATATGGCATTGGGGCTTGCAGTAATGTTTAATATATATTTGCCTCAAAATTTCAGAAGTCCGTACAGTGCTGCATCCATAATAGATTTCTGGAAGCGCTGGCATATAACACTTACTGTTTTTCTGACGAACTATGTATATACGGCACTTGCGAGAAGGTTAAAGCATTTCAGCTTTCACAAGGCAATGGCAATAACAATGATAACCTTTGCTGTATCCGGTATATGGCACGGCGCTTCATGGATGTTTGTAATATTCGGGCTCCTTCATGGTGCGGGTATAATTATAAACCACTATTGGAAGAAGCACGGTTTCCGCTTAGGCAGTCTGACTGCATGGTTTATCACTATCAATTATGTAAATATATGCTTTGTTTTCTTCAGAGCGCAGGAGCTGAAGGACGCATTTAACCTGCTTCATGCAATGTTCAATCCTTATAAAGCGGCCGAAGCACTGAGAACAGCTTTTGCATATATCAAAAACTTAAACGTTGATATCCTTATGCAGTTAAACAGCTCATATCTGGCTTTTGCCGCAGGAATTACAGTGTGCATTCTGCTGTCACGAATGCCTGAAAAGAAGCCCGGCGCTCTTGACGGGTACAGCAGAACAGGGGTATTCAGCCTCAGCACCGGATTTATTGCAGGTATAATGCTGTGGATCAGCTTTAAAATAATGCTGGGGGAACCTTCAAAGGAGTTTGTATATTTTGCATTCTGAAAAAACAGGCAAATTTCTTTACGGTCTATTAGCGGGATTTCTGCTTTCCTGCGTTTTGTGGACGCTGTTTGTATACGGGCAGACAGGCAATCCCACCATGTCATCACAATGGGTTTATGATGCCTATGAGAAAAAGCGGGCAATAGCAGCCAATCAGAACAGCGATTCCGGCAGGATACTTCTGATAGGCGGTTCCGGCATACTTTTCGGGCTTAATTCAAGAATGATAGAAAATTATTTTGATAAGCCTGTGATAAATTATGGCGTGAATGCAGGCCTTCTCCTTCCTTATACACTGCATGCCGCAAAATCTGTTCTAAGAAAGGGAGATCTTGCTGTTTTATGCCTTGAATATCCCATGTTTACCTATGATGGCGAGTTGAACGGTCAGATAATCAGTTTTATTCTGTCAAGAGAGCATGACTTTCTTAGGGAGCTGACAATTCCGGAGATTATTAAAGTATATTCCTTAGTAACCTTTTCAAGGGTCATGGAAGGCTACAGACAGACAGGGAAAGAATCGGCCGTATCCGGGCTGTATGGGGCACACAACATAGACGATAACGGAGACCAGCTCAACACGGCAAGAGAGCAGAGGACAGAAGACTTTTTTCATGAAGTTCTTTCTCATAAGCCTGAGCTCTACGGAGTAAATTTCAGCGGCAGTACTTTATCCTGGGAATATATAAAAGATTTTCTCCGCTGGGCGGATGGAACAGGAGTAAAAGCTATTTTCACCCCTGTTCCGTTTTTGAAAAAGGAAGAGTATTACAATACAGATACTGAAAAATATTTCTATGAGCATCTGCCTGAATATGCCCGCAGCAGAGGCTTAGACTATATAGGAAGTCCCTATGATTTCATGTATAACGAGGACGCTTTTTTTAATACTAATTACCACCTGACAAGCGAATACAGGGATATAAACACAGAAAGATTCATCAGGCTCATCGAAGAACACGTTCTCTATTAGGGTTGTCGTTTTTTTACTGTATTTACAGTTAAGCTATCATCAGCGCCTTCAGCACGGGGAGTTGTTTTTCTGCGAAATTCTGTGCCTGAGTAACAAGTTCTGACATATTTTCTTCTGAGGTTTCCAGAGTCTTTCCTTCTTTTACTATCTTCTGTCCCTGAGCAGTCAATATCTGCAGTACAAACTGCGCCCATTCTTCAGGCTGTTTTTTGCCCTGCTGCATTGCGAGTATAAAAAGCTGAGCAAAACGTCCAACGTTAACACCTCCGCCTGTAACAGGGCTGGCAAGATATACAATATCACTGCTTCCTCTTGCCTTACGGATAATATAGGTATTCAGGCGATCAGTAGATTTTTTTGCTTTCATAATCACATCATTAGGCTGGACAGCAGCAATATACCCTTTTCCGGAGAGGATGAGCATTGCCTGCATAATCTGGGCAAAGCCGATATTTTTAGGTTTTACGGCCTGTTCTATCTGACCGATTGTTTTATGTTTATAATCGGACAGATGCTCTATTATAGGATTGTACACAGCTTCGCTCATATTTGCTTCACCGAGAGAGCCGTTTACTTTCAGCGTCACATCCTTATGGTGTGCAATAAGCATTACAGAGACACTGCGTATTGCCTCGGCATATTCAAGCTGGCTGAGTCTTCGTGCTCCCTTTACCCAGTAGTCGCGTCTGAACTGCTGGTTAACCATGTAATCGCGGACACTTTCCTTAAAAACCGGATCAGGTATTTCATTAAGAAAAGCCTGCTGTTCTGCTGTAAGATTGATGGTATCTATGGTGTCAAGCAAATGAGCTGAGCAGGCATACTGAAGTTTTGCGGGTTCAAGCAGCGCTGCCATATCTGAGAAATACATAGGGTGCCAATCACGGTTAAAATATTCATGTGCCAGATAATGGCGGCTGTGTTCTTTCATTTTTTTGAGTCTGTCGCTGACCAGCGGGTTTGCACGGTTGAAAAGAGGGTTCAGGGCAAGCAGTTTTTCTGCGAAGTCTATTGCGCCGTCAATCCGGCTTATTATTCCCTTTCCTTCTGCGCTGAGCACTTCCGCATGTTCGGTCATCAAATGGCGCATGGGGGCAAAGATAGACCATCCGGGAAGGGTGTTATAGCTGATATAGAGCACTCCGCCGACTTTAAGCTTGCGGCGCACAAAATCAATGATAACAGATCTGTTTTCATCTGAGATCCAGCTCCAGATTCCATGAAGAGCTATATAGTCAAAGTCAGGCAGATCGTTTCTGTTTGAAAAATCTGCAAATGCTTCATCAAAAAGCTTTGCTCCGTTTCCTGAGGCATGTGCCAGTTCCTGAGCAAAGAACGCCTGACTGGGGTTGAAGTCTGTTCCATACCATTGTACAGCAGAAGCAGATGCATGTATATTGGCGCTGAGTCCTTGTCCGAATCCCAGTTCACAGGCATTGACAACATCAGGAACCTTTAATCCTGCGTTTAAGAACGTCAAAGCCAGCCGTGACGGGTTTAATTCAGAATAATATCCGTAGGTATAATTTATATCCGCAACATAACCTGACGACCATTCACTCATAACACACCCCCTGAATAAGATTTTTCACAGTATTTTAAGTGTGCTGTGTGAATACTTTAATGTCAATAGAAAGCTGTAACATGCTCCTATAAATAAGAACCCCCGCCCTTCGGAAGGAAGAGCGGGGGACGTTATACTGATTCACGTCAGCAGGTTATTTTATTAAGCTATAAAGTTTGCAGCATCAAGATCAGCCGCATCAACACCGACTAACTGAACAACAGCATCGTCGTCGGCAGCATAACCATCAGTTGCACCATCAATATAAACTATAGTGCCACCCCTTGTCAAGACAGCATAAGTTGATTTCTTAATGTGTTTCTAT
>OBLN01000798.1_pt1 | contig 11193 bp, 9 predicted proteins | sample 1519301 | NCBI WGS metagenome assembly OBLN01 (sample SAMEA2452533, study PRJEB22499) | sediment metagenome | reverse complement strand
AAATCTGCTGTATATTCGGCGCTGGTAAGATCAGGGGGAGGAACATTTCGATATTGAGTCTGTTCAGCACGCAGAAATGGCTTTAATTGCGCCATCCAGGGATCGACAGGTGGCATGATAGTGCCATCGGGCATTACGTTGGGTTGCCAGACACCAACTCCAGATGGAGGGACATCGTAAGTACCTGTCGCAAGCAAACCATCACCAGTTCTTAAAGCAATGATTGCAGCTGCAGCTGCCTGTCCAACAAGCATTCCAGCATCTTTTTCCGGGCTGTCAGCAATGGAAGCCAGCATTGAGTCATGAATTTGTTCCAAAGCAACACTTGGCGCGTATTGATTAAGAATGCCATATGCTGCTTCGGTTACAGCAGCTTCTCGCGATGCATCAACTGCAGCTGTGCCTAAGTAAGCGTAAGGTTGGTAACCACCTTCAATAGCAACAAGTGCATCATATACAGCAGCCTGCATATAAGATAAGTACACAAACGCAGTGGACATAGAAATGCCATCCATAGCCATCATATCCGCCATAGGTGGTTGTAATAAGTCCTGAGCGATTGCGTTCCAATCCGAAACCACATTTCTTGGTAACGGACTGTTAGCATAATTGGGATGGCTGAAATACCGCGGAACAGACATACCGCCCATATCCATCGCCGTGACTGCTGATGCTTCCAGGGTAAATCCATCAGCAGCTGCACGTGCAGCCGCAGCTTCACGATCCGCCTGTGTAATTTTCTCTTTTTTCTCCGGTTTGTTCTCTAACCCCGGAGGGGTAGTGGTTTGAGCAGTGACCTGTCCGTTCGCACTTAAAACAAGTGAAAAAACAAGCGTGATCAAAACAACTAGATTGAAGATTTTTTTAGACATTTTTTATCCTTTTTTTAGAATTTCTATAATTCAAAAATTTAATGGCATAAATGCCAGACAACTGAAAAAAGTTAAGTTACATCCCCTCTTTTATCCTCCTTCCTGAAAAGAATCTGAACAAATACAATTAATACAATCCGGTAAACGCCAGTAAATACTCTCATCCATGAAATAAAATTGCTGTTGAAATAAAAAATTTAGTTTTTTGATCTCCAGACTTGAATTGATTTTCAAAGAATTTAAATGATGTATCGAGACCAGAAGTGAATAAATATCGCCCCCAATTTTTTCTGCTTGTGATGAAATATCTATTGTGCTAGGTGGCTGGTTGAATTCTGGATAGCCGGAACGATAACGCTCAAACCAATGCGGTGACACCTGACCGACCAACCAATCGGGTTCAAGACTGACAACCAAACCAAGCGCAGTTTTCATCGCTTTTCGAAGAATATACACTCTGTTGATTTGACATATGATAGAAAGAAATGTTTTTGGTTCAGGCAATTGATCTGTCAAGTTACTAAAAAACTGCAAATCTGCCAATTTTAATAAAAAATTGGAATACTCTTCCAACGCAGCACTGGAACTTATTAATTTCTGTCGAAATTCACTCAAATTTTGCTTTGAAATTCCTGGATGGGTAAAAGGAAGGAAAAGAGCATATTTCCAATCAATTCTTTTTCGCACCGCATCTGAAGCCTGGCAATCCGATAATATCTCGATGTATTGGAAAGCAGTTATTAGAGACAACCTTAATGTTGTGATGATATTTGAATCAAAAGATGTTGCTAATACCTGAAGATTCATTTCTTCTATAATGTGATTTAGATTATCCCCCATCATTAAAAAAGGATTATTCCTGGGAAATAACTGACGTGCTCCGAGGACTGTTTCGTCAGGTATTTGAATTTCTATTTTTTCTTGTTTTTCCATTAATCAATTCCCTTGGATTAAAAGAATAATCGCCTGCATTTACTATAAAAAATTGCAGACGATCTAAAAACAGTATCTAATCGGTATTTTTTTGTATTTAACTACGGATATTAGTAATTATCTGAGATACCATACGCTACGTAGAAAATACTGAGGAAGCCTATTTGATTCTAAAAAACTCAAATAAATTTGTTTTCACTGGCGTAACGAACCAGTTCTACACGGCTATGCAAATTTAATTTATCCATGATATTAGATCGATGGGTCTCTACTGTTCTTGTGCTGATATTTAGTTGTTCTGAGATTTGCCTGTTCGTATTCCCTTTGGCAATCAGTACCAAAACTTCGATTTCTCGATTGGTTAGTGATTCTATTTCTTTCGATTGTTTCATAAATTTTTTGGAGTTGGAAACCAAAGATTGAATCATTTCAGGGTGTACATAGACTATTCCCCTTTGTACCGCATAAATAGCATCCACCAATTCTGACTCCGCAGCACGTTTTATAATGTACCCTGAGGCACCCAGTCGCAAACATTCTTGTAAAAGTTCAGTATCTTCATGCATGGTGAGAACCAGAATCTTAATATCCGGGGAAACTTTTACCATTTCTTTCAAAGCTTCCAAATTTTCATTTCCAGGCATACCAATATCTAACAGAATCACATCCGGGAATAATTCTGTTACGAGAACCATCGCTTCATTGCTTGTGGTTGCTTCCCCAATAACTTCCAAACCAGGATCAGCATTCAACAAAGATTTTAATCCTGCTCTCATAATTCGGTGGTCATCCGCAATCAGGATTCGAATTGCCATGGTACCTCCAATTTAATCATTGATCCTTGCTTTGGTGAACTTTCATAGGTGATCCTACCACCTAACATGGTAGCACGTTCTTGCATTCCAACCAAGCCAAGATGTTCCGCTGACACTTTCCTCGGATCAAATCCGATACCATCATCCTCAACAATTACCATTATTCCATCCTTAGTCTTCTCCAGGATCACATCCGCGCGGGTTGCATTGGCATGCCGGACGATGTTGGTTAGGGCTTCCTGAACAATGCGATAAATCGCTGTTTCCATATCGGACGGTAATCGATCTACGTTACCAATAACTTCAAATTGCACATTGAGATTGTGGTGATCTTTGACCATTTCAACATGCTGTCGTAAAGCTGGTACCAAACCGAGATGATCCAATGTTGCCGGGCGAAGGGAGATCGACAATCGATGCAAATTCTCCAAAACACCATCGGCCACTTGCTTAAGCTCCCGACTGTGGTTAATAACTGCTTCGGGATCATGGCTCTTACTCTCCATCACTTTTAAACCTACCATCAAGGAAGCTAAAGTCTGCCCTGCTTCATCGTGTAGTTCCCGTGCAATGTATTGCCGCTCAAGTTCCTGTACTTCCACCAATTGTCTTGAAAGTGCTTGCAATTGTTCTCTTCCATCGCGCACCTGTTCGAAAAGCCAGGCATTTTGGATCGCTACGGAAGCTTGATTTATCACTGCAACAGCCCAATCAACCAATTCAGGTATGAAGAAATCTGATGTCTTATGCTCAAGAATACATAAGCCAATTACCTGCCCACTCGCTTGCAATGGGATTGCAACCCAACTTCCAATGTATTCATTGCCAGGAAAATATCTGGAACCTTTGTAATACTTGGTATCCTGGACAATTACCATTTTATTTTGTTTGAATAAGGTATCAAAGGTGGGGATTTCTGCCAGATCAATTCTTTTTCCCAGCAGTCTTTTTTCCTCAATCCAATTTTCTTCTCCTCGCACATTTCGCACAATCAGGTGATCATCATCTTCCAATAATTCAATATGTGCACTATCGTAAGGAACAACTTTGTAAATATTATCCAACAACGATTCAAATACGTTTCCACTGATTAAGGACCTGGATAAATCTATAGCAGCTTCTCGCAGCGCTTCTGCCAATGTATGCGCTTGCTTTTCTGCTTCATATAGGCGTTGAATTTCTTCCTCATTTTTCCGTAATCTTTCTTCTGTTAAAGCCCGATCTGTAATATCCCGTGCTTCAAAAATTAACAAGATTGGTTGCCCTTCATTATTCTGTAATGGTTTTATTGTGATATCCATGGTGGCTGTTTCTCCAATCACAGAAGTGATTGGATACACGCATCGTATAGTTGTTCCTTCGGCAGCTTGTTTAATAGCACTCTGCATGGATTTTTTTGTTTCCTGATCCTCTTTCCACCAGGGCATCTCCCATAAATGTTTTCCATAAATGGTAGCTGGGTCCACACCTGTAAAGTCAAGGGCTGTTTGATTGAATAAAGTTAATGCTCCCTCAGGAGTCAGCAAACCAACCAATTGAAAAGTCTGATTAAAAACCCCCCTGAAACGATTTTCACTTTCAACAAGAGCATCTTGTGCCATTTTCCGACTGGTGACATCGCTGAGCACCATAATAAGTCCTATCACTTTTTCATCTGGATCTTTGATAGGGATCAAACTCCAATCCCAATAACTTATTCCTCGTTCTGGATTTGCAGGATATTCAAAAAGCTTTTCTACCACACTAAATGATTTTCCAGATTTCACAACCTCCTCAAAAATAGACTGGTTTTCTTTATCAGGAAACAATTCAAAATGATTCTTCCCTACGTAAAACTCGGGGGATTTTTTATCTGAAACGGCATAGGCCTTATTCACACGTATGAAATTAAAATCCGCATCTAAATAAGCAATCAAAAATTCACTGATATCAAAAAAACGCTCAAGGATCTCATTGGATTTCATTAAATCCAGGTTCATTTTTTGATAATCATAATTTTGTTTCAAAATTGGTTGAATGATGTAGAAGTAATTAAGCGGAAATAAAATAAGAACCAACAGCAATCCATCAATAAACCAGACCACAGGTTCTGGAATATCCAGAATCATTTCCAAAAGCACCATAACAAATGTTTCAGCAAGAAATATTACAAACGTGGTGTATACGACCATTTTCCTGGTTTGAACTGTACCGAATGGTTCTATCGTCTTTTTGAAATATTGACTTACTTTATTCCTGATTGATTGAAATTCCATCATACCCCTTTAGATTATTTAAATCTCATGTCTTCATTTACTAGTAAACACCCAAAATCCTAACCATAAATAAGGAGAATTAATCTTTGAAAATGAGATGGATAACTCCTCAGAAATTTATGATAGACTAGGAAATCTTTAAATACAAGATTTTTAGTATGTTTTTATAAAAAGAAATTAATTTTGATTCTGTAGGGTTGATTTAGAGGTTTAAAACCACTTGACTACAGCAAGTGCTGCAAATGCAATTATTACCACCAATGCGCCAATAATCACCTGCCAGGTCTCTTGTTGGTCAACCAATCGATACCCTTGCAAGTCCGCGCGCATTTCCCATAACGGTCCGGCTGTCCAGGCAAATACCAAACCTCCGATCAATCCACCTAAATGCCCCCAGTTATCGATCATTGGGCTTAACCCAAGAATTAAATTGATTCCGAGAATAAAGATAATGTTGGTTAGAATGGGTCTGGCGCGATTCCCAAAAAAGCGTCTGTTGCGGTAAATAAAGACACCTTGCGCTGATAGCATACCAAATATCGCTGTGGATGCCCCTAAGGAAGGATTGGGGGTCAAAACAAATGAAACCACATTGCCTGCAAAACCACCCAGCAAATAGAGGGTCAAAAAACGCCCGTGACCATATTGGTATTCAAGATTTCTTCCAAAAATATATAAGGCATACATATTAAAGCCAATATGGGCAATACTGCCATGCACCAATATCGGAGTAATCAGACGCCAAAATTGCCCGGAAAGGATTAATTGATTGTATTTCGCCAGATATGCAGCGGGTAAATCAACCCCCATGGTGCTTTGGGTAAACATTTGGGCAAGGTATACCAGGATGGTGATACCCAGAATTGCATAGGTCACCAATGGTTTTGATGCTGGGTTATCGACTTCCACCCGTACCGCTTGCGGTGGGGGTTGCGATGTTTCATATTGTTGGGGAGTTTGTTCGTAATTTGAAAATTTCATAATGTAATCTTTCTGGGAATGGTGCGGTGGTGTTCAGCGTTGATGATATCAACAATCGTATCGACTGCTTCATCCAGTTGGTTATGACGGTTGACGACCATATAATCAAAAATGGGTAGATATTCCAATTCCCATCTCACTTTTTCAAGTCTGATTTTCATGCTTTCCGGTGTCTCCGTTTGACGGCTATTCAAGCGTTCATGCCATTCTTCCACACTGCTGGGAATTAAGAAAATCATCACAGCATCCGGATTGAGTTCACGTAATTTGGCCGCACCTTGCACATCCACACGTAGAATAACATCCAGTCCACTTTCCATCGCCTTGCGAACCTGTTTTTTGGGGATCCCTTTGTAGTCTTCATAAACAATTGCATATTCAAGCAATTCATTTTCGGCAATCATATTTTTAAATTCTTCTTTACTGTAAAAGAAATAATCCACGCCATGTGTTTCTTCCGGTCTTGGTTCCCGGGTCGTGGCAGTAACCACAAAATGGATCGGGACATTCCTTTTTTTCAAAGCTTGCAACGTCACATCTTTTCCTACACCCGAAGGCCCTGATAACACAATTAATAATGGTTCAGGTTTTAATAAATCAAAACTAATACTTTCATTCTCACGCATAGGACCTCTGGGTTAAATTTCTTGATTTTCCATCTTGCTGAAAAATCCATTTTGACGATAATAGTAAATCGATAATAATCAAATTATAATGGATAAAAGCTTCCTAACGATCAATTGGATTTATCCTTAATCCATATGAGGAAGTAGAATTTACAAAAAAAGGATTTCTCATATGCCGTTATATGAATTTCGTTGTCTAGAATGTAAAAAACGTTTTGAAGTATTTATGACATATGCTGAATATGGCAATAAACCGGTTACCTGTAAGTACTGCGGAAGTGACAATGTGACCAGAAAAATCGGAAGAATAAGGATCGCTAAATCTGAAGATAGCCGGTTGGATGATTTCGCGGATCCATCCAGCCTGGAAGGCCTGGAAGATGATCCAAAAGCCCTCGGGAAAATGATGCGTCGCATGTCCGGTGAATTAGGGGAAGAAATGCCACCAGAATTTGATGAAGTAGTCGATCGCCTGGAAAAAGGGCAATCCCCGGAGGATATTGAGCGGGATTTACCCGACCTGGCAAATGATCTGGATACCCCAGGAATGGGCGGCATGGGTGGCGGCTTGGATGATGATTTCTAGGGCTTTCCTGATCATCAATTTATTGGGCGAGTATTTGTTGTAAACGCTCAAAAGAAGTAACCCAGGCAATTCGTCGTACAAATTCAGCTAAACTTTCACTCTGGTTACGTAAATCTCGTACTGCCTCACCAACCGGATCTTCACCAGCAGCACCGCCAGGTTGATCGGCATATGCCCCATGAAAGGCAAAATATGCCTGGTTAAGACGTCGAAGATTGTATCCATTGGCAACAAAGATTTGTCGCCGTTGTTCCATGTAAGATTCAGCTTCGTCAATCCTTCCGGCAGCCAATAACTCATCGACCGTCACTCTGGTTTCACGCATCTCCGCTCGAAAATCAAAGACTGGCTCTTGATCTTCAGGAACAACCACCTCTCCACTTTGATCAATGGTTTCAACAACGGGTTTTGGTTTCAGGATTGGATAAAAGGTATTAATGATTAAATTACCCAATTCTTTTCCAGCAATCGATGCGGTGGTTTCATTGATGGTTCTTAACTCAGGAGTTTGGTTATAGAGCATGCCTAATGGCCTGAGCGTCAAAAAATTGTGAATCCATTCGTGCGACACAACTTCTGTTAACCAGGTCAAACTACTGGTTTCCATTACCATGGTCGGGTAAACGCCTACCCCTCCTACCTGCACCACCAACGCAGATACATTCAGTCTTTCTTCCACGTCTTTTTCCAATGCGACAATCTGATCTAATGTCAATTCGGGTAACAAGGAAATATCGGCATCCTGGCGAATCTCACTTCTGGGTGAAACGATGAGGGCATAAGGCATGGAGGTTGTGTGGTATTGAACCGGGGGAACCGGTTGTTGCAGCAAGCCAAGGTCCGAATCGCTGTTGACATACGATACTTGCGATTGGATGATCGCCTCAAATAAATAACCAACATGTCGAAGTTGTTCCTGAACATGTTTTTGTTCAGCTAAATGCGGTGCTGCTACTGATTCAGGGTTTAATATGGTTGGGTCAGCATAAATATTGTTGATGGTGTCTTTAAGTTCGCGTTGCTGGCTGATCAGGCTGAAATATTCTTGCACCACCTGTTTTTGCTGTTCTTCACTCATATAACGTTGAGACCCTAACGAAATTTGCGCTGCCTTGCGCCAGATCGTTTCGATCGTCCAGGTTACATAATCAAACTCAATCGATCGGGTATCCACACGAACAGTTTCCCTGAATTTCAACGAAGGCATGCCACTATTGCTCATTATCAAAATAATGATTAACCCCCAAAATATATTTTTACCAATAATTTTTACCAAATTTATCATACTATATACAAACTTTATACATTAATGATTTTCCACAACAATCAAATGATATCCTTATAAATAGAAATTTTAACATAGAAGATAAGAGGCCGAGTCATTCTAATAAATTATTAACGTTTATACGCTCATTTAGGATTACAATTAGCCATAATTTGATTGGACAACTTTTAATGAAAATGATCACAAAGAACCAATCAAAAAATAGGGGATCGTGAATTGAATACAAAGATCTTGGTTCTTAACTGGGATTTTAGGAGTTTAGGAAGGGAAACATGAAGAAAAAGATTATCATCCTGCTAATCATTGCAATTGTTGTCACTGGCATCATCTTCGGCGTGCGCTACGCCCAGGAAAATGCCACAAAAAATCTGGCATCATCATTCCAAACAGTGACAGTCACCAGAGGAAACTTAACCTCTTTGGTCGGAGCTACAGGTACGGTTCGCTCAAACCAATCGGCACTCGTCAGCTGGAGTACCAATGGCAATATTGAAGAAATAAATTTTGAATTGGGGGATACTGTCAAGGCAGATCAGATTTTGGCTACGTTGCGACAATCTTCCCTTTCTCAAAACATCATCCTGGCGGAAGCCGATCTCGTGATGGCGAAGCAGAATCTGGATAATCTATTAAATTCAACTGTAGCGCAAGCCCAAGCCCAAGCAAATCTTGCAAACGCAACAGATGCATTAGAGGATGCTGAAACCCGTAGGGAATCCAAAGAGTATCAACGCGCTTCCCAAAACACAATTGATGAAGCGTACGCCAATTACATTATCGCATTGGACAACGCTAAAGAATGGGAAAAAAGATACGATAATGTCGACCATTTACCGGAAGATGACCCTATGCGAGCAGCAGCTTTTGCCGAATGGGCAGCTGCAAAAACGATCGCCTACAGAGCAGAAGCCAACTGGCGTTATGCACAGGGACTGCCCAGTGAAGGTGAAATTGATATCGCGGAGGGCAACCTTGCCTTAGCACAAGCCCAATACAACGACGCATTAAGAGAATGGGAACGCCTTAAAGATGGTCCCGACCCAGACGACATTGCTGCAGCTGAAGCAAGAATTGCCGCATTAGAAGCTACTCTGGATACGAAAAACCTGCGAGCTCCTTTTGGTGGCACCATCACAGAAGTACGTTCCAAAGTTGGTGACCAGATCGCTCCCGGTACTATTTCCTTTAGAATTGACGATCTCTCGAGTCTGCTTGTCGATGTTGAAATTCCAGAAGTGGATATCAATCGTGTAAAAGAGGGCATGGAAGCACGCATTAGTTTTGATGCAATCAGTGATAAAGAATATCGTGGAGTCATCACCAAGGTCGCACAAGTTGCCAACATCACCGCTGGAATCGTAAACTTTACAATTACCCTGGAATTATCTGATGCCGACGAGAGCGTACGACCCGGCATGACAGCCGCTGTGAATATCATTATCGAAGAAATCGAAGATGTTGTAATTATTCCCAACCGCGCTGTACGTCTGTTGGAAGGTCAGCGGGTAGTCTATGTGCTCAAATCCGGCGAATTACTACCAACTCCCGTAGAGATCACCATTGGTGCATCATCTGATCTTCAAAGCCAGATCATTGATGGCGATATCCAGGTCGGTGACACGCTGGTTCTCAACCCTCCAACTGAATTTATGCCACCTGGTGGTGGGCCAATGGGCGGATTTTAGAGGTTATGATGGATGATTGGGTAATTGAGACCCATGATCTTAAAAAGATCTACAAAATGGGTGAGATTGAAGTACGCGCCTTGGATGGCGTCGATCTTAAGATCAAACGCGGTTCAATCGTTTCCATTATGGGACCATCTGGTTCAGGAAAATCAACCCTCATGAATTTATTAGGTTGCCTGGACAGGCCAACATCTGGTGATTATATATTGGATGGTGTTCAGGTTTCCAAAATGAATGACGATCAACTGGCAGCCGCCAGAAACAAATTGGTTGGCTTTGTATTTCAAAGTTTCAATCTTTTAACCCGCCAAACAGCTTTATCGAATGTCGAATTACCGCTGCGATATGCTGGCATGACAAAAAACAGAAAAGAACAAGCCATTGAAGCACTCAATTCGGTAGGCTTGGGTGATCGAATAACCCACCGACCAACAGAATTATCAGGTGGTCAGCAACAACGGGTTGCTATCGCCCGTGCCCTCATTAATGACCCCTCCATCATCATGGCAGACGAACCCACCGGAAACCTCGATTCAAAATCAGGAAAAGAAATCATGGATTTGATATTGTCCTTGAATAGATCCAGAAAGACGACCATTATCATCGTTACCCATGATCCCCTGATTGCTAATCAAACCCAACGCATCATTCATTTAAGTGATGGCAAAGTAGTCAACGAAGAGGTGCCAGCATGAACATAGGTCAGGCGATTATTGAAGCATTGGAATCGTTGAATGCCAACAAAATGCGCTCAGGTCTTACCATTCTGGGCATCGTGATTGGTGTTGCAGCGGTTATCGCCATGTTAGCCGTTGGTAGTGGCGCGCAAAACACCATTACAGGCTCCATCAGTGGCTTGGGTTCCAATCTGCTTTTCGTTTTTCGTGGTGGAGATGACTCTGTCCGTAACCCCCAACCTCTCACCCTGGGTGACGCAACTGCGATTGCGGATCCCTTTCAGGCACCATCGGTCGAAGCGGTTGCACCTTATATCAGTTCCAATCTGCCAGTCACATTCAGCGGCGAATCGATCACTTCCAGTATCAATGGGGTAACGCCGGAGTACTTATCCGTCCGCAATTATTCTTTGCTGGAAGGTGAATTCATCACTGAGGAAAACATCCTCGGACGTGGGTCTGTGGCTGTGCTCGG
>OBLN01000796.1_pt1 | contig 11196 bp, 8 predicted proteins | sample 1519301 | NCBI WGS metagenome assembly OBLN01 (sample SAMEA2452533, study PRJEB22499) | sediment metagenome | reverse complement strand
CAGGAGCCGTCAGCGAGTCCATAACAATGTAATTGGCCGTGGTCGGCAGCCCCATGCCGAGGATCAGGCTGGCAATGGCGGTAATCAACAGCATCAGGAAGATATTGCCCTGGCTCAGGGTGTCTATGATGTTGGTGATCAGGCCCCCCAACCCCATGGTCACCACCCCGACGATTATCCCCGCCGCAGCGGTGGCCACCGCCACGCTCACCATGTTGCGCGCGCCGGCGATCATGCCGTTGACGATATCGAAAAAACCCTTCCGCCAGGCTTCACCCATGTCGCCGCCCCAGATACGCGCCTTGATAGGATGCTGAAACGCCATGATCCCCGCCAGCACAAGAATCGCGCGATAGGCCGCCAGATCGGGAGAGTGACGCGGGATGATCAGTTCGTAGAGCAGCAGCAGAATCGGCACCAGGTAGTGCAGACCGTTACGCAGCACCAGGGAAAATTGCGGCAGATCCACCTTGCTCAGTCCCTTCATGCCGAGTTTGGACGCTTCGAGATGGGTCAGGTAGAACAGTGCGAAATAGGATGCGAATGCCGGGATGGCCGCCGCCTTGATCACTTCGATATAAGCGACATTTACATACTCGGCGATAATGAAAGCTGCCGCACCCATGATCGGCGGCATCAACTGGCCGTTGGTGGAGACGGCCACTTCGATGGCCGCCGCCTTCTTGGGCGGATAGCCGACCTTTTTCATCAGCGGGATGGTAAACGTTCCGGTCGTCACTACATTGGCAATGGAGGAGCCGGACACCATGCCGGTCATGCCGCTTGCCAGCACCGCTGCCTTAGCCGGTCCCCCTTTAAAACGCCCCAGAAGCGACATCGACAGATCGATAAAAAACTTACCCGCTCCGGCCTTGTCAAGCATGGAGCCGAGCAGCACGAATAGAAAGACGATGCGCGCCGACACCCCGATGGGGATCCCGAAGATCCCCTCGGTGGTCAGGGAGATCTGACTGACGTAGCGCTCGATGCTCACACCCTTGAATGCCAGGAAATCAGGCATGTAAGGGCCGAAAAAAGCGTAACAGGTAAACACGATGGCAATCACCGGCAGCGCGGGGCCTATAACCCGGCGTGCCGCATCGAGCAGAACCACCACCAGAAAGATACCGATCACCAGGTCGCGCGTATTGGGACGGCCGACACGGTTGGCGATCCCCTCGTAATCAAAAACGATATAGAGCGCGGCGCCGGCTGCCAGCAGAGCGATGATCAGATCGGGCCAGGGGATGGTGTGCTTTTCCCCCAGCCAGCGCAGACCGGGAATTGTGACATCGCGCTTGAGCGTGGGGTAGGAAAGAAAAACGATGGCCAGTCCGAAAGCGAGGTGAATGGAGCGGATATAGGTGGAATCGAGCAACAGCCAGCTGGACAGTGAGAGTTGAAAAAGCGACCAGCACAGCGCAATCACCGGCACTGCATAACGCATCGGCCCCTGCGGGCGGCGCAGTCCGAGCTCTTCCTCTTCCTTAAGGCGCTGGGCGGCAACAAGGCCCTCATCCGAAACAGTCTTATCCTGATGCACCATGCACTGCTCCCTGCCGTTGAAAAAGGTATCCAGTATCGGTTGGGTGCTGAAAAACCGCAACAGACCTTATTCGATCAGGCCCACCTCCCGAAAGTATTTTTCAGCGGCCGGATGCAGCGGAGCGGAAAGGCCCTGGAGCATGTTCTCCCGCGTCAGGCCGGCCAGAGCCGGATGCAGGGTGGTGAGGTTATCGAGATTTTCAAATACCTCGCGGGTCAGCAGATAAATCAGATCTTCCGGCACATCGGCCGAGGTGCAGATGGTCGCTTTAACACCGTAGGTGGGAACCGGCGCGTCATTGACAACGCCGGGGTAGGGTTCAACCGGAATATCGGCAGGCGCGTAAAAAGGCAGCTTTTCGACCAGATCGCGTACATAGCGCTCACTCACCGGCACGAATTTAACCTTGCGGGTACCGGCGGCCGCCTCCTTAATGGATCCGTTGGGGTGGCCCACCGTATAAAAGTAGGCATCGATGCGACCGTCCTGAAGCATTCCGGCGGCTTCGGCCGGCTTGATCCCTTCGGCCCTGAGATCGGTATCGGGATTGATACCCGCCACAGTAAACAGGTCGAGGGCATTGACACGCTGGCCGGTGCCGGGGGCGCCGATGTTGACGATCTTGCCTTTTAGATCCTCCACGCTATCGATCCCTGCGTCCGCAGCGGCCAGGATGGTCACGGCTTCCGGATGCAGGGCAAACATGGCGCGAAGCTTCTTCTGCGGACGCCCTTCCCATTCGCCAAGCCCCTTGAGGGCCTGGTATTGAAGATCGGACTGCACCACGCCGAGTTCGATGTCGCCGTTCATCAATGCATTGACATTGAACACCGAACCGCCGGTGGACTCCACCGTGGTGCGCACATTGTACTGATCGCGCTTCTGGTTGATCAGCTTGCTGATAGCACCGCCGACAGGATAATACACACCGGTGACGCCACCGGTGCCGATGGTCACAAACCTTGTCGGACCGGAGGCTCTCTCACCTGTCTGATCCGATTCGGACTGGCATCCCGGCAGAAAAAACAGCGCCAGAACAAGGATGAGTAAGCGTTTCATTGTAATCTCCTTTGTGTTCGACTTGATCCCGCCGGCAAGGCGGGGCACAATCATCCATCAGGGGAATACACTCAAAGCCGCTGGTTTTCCAAAGCTACCAGCCCCCCACGCACTGTCAAGCACAGCACGCCTCTCAGAAAGAGTTGATGCGCCGGATAAAGGCCTTGAGCAACCCGAAGTTGCGCTGACTGAAAGGAAAGCTCAAGCGCGGGAGATAAAACAGGTCGGGTTCGTCCTGCTCTTCGGGGAACGCTGCTCCAAGCTGCAGATGCCCGCCGGGCTGAATGATTTCACCGAATTCCTCACCCAGCGTCTTAACATCGCCTTCGCTCAGATTCCGGTTGAGGCGGATCACCAGTGTATTGCCGACAAAACGGCTGGAGTGATAGATCCGGTAGAAATCATCGATCACCTGCACCGCCTCCTCGGGATCGGAGGTGATGGTGAACAGGGAGAAGTCCTCTCCCGATATCATCCCCTTGGCATAAAGGGTCTTCTTCACGAATTCGAACCAAGGCCCCCAGTAGTCTCCGGCATCATCATCGATGAGCACCAGCGGCACGGGCGGGTTCTTGCCGGTCTGGATCAGCGTCAGGGTCTCCATCGCCTCATCCAGGGTGCCGAATCCGCCGGGGAAAAGGGCCACCGCATTGGCCTCCTTGAGAAAAGCCACTTTGCGGTTGAAAAAATACTTGTAGGTCAAAACCTTGTCGTCCTTGGACATGACCGGGTTGGTTTCCTGCTCGAAGGGCAGGCGGATATTGACGGCAAAGCTGTTTTCCGCCCCGGCGCCTTCGTTGCCGGCGTGCATAATCCCCCCCCCTCCGCCGGTGATGACCATATAGTCGCGCTCGGCCAGCATTCGGGAGAACTTGACGCACTTCTGGTAGATTGGCGCTTCGGGCGGGGTGCGGGCGGACCCGAAGATGGTCACCTTGCGTCGCTTGCGGTAGGGGCGGAAGACCTTGCTGGTATAGCGCATCTCCTTCATGGTGGTGCGCATCAGCTTGAGGTCGGCTGGGTAATCGATTTCATGGCCGGCCTTGAGGGCGCTGAGGATCATTTCACGGATAAGGGCCGGATTGTGCACCCCCACCTGGTCCATGAGCTGGCGGATCAGTTCATCGACCGGACCGTTGTCGCGCTTAAAGGAAATATCCATGGAGTGAAGCCTCCTTCGGGATCAGATACCGGCATCCGCCGGAGAAATATCAAGACGTTGCAGTGATGAGACGGCCCCGAGGCGCGCCCGGGCCAGCAGAAAGCCAACCATGCCGGCGCCCGCATAGCGCTGCGCGAACTCGTCATAGAGGCTGCGCAGGGTGCGCTCGGCGGCATAAAACGCTGTGCGCGCATCCGAACTCAGATTTTCTTCGATGGAATCACAAGCAAAAGTGACACAGTTGAAGGGGCGAAACCCGGCGGTGAGACGACAACCTTCAGCCGCCAGCATAGGGCAGGTCGCGGAGAAATCAGGCGATGGCGGAACGCTGTCGCGGGCAATGAAAAACAGCAGATTGACCAGGGTAACGTGATGCTTGCCGTGGCCGCAGCAGAGCCCTCCGCACTTTCGACAATGCTCCTCGCCCTCCCCCTCGACAAAAAGCCGATGCAATCCCTGCTGCAAAAGCTCGATCGCATCAAGGCGTGCGGAGATCCACCCTTTTTCGTCATCCGCCAGACGCGCCCAGTCGGACCGAAGCGCAGCAAGGCCGGACTCCCACAACTGCGCATCACGCGCATCAACACCGATAGGATTCAATAAAAACACCCTTCCGCCAGGGGGCGGCGGCGGAAAATAATAAAATGGCCGAAGAAGCCCATAAGCCGGGTTCTGTACCCCGTACCGGTTGCCCGGGGCGAGGCGGTGATCATTCATCTAGGACCGCCGTTGCCGGCGGCCTCAAGCGACCAGACCCGGGAGCTTCGGACGGGCCGCCCTCAAACGCTCCCCTATTCGGTCTTGCTCCCGATGGGGTTTACCGAGCTGCCGGTGTCACCACCGGCACTGGTGAGCTCTTACCTCACCCTTTCACCCTTACCTGCTTCGACACAGGGCCAAAGCAGGCGGTTTGCTTTCTGTGGCACTTTCCCTGGGGTCACCCCCGGTTCCCGTTAGGAACCATCGCGCCCTGCGGAGCCCGGACTTTCCTCCCCCCCTCATGCCGTCAGGCATGACAGGCGGCGATCACCTGTGCTTCTTCGGCCATTGCAAGAATCGATCAGGCTTGTCCCGGCGTTTCCGGATCCAGATAGATAATGCGGTTGCAATGGGGGCAAGTCATGACTTCGTCGTTGCGGAACAGCTCATTGAACGACTGGGGAGGAAGCTGCATGTTGCAGCCCAGACAGGCGCCGCCGCGTGCCTCGACCACGGCGAGTCCGCCGCGCCGGTCCACCAGCATCTGATAGCGCTTGCCCAGCATTCTTGGCAGGCGGTCAAACAGCGCCTTGCGCTCATCCTCCCTCGATGACAACGCCGTGTCAATCTGCCGCAACTGCTCGTCGATATCACCCTTGCGCTCGGAGACCTTCTCTTCCTGGGCAGCCAGCTCTTCGTCCTTCTCCAGCTTTTCCTGCCCCAGGCGATCGATCTCGTCGTTCTTGCCGGCGATGCGCTGCTCAAGATCGCGAACGTTTTTCTTGGCGGTATCGACCTCTTTGAGAACCGCGACATACTCTTTCTGAGTTTTGATGGCCGGCAGCCGCTCCTCCGCCTTGACGACGTTTTCACGCTCCTGTTCCAGCTCCCGCGCAAGTTCATGGCGCTCATTTTCAAGAGCCTCCAGCGCATCCCCGAGTTCTGTTACCAGGGCGCGGACCTGCTCGCCCTCGCGCTCCAGCTCAGCCAGCTCGTTTTCGAGTTCCTGGCGCTGCTGCCTGGCTTCGTAAGAATGCGTGTCGATTCGCTGAAGATCCCTGAGCACCTTTAACTGTTGCTGAACATCCGATCCTTCCATTCCGATCCTTCCCGTTGCATGGGTTTAAAGCGCCCGCAGCCGCAGACACCGTTCTGAGTCCTCAAAAAAAAAGGGGAGCTACACGAACCGAAACGGTTCACTCTCCCCCTGTGCTTCCAAAATTTCAATGTTCCATCCCTGGTTGTCGGCCTCGTCACGCAGCACTTGGGCCAGACGCGCCACCATGACACGTTCGCTGGCGAAATGGCCGGCATCCACCAGGCAGAGATCTTTCTCCTGGGCCTGGCGCGCTTCATGGTACTTGATGTCTCCGGTCACCAGAACATCAGCGCCCTGGCGCACGGCTTCACCGATCAGTGAAGCGCCGCTCCCCCCGCATACGGCTACTCTGGAGACGGTGCGGTCAGCAGACCCTACCACTCGAACCTTTTCAGTCCCCAGTCCCTGAGCGACCTGCCGGGCGAATTTGTCAAGGGAAAGCGCTTCAGAGAGTCGCCCGATCCTTCCCAGCCCCACATCGCTCCTGCGGTTCCGCAGAGGAATCAGATCATAGGCAGGTTCCTCGTAGGGATGCGCTTTGAGCATTTTCTGCAGCACCCGTGTCAGATATTCGCGCGGCACAACGGTTTCAAGGCGCAGCTCCGAAACCGCTTCACGCCGGCCAATCTCCCCGATGAAAGGATTTGCGGCGGCGCCGGGGCAAAACGTCCCCGTGCCCTCCGCACGGAAAGAGCACTGGTCATACTCACCGATATTGCCCGCCCCAGCCTGGAAAATCGCATCGGAGACCTGCTCTTCATGGCCGCTCGGCACGAAAACCACCAGCTTGAACAGCTCATCGTCGTTCCCCTGCCGCAACACGGCGACATCCTGCAGCTCAAGGGCCTGGGCCAGCCAGTCGTTGAGACCGCCTCGCGCCCGGTCGAGATTGGTGTGGGCGCAGAAAATCGCTGTTCCGGCCTGAGCCGCCCGCAGCAGCCTCCGCCCCGTCCCTTCACTTGCAACCACGCCCTGCAGCGGGCGCAAAATCAACGGGTGATGGCTGACAATCAGCGTTGCTTCACGGGCGATGGCTTCCTCGATAACGCAATCTTCAGGATCGAGGGCCACCAGCAGGCGACGCACCTCCATTGCGGAATCACCGAGCTGCAGGCCGACATTGTCCCAGGATTCCGCCAAAGCAGGCGGCGCAACCCTGTTCATGAAGCCGACAACATCCTGAACTCTTGGAAATTTCTGCTTTTTTGCCATATTTTGCGTTCGTGAAAAAAAAAGAGTGCAACTTTAGTCTTGCGGTTGCACTCTCGGCAAGCCAAGGCTTGCGGTTATGTTTTCATGAGGCGTATTGATCTCATTCACTGTCCGGTGGTGGGCCCACCAGGATTCGAACCTGGGACGAACCGGTTATGAGCCGGTGGCTCTACCAAACTGAGCTATAGGCCCTTTTAAAAGACTCAGCCTTTTAGATTATGTCTCCCCGTTTTTCATGTCAAGATTTTTTCTGTATTTTTCAATACTCCACAAAGCTCTTGAGACGCTTGGAGCGACTCGGGTGGCGCAGCTTGCGCAAGGCCTTGGCCTCGATCTGGCGGATTCGCTCACGGGTGACGTTAAAGTCCTGCCCTACTTCCTCGAGAGTATGATCTGATTTTTCGCCGATGCCGAACCGCATGCGCAGCACCTTCTCCTCCCGCGGCGTCAGCGTCGAGAGTACCCGCGCGGTCTGATCCGACAGGTTACCCTTGATGACCGCCTCCACCGGAGAAACGACAGCCTTGTCCTCGATGAAATCGCCGAGGGAGGAATCCTCCTCCTCGCCGATGGGCGTCTCGAGGCTGATAGGCTCCTTGGCGATTTTAAGGACGCGGCGCACTTTCTCCAGCGGCAGCTCCATGCGCTCGGCAATCTCCTCCGGCGTCGGTTCGCGCCCCATCTCCTGAACCAGCTGGCGGCTGGTGCGGATCAGCTTGTTGATCGTTTCGATCATGTGCACCGGAATGCGGATGGTGCGGGCCTGGTCGGCAATGGCGCGCGTAATCGCCTGCCGGATCCACCAGGTGGCGTAGGTGGAGAACTTGTAGCCGCGCTGATATTCAAACTTGTCCACCGCCTTCATCAGGCCGATATTGCCTTCCTGGATCAGATCGAGGAACTGCAGTCCGCGATTGGTATACTTTTTGGCAATGGACACCACCAGCCGCAGGTTGGCTTCCACCAGTTCGCTCTTGGCCATCTTGGCGCGGAATTCACCTTTCTGTACATCCTTGAGGGCTTCGAGCAGTTCCTCGGGCATGAAGCCCGATTCCTCCTCCACCTTGTGGAACTTGCGCAGCGCGGCCTTGAGACGTTTTTCCACCGACAGCAGAGTTCCGATGTCGACCCCGATTTCGGCAGCAACGGCATGGGCGCTTTCATCACTTTCGCGCATGCGCAGAAGAAGTTTCTCCAACTCTTCGCGCGGCCGCCCCAGTTCACGCTCGCAGGCATTGACCTCGGCCATGCCTTTTTTCACCTGGGAAGCCAATTGTTTGAGACGGTCGACGATCTTGCCGACCTGATGGTCCTTAAGGCGGATCTGCTTGAGCAGCTCAACCACGTCGGCCTTGAGTTGGCTGGCTCGCGCCTCGAGTTCCTCGCGTTCCTGCGCTGAGGGCTCCCCGGCCAACCCTTCGCGAATCTCCATGAAGGTATCATCGAGGGCACGGATGCGATCGATGATTTCCAGGATGCGGTCGCGTTGCTTTTCCTCCTGCTCGCTGCCCTCTTCCTCCTCGTACTCCTTGGTGATCTCGGCGACGCCGATCGTACCTTTTTCAAGCCGCTCACCCAGGGAAATCACCTCTTTGAAGGCGATGGGCGTGCGCAGGATCACGCGCGTCACCAGCGCTTCACCTTCTTCGATGCGCTTGGCGATTTCGACTTCCCCCTCGCGGGTCAGCAAACTGACCTGCCCCATTTCGCGCAAGTACATCCGCACCGGATCACTGGTCCGGCCAAGTTCGGCTTCGAGATCGGGTTCACTTTCTTCGCTGCTCCCTTCGCTCTCTTCTTCTTCGTCCTCGAGGCCGCGGTCCTTGGGCAGAGGAATCTTCTGCTCCGAATCGACAATCTCGATGTCAAGCTCACCGAACATGCTCATGACATCGTCGATCTGCTCGGACGACACTATGTCGGCCGGCAGCAGGTCATTGACTTCGTCGTAAGTCAGAAACCCCTTTTCGCGACCGAGGTCGATCAACTGCTGTACTTCATCGATTTTGGTTTTTTTGGACATTCCGACCAATCTCCCCTTGCGCTCTTTGATCCCTGATCCGTGAGAGTTGAGATAAGGGCAGAGCCCTGCTTGTTTTCTCACGCACCAGGGTTGATGTAGAATCTGTCGTCAATATATGGGAACCAATGACAGTCGCGGATCGGTTGCGAACTGCATGGTTTGAAAACGGCGCTCCGAACAGCCATTCAGTGGCGGAGCAATTCAAGCCTGTCTCTTTACAGTGTAATCCATTTATTCGATTTTGCCGTTGTTCCCCCGTCGCAATTCACGCAATTCAAGGGTCAAACGGGCAAGCGCTTCGTTATCCCCTTTTTTTTCAGCGTCATGGATACGCTGCATCAGCTCGGTACGTTGGCGCTTCTGGCCGCCGCGCCGCACCCCCGCGCGGCATTCGGCGAACAGGGCATCGAGATCCTCACCGAACACTTCATGGGCCGGCAGGCGGATATCTTCCAGCAGACGGGCCTCGTCAGCATCGAGTTTTTCGGCCAGCTCCGCACGCGAAACCGGTCCGGGAGACACGGCGAAATCGAGGATTTTGTGCGCCACCTGCCGAGTCGATGGTTCAACAAGCAGGTTTTCAATTCCTTCTTCGCGCGCCCTGCGCCGGACCTCCTCAGACTCCAGCAGGTAGCGCAGCAGCGCCTGGGGCGCCGCCGCCCCCCGGGTGCGTCCCGAACCGGCAACCGACGAAGACCGTTCAGAATTCGAGCGCGAAAAACGCGGCGGCACGGCTGTAGGCGGCGGTACTGACAGACGCGGTGGTTCAGATCTTGTCTCCAGCGACCGCTCTTCCTTGTGCGCCCCGGCACGCCCTGCCATCTGCTTGAGCAATTGCAGCTCAACACCCGTCTTCTGCGCCAGTTCCTGAATATAGAGATCCCGTTCGATTTCGCTCGGGATCGACCCGAGCCGGGCCACCACATCTTCCGCCGCCCGGGCTCGCCCCTGCACACTGTCGCCGCGAAGGGCCAGCCGTTCGTCAATGAAGAGATCAAACACCGGCCGCGCCGCGTCAATACGGGCACGAAATGCCCTGACCCCCTCGCGGACCAGTCAAACCCTCGGGCAGCAGCGCCTCCATGGCCCGGAACGTCGCCTTGCGACCGGCATCGTCCTGGTCAAAAAGCAGAACGACTCTGGTCGCGAATCGCTTCAGCAATCTGGCATGTTCGGCGGTCAATGCCGTGCCGCAGGTCGCCACCGCCTGAGTCATGCCGACCCGGTGCAGGGCCAGAACATCGAAATAGCCTTCCACCACGATCGCTTCGTCGGCGCGGCGCATCGCTTCGCGGGCCTGATGATAGCCGTAGAGCACCGCGCTTTTGTGATAGACCGGCGACTCCGGTGAATTAATGTATTTGGGCAGCGACTGATCGAGAACCCGGGCGCCAAAAGCAGCCACGTCCCCGCGCGCGGAATGGATGGGGAAAATCAGCCGCTGCCGGAAAAGATCGTAATCGCCGCGCCCCTGCTTGCCGGGCCGGATCAGACCGAGCTGCCGCACCAGCTCGGCATCGAAGCCTTTCTGTGCCAGATGAGAGGTGAGCGCCTCCCACCCCTGCGGGGCATAGCCGAGCAGAAAACGCTCGGCGGTTTCACGACCGTATCCGCGTCGTTTGAGATATTCCCGCGCCGGCCGCCCGCGACTGTCTTCGTCATCCATCAGGATGCCGTGGTAGAACTCAGCGGCAACCTGGTTGATGCGCAGCAGCTGCTCATTGCGACGGCGCGCAAAGTCCTGCTCCGGGGTCGGAGCTTCTTCGGTAATTTCTATTCCGTAGCGCTCCGCCAGGCGCCGCACCGCTTCAGGAAAAGACAACCCCTCGATACGCTGGACGAAGGAGATGACATCGCCGCCGACTCCACAGCCGAAACAATGGTAGAACTGACGTGGCGGATTGACGTTGAAGGACGGCGTCTTTTCTGCATGGAAGGGGCACAGCCCCTGCCAGTTGGCGCCGCTGCGCCTGAGGGTCACATAGGAGGAAACCACCTCCTGGATATCGGCCCGTTCAAGCACTTCGCGGATTTTATCCTCCGGAATATGTCCGCTCATGACTCCCGTAATTGCACCACTGTTACCTTGTCGCCCCCCTGGGCCAGGTCGGCATCGTGGAAAGCCTGTACCACCCGGCAGGCTGCCAGATATTCTCGCACTGCACGCCGCAGAATCCCCTCCCCGGCGCCATGGATCACCTCGACCTCGCGCAATCCCTGCAGAACGGCATCGTCGATGAAACGTTCCAGACGCGGCAGGGCTTCGTCAACCCGTTCCCCCACCAGCTTGAGGCGCGGCTGAACCGTTTCGCGCTGCACACGGCTGCGAACGCCTGCGACCCCTTTCTGCCTGTGCGCAAAACGCGACGGCTGATAGGCCTCGAGTTCCGAGAGGG
>OBLN01000794.1_pt1 | contig 11207 bp, 12 predicted proteins | sample 1519301 | NCBI WGS metagenome assembly OBLN01 (sample SAMEA2452533, study PRJEB22499) | sediment metagenome | reverse complement strand
TGCATTCATCGCTGAAATACGGTGTGGATATGGTAAATGTTCATGCTCAGGGCGGTGTGGAGATGATGAAAACCGCCGCTGATTCCATGAGAGAGGAATGTTTAAAGCGCAATATTAAAGCTCCTCTTGTGATAGCGGTCACTCTTCTCACCAGTCTGGATGAAAAATACCTTCAGAAATATAATATAGGTTTCAACACCACGGCGGACTATGTTCTGCATCTTGCAAAAACAGTGCAGGAAGCAGGGCTGGACGGAGTAGTCTCCTCCGCCAAGGAAACCGGAATAATAAAATCAGCCCTCGGAACGGATTTCATAACCGTTACTCCGGGCATCAGACCTCTTGATTCTTCTGTGGACGATCAGAAACGGGTTGTAACTCCCGCTGACGCAAAAAAACTCGGTACAGATTATATTGTGGTCGGCAGACCAATAACCAAGGCGGAAGATCCGTATCTTGCCGCATGCAGAATAAGTGAGGAAATGGGAAAATGACAAACGAACAGATTCTGGAAGTATTCAACAAACACAACGCACTCCTTGAGGGGCATTTTTTGCTCTCGTCCGGTCTCCACAGTGACAAGTATCTTCAGTGTGCGCTGATTATGCAGTATCCGGCTATTGCGGAAAGGCTGATCAATGACCTTGTTCTTCAGACTTATCATCTGGATTTCACAACAGTAGTGAGCCCTGCCGTGGGCGGCATACGTTTCGGTTATGAGTTTGCCAGACAGCTCAGAAAGCGTTCTCTCTTTACTGAAAGAGTTGACAATGTTGTTCAGTTCCGCAGAGGCTTTATTGTAAAACCTAATGAAAAGATCGTAATCGCAGAGGACGTTGTTACCACAGGTAAATCAACAAAAGAGTGTATGCAGGCTGTGCGTGACGCCGGCGGAGATATTCAGGCTGTTGTCAGCCTTGTGGACAGAAGCAGCGGAGAGGCGCAGTTTGATGTTCCTTTTATCTCTCTTCTTCAGATAGATGTTCATACCTATGATCCTTCGGACTGTCCCCTCTGTAAACAGGGTCTTCCCGCTATAAAACCCGGCAGCAGAAATTTCAAGGCTTAGATTTTTTTCATACAGACCGATATGTTAAGGAGGAGAAGGCTTCTCCTTAACATTTTTAATTTACAAATAAATCATATAGATTAATATAAATCATACCGGTTTTGTTTTAAATTGACGGTGACGCATCAGTGGAAAAATACACAAACGTTGACAAGTTTCTGATAATAAATCAGAAAATTATTCTTGATGTAAAGTTTGGTGAATATCCGGGAGTTTTTGACTCCCGCATTGAGGATATCACCCCTAAAACTATACGCATAACCATGCCCAGTGAGAAAGGATTTCCCGTTCCTCTGGCTTTGGGGATCAGTATTAATGTCTCATATGTGGGCGACGGAGGACGTTTCAGCTTCCAGTCCAAGGTTCTCTCCCGCCTGAAAGAGCAGATACCCATGCTTGAGATAGAAAAGCCGTCAGTAGTTTTCAGAAAGGAACTGCGAGAGTTTTTCAGAATCAATACAAGGGCAAGGGTAAAAATCCTTGCTTCTTATGAGGACGAAAAGGGGAGTCCTGTTGATGATGTCTTTGAAGCGTATGTTCAGGATATTTCCGGCGGCGGTATGAGAGTCACCGGCGGATACAGGCTTGAACACGGACAGGAAGTTGATATATACTTCGGAGACATGGTTCCTGAACTCAAGTCGACACGAGCCGTTGTTATGCGGAGTGTCGCCCATGAGGACCAGCGTTATGAAGCCGGGCTGAAATTCCTGGGTATGAACACTGTTGACAGGGACAAAGTAATTAAATATGTTTTTAAAAGACAGCTCGAACTGAGAAAACTCATAGGCTAGGTGCTACGAATGGCGTTCAGCAGAGAAGTAAAGGACTTTAAGGGAAAAACTGTGGAAGTGCTTTATCCGCTTCATGAAATAGACTCTTACAACGGCGAGGAGATGAAAACCTTCATCATTGAGCATGATTTCTATGACGCAGTTATAGTCAACTTCTCAAGAGTAAACTACCTCAACAGTTCGGGTCTCCGTGAGCTTATTCAGATTCTGAAGTTTCTGAAAGAAAGGGGAAAAATGCTTTTCCTCACCAACCTTAACGAAGAGATTAACAAAATTTTCGATAGTACAAACCTGCACAGACTTTTCAGCATCCATCCCACGGACGAAACAGCAGGTAATATTCTGGAAGGCTGATGCCGCAAATCAATACTGACTTAATAATGCTGGACTCCATGTCCAAAGAGCAGATGCGTGAATATTTCACGCAGATCGGCTTTGAAAAATTCCGTGCTGATCAGATTTTCGACTGGATACACAATAAACGTGTACTGGATTTCGATCAGATGACAAACCTCTCAAAGAAGCTCCGTGAAAAGCTTACGGCTGAGTGCGGGTTTACCCCTTTTGAGGTTATAAAGCAGCAGCGCTCCATGCAGGACGACTCCATGAAGCTCCTTTTCCGTCTCGGTGACGGAAACATGATTGAAGCTGTCACTCTGAGAGACTTTGACCGTGCAACAGGCTGTATATCCACTCAGGTCGGATGCCGTATGGGCTGCGCTTTCTGTTCCACAGCGAAGATGGGCTTTGTCCGTAACCTAACTGTGGGTGAGATACTGCTTCAGGTTCGCACAATGGACGATATGCTCCGTGCGGAGGGGCGCAGGCTCACAAACCTCGTGTTTATGGGTATGGGCGAGCCTCTGGATAATCTTGAGAACCTTCTTCCCGCTATCACTGTTCTGCTTGACGACAACGGCTACGGTTTTTCCTACAGGAGGATCACCGTTTCCACATCAGGGCTCACGGACAAGCTTCCGAAGCTGTTTGAGCTTGATAAGCCTGTTAATCTTGCTGTTTCGATCAACGCTCCCACACAGGAAAAGAGAGAGAAAATAATGCCCATATCCAGAAAATATCCTCTGGATGAGCTTATCCGCACCGTGAAAGCACTTCCTGTCAGCAAACATAAAATGATTATGATTGAGTATGTTCTCCTGAAAGGCTTCAACGACACCGAAGAAGACGCCAAGGCATTTGCAAAGCTGTTCAAGGGAATGCCTGTAAAGGTGAATCTCATTGCTTATAACAACTCTGTTGACGGGCAGTTCAGAAACGCAGGGGAAAAAGAAACTTTAAAATTTCAGAATTATCTGATACAAGAGAGGATTGGTACATTTATCAGAAAGAGCCTCGGAAGCGACATTGACGGCGCCTGCGGGCAGCTTTACGCCAAAACGGCAAAGGAAAAAGGTGATTGATAATGGCTGAACTCAAAACGGGTGATCCTGCCCCGTGTTTCTCTTTGGAAGGGGATGACGGCGAAACTCATTCTCTTCACGATTTCAGCGGAAAAAAGCTGATTCTTTACTTCTACCCCAAAGACAATACCCCCGGATGCACAACTGAAGCTATTGAGTTTAATAAACTTGCGAAGGAATATGCAGGTGAAGGCTGTGTTATCGTCGGTGTCAGCCCGGACAGCGCTGAAAGTCATAGAAAATTTAAACAGAAACATAACCTGGACATTCTTCTTCTCGCAGATCCTGATAAGATTTGTGCTGCCGTCTACGGCGCATACGGAGAAAAGAAGAATTACGGCAAAACATACATGGGTATCATCCGCTCCACATTTGTTATAGATGTTGACGGAACTGTACTGAAAGCGTTTAAAAACGTGAAAGCAAAAGGGCACGCTGAAAAAGTGCTGTGTGAGTTGAGATGAAAGAGACTGGTGCTTTTGAAACCAAGCTGAAGAGGCTTGAGGAAATAGTGGAAAAACTGGAAAACTCTGAGCTTGATATAGAAACGACCCTCGCTCTTTTTCAGGAAGGGATGCAGCTTGGCAGAGAATCACGCAAAATGCTTGATGAAATAGAAATAAAAGTTAACAAGGTTCTCAGCGCTGACAGCGAAGGGAACATACAGACGGAGTCTGCTGATGAATGATTTTAATCTGAAAGGTTACGTTGAGTTCTGGGCGGACAGAGTAAATAAATTTTTTGAAAATCATATAGTTCCGGCTGATATTCATGCCGCAGGGCTTGTAAAGGCTATGAACTACAGCCTCAATGCAGGCGGAAAGCGCATGCGCCCCGCTGTTATCTTCTCATCATTCGGCATATTCGACAGCTACTTTGACAAGGTTACCCCTTATGCGGCTGCGGTTGAGATACTGCACACTTATTCCCTTGTTCATGATGATCTTCCTGCTATGGATAATGACGACTACCGCAGGGGTAAACCCACAAACCATAAGGTATTCGGCGAAGCGACAGCTATTCTCGCCGGAGATGCACTTTTAACCAAGGCATTTGAAATTATGCTCAACAAGGAAATCAATCCGGATATAGAAGCACCTCTCATGGCGGAAGCGGCTTTCAAGCTTGCTGCGGCGGCAGGGGACAAAGGCATGGTGGGCGGTCAGTTTGCTGATATGCAGGCCGAAAAGTCTGAACCGGAAGAGGAAACTGTGGACTACATTCACATGCACAAGACAGCCAGCCTCATATCATACAGCGCCGAGCTTGGAGCAATACTTGGCTACGGTGAGGATATTGACAAAGCAAACATGAAGTCCTACGGTAAAAAGATAGGGCTGGCATTTCAGGTTGTGGATGATGTCCTCGATGTTACCTCCACAGCAGAGGAACTGGGCAAAAGCATAGGCAAGGATGCAGCAGAGGGTAAAGCCACTTATGCGGCTCTCTATGGTGTTGAGAAGTCCATGAAGATTGCATCTGAACTCACTGCGGAGGCTATTGCCATAGTTGAACCATACGGCAAAGCGGCGAGACCATGTATTGAGATTGCCAAATACGTACTGGAGCGTAAAAACTAGATGGGAACAATCGATAAACTGAAGCTTCCCGACGATATAAAAAAGCTTGATTATCAGCAGACAGATGTTCTTGCCGCTGAAACAAGAGGAATTATAATTGACACTGTTTCCAAAAACGGCGGACATCTTGCTCCCAGTCTCGGTGTAGTGGAGCTTACCATAAGCCTGCTGAGAAACTTCTCACCTCTTTATGACCGCATAGTGTGGGATGTGGGGCATCAGTCATATGCTTACAAAATCCTGACAGACAGGAAGGACAGATTCCACACATTACGGACGTATAAAGGCATATCAGGCTTTATAAAACCATCGGAAAGCTCTTTTGACGCTTTCGGTGTGGGGCATACAAGCACATCCATATCCGCAGGTCTTGGTATGGCTGCTGCTGATTCCATACTGGAGCGTGACAGAAAAGTCGTTGCTGTGATAGGTGACGGCGCAATGACTGCCGGAATGGCTTTTGAGGCTCTCAACAACCTCGGACATCTGGACAAGCGCATGATAGTTGTGCTGAATGACAATGAAATGTCGATCAGCAGCAACGTGGGCGCCTTTTCACACTACCTTTCAAACCTTATGACAGGTAAAATGTACACCCGCTTCAGGAAAGATGTTCAGAACCTCCTGGAAAAACGTCCCCTCGGTCCGAGGCTTCTTAAAATAGCTAAAAAAGTTGAAGAAGGTATAGTCGGGCTTTTTACTCCTGGCATCCTTTTTGAAGAGCTTGGGCTAAGATATATCGGGCCTGTGAACGGTCATAAGATATCCGATCTTGATAAGGCTTTCCAGAATGCCATGCTTCAGGACGGACCTGTAATCATACATGTTTCCACCAAAAAGGGGCACGGTTACGAATTTGCGGAGAATGATCCTTCCCGCTTCCACGGCGTTTCATCATTTAATATAAGCACAGGCTGTTCCGCAAAGTTGGGCAGTGCAGAATCATATACAGACGTTTTCGGTAAGGTTATTGCCGAAATGGGCGCTCAGAATAAAGAAATAGCCGCCATAAGCGCCGCCATGAAGGATGGTACAGGACTTTGCGAGTTTGAGCAGAAGTTTCCTGAACGCTTTTTTGATGTAGGCATAGCTGAACAGCATGCGGTTACATTCGCCGCAGGTCTTGCCATAAGCGGCATACGCCCTTATGTCGCCATTTACTCCACATTTTTTCAGCGTGCGTTTGACCAGATTATACATGATGTTGCAATCCAGAACCTTCCAGTTGTCTTCTGTATAGACAGAGGCGGGCTCGTGGGGGCAGACGGACCCACTCACCACGGTGTTTTCGATATTTCTTATTTCCGTATGATACCGAACATCTCCATAATGCTTCCGAAAGATGCCTATGAGCTTGAAACCATGCTTAAAATGACCATGGCGCTCAAAGGACCGTCCGCTGTGAGGTACGCAAGGGGCGAGGCACACCACTATACCGAACTGCCTGTTTCCTCTGTGGAGTACGGCAAGCCGGAAGTTATTGAAGCCGAAGGCAGCATAGCTGTGGTTTCTGTGGGGCATATTTTTGAGGAGTCCTATAAGCTGTGGAAGATGCTTAAAGAGGAATACGGCAGTGTTTCTCTTATAAATCTTCGTTTCCTTAAACCTCTTGATCAGGATTATCTCTGTAATGTCATTGGTTCCAAAAAACTTGTTGTTACAGTGGAAGAGGGATCGGTTAAAGGCGGTGCCGGAGAAGAGGTTCAGTCTATACTTATGGACGGCGGAAGCAGTGCAAAGGTTGTTCGCTGCGGAATACCCGATAAATTTATAGAGCATGGCTCAGTTAAGGAACTCAGACAGATTTGCGGGCTCACCGCAGAGCAGATGTTTGAAAGAGTAAAATCCGTTTACGGCGGATTATGAAAAAAGAACGCCTTGATCTGCTTTTAGTGGAATACGGGCTGGCAGAGTCTCAGGAGCATGCTAAACGCCTGATAATGGCGGGGCTGGCTGTTGCGGATGATCACCGGGTGGACAAACCCGGTCAGCTCATAAGCCGTGAGGCTGTTCTGAGGCTAAAGGAAACACTGCCGTATGTAAGCCGGGGCGGACTGAAGCTTGAAAAAGCTGTCAGTGCTTTTGGTCTGGACTTCACAGGCAAAACAGTTCTCGATATAGGCTCATCAACCGGCGGATTTACTGACCTTGCTCTTCAGAAAGGTGCGCTGAAGGTCTTTGCCGTTGATGTGGGCACAAACCAGCTTCATGAAAAGCTGAAAAAAGACAGCCGTGTCATCAGCCTTGAACAAACCAACTTCCGTACTATTCCTTTTGAGACCATCGGTGAGAAGATTGATATAATTGTCTCCGATGTTTCGTTCATTTCACTTTCCATGATTATCCCCTCATGTGTTCAGTTCTGTAAGGACGGAACTGAAGCTGTGTTCCTTATAAAACCGCAGTTTGAAGCAGAAAGGGGCGAGATCGGCAAAAACGGTATAGTTACCGATACCTCTGTACATGAGCGGGTGATACAATATATCGCCGGGTGTGCCGGGGAATCATCCTTCTTTTTCCACGGTCTGACCCAGTCGCCGATACGCGGTGCAAAAGGAAATCTTGAATATCCTGCGTATTTTGTATACAATCAGCCGTCAGACTCCGGTGATTCAGCGGAGATAATCAGACGGGTTGTGAATGAAAACTATATCTATAGTAGCAAAACCTCACGGAGAACAAGTCAGGCAGACACTTGAAAAGGTGTGCTATTTTCTCTCCGGAAAAGATGTGGACATCCTCTTTGAGGAAAAAGCGGCAAATGTTATGGGTGTCGCTCCTGCCGACCATGAAGAAATCAGAGAAAAATCAGATCTTGTTATTGTACTTGGCGGTGACGGAACCATGATTTCCGCTGCACGGCTCCTCGGCAGCAAAGAAACGCCTGTTCTCGGGGTTAACCTCGGCAGGCTCGGTTTTCTTACCGAAACGAGAGTCGATGAGGTTATCAACTCCCTTGATGATTTTCTTAATGATGACTACAAGCTTGAAAAACGAATGAAGCTTCATTGTCATATTGAGGAAGAAGGACTGAAGACTCTTGAAATTGAAGTTCTTAACGATGTTGTTATCAATAAATCCGACCTTGCGAGAATCATCGAGATGGATGTCTATATCGACGGTGATTTTGTAAACCGCTACAGGGCGGACGGACTCATAATTTCCACCCCCACAGGTTCAACCGCATATAATCTCGCAGCAGGAGGACCCATAGTCCATCCTGAGACTGAAACAATAATCATATCCCCAATATGCCCTCATGCTCTCACAAACAGACCAATTGTTGTCAATGACAGCAGCCATATTGAAATAAAGCTCAGGAGCAGGGATGAAAATGTTTCGATAACCTATGACGGTCAGGTATGGCGGTCCATTGACCCCGCAATGACCATATCGGTTAAAAAGGCAAAGTCGCCCACTGTGCTTGTTGTGCCTAAAAATAAAAACTATTACTCCCTTCTCAGGGAAAAACTCGGCTGGGGCGATTCCTGATGCTTAATATGCTTCGTGTTGAAAATCTTTCTGTTATTGAGTCCGCAACTGTCGAATTCGGTGAAGGTCTGAATATAATCACCGGAGAAACCGGAGCGGGTAAGTCTGTATTCATAGGAGCGCTCAAGCTTTTGCTTGGTGAACGCTTTGCCAGAACACTTCTTCGTGATGAGGAAAAAAAACTTGTGGTGGAAGGGCTTTTCAGCGGAGATTTCTCCCACCTTTCAGATGAAACCAAAGAACAGTTCGGGATAGAAGATGAAGTTATAATCCGCAGAGAGATAGACAATGCAGGGAAAAACCGTGTTTATCTCAATAACAAGCTTGCAACAGTGGTTCAGCTTAAGGAAGTTGCCGATGGGTTTGCCGATATACATGGTCAGCATGAGCATCAGCGCCTGCTTAATCCCGCCTGCCATATCGAATTTCTGGATGCAGCAGTGGAGCAGCGCTTCAAGTCGGACTATGCGGAGAGTTACGGCAGGTATCAGGAAAAGAAAAAAAAGTTTGAGAACATCAAGTCAGACATATCAAAAACACTCAAAGAAAAAGACATTCTGGAATTTCAGCTTAACGAAATTGAATCAATGAACATAGACCCGGCCGGAGATGAAGGGCTTGAGGAAAAGATAAAAATGCTGTCACACATGGAGAAAATCCGTGAGGCTGCGGCAACTTCCCTTAATTATCTTAAAGACGGCGAGGTGAACGCCTCTGAGCTTATCGGAAGCGCATCATCTCTTATGTCATCTGTTGCTGATTACGGGGCGGAGCTTGCCTCCGCTGCGGACAGTTTGTCAGAAATAGGCTATAAAATTACCGATTTAACAGCTTTTCTGGAGAAAATGCTGGATATGCAGGAACTTGACCCCGAAGAGCTTAACAGGCTGATGGACAGAAAGTTCCGCCTTGCTAATCTAATGAAGAAATACGGCGGAACTCTGGAAGAGGTTATCCGCCACGGTCAGGAGATTAAGGAGCGTCTTGATAATCTTTTTCTGGATGAGGATGCCCTCACCAAAATGGAAAAAGAGGTTGCATCGTTTCACAGCGATGCTGTTAAGAAAGCCGATGCCTTAAACTCTGCCAGAAGAAAAGCAGCGGACACACTTTCTTCAGAAATTATTAAGAATTTAAGTGAACTGGAGCTTAAGAATTCTGTCTTTAAACTTGAGTTTTTTCAACAGGATGAACTTGACGAACTGGGCGGCGTACGTGCAGAGTTTTATATATCCACCAACCCGGGTTTTCCGCCTGCTCCTCTGGCAAGAGTGGCTTCCGGCGGGGAGATTTCAAGGGTTATGCTTTCGCTTAAAGATGTTTTTGCCGAGTCTGATCGTGTGGACACTCTTGTGTTTGACGAGATAGATACAGGCATAAGCGGAAAAACTGCAAAGCAGGTGGCAAAAAAACTGAGCAGCATCGCACGGGGTAAGCAGGTTATTGTTATCACCCACCTTCCTGTTGTTGCCGCTGAAGGAAGCAAGCATTTTCACATTCTAAAAGGTACCGCCGGAGATAAGGCGAAAACCGATGTGAAAGAGCTGAATCCTGATGAGAGGGAAGAAGTTCTCGCCTTTATGATAGCGGGAGAGAAGACCCCCTCGTCAATTGAGCAGGCACGAGAACTTTTAACAGGCAGGGGGGATAATGCTTAGTGCATTTGTTAATCTAGTTCTGGACGCCGTTCACGGTATGGGTTATGCGGGGATAGTTCTCCTCATGGCTCTGGAAAGCTCATTTGTTCCTTTTCCCAGCGAAGTGATTGTTCCGCCGGCGGGATACCTTGCGGCGCAGGGGAAGATGAATATATACCTCGTTGTTCTTTCCGGTATAGCCGGTAGTTTAATTGGGGCACTGGTAAACTACTTTATTGCTGTTTATATGGGCAGAGGGCTTCTTAAAAAGTACAGCAGATACTTCTTTCTCAATGAGGAAAAATTCGGAAAGGTTGAAAAATTTTTCCTTAAACACGGAGAAGTTACCACATTTACCGGGCGTCTTATCCCTGTGATAAGGCAGTATATTTCATTTCCGGCGGGTTTAGCAGGAATGAATATTCCCAAGTTCTGCTTCTATACAGGGCTCGGAGCCGGTATATGGGTTGTTGTGCTTGCATGGGTAGGTTTTTTCATCGGAAACAATCCGGAGCTAATGCACAGTAAATTAAAGACGATAAGTATTTTACTGCTTGTTTTTGTAGCCGTTATCCTTGTGGGCTACTTTTATTATCAAAAAAAGAAAAAGAAGGCTGTGTGATGTTAAAAAAACTTTTCTATTCCTTACTTACTGCCGTGCTTATTTTTACGGCCTCAGTTTCCCATGCCTCTCCATACATGGAAAGGACTGTCAAATTCGGTGAAACTCTCTATTCTATTCTCGGTGACATCTTCGATTCAGCTCAGATACTTGAGATCGCAAAGGAGATTAAAAACCAGATTCCCGATTTTACCCTGAAAGCTGGCGCAACTCTGCTTACAGATGATAACTCCGTTCTTTTCAAGCTCAGTCTTGATAAAGAGCTTCTTATTGAGAAAAACGGCGACAGTTTCAGGGTTGAAGCGGTGGAATACCCCGTTGAAACAGTTACAACCTATGTTACAGGCAACATTGATTACAGCCTTTATGAAGCAATAACATCTGTCGGCGAAGATTTTTCCCTGGCTATGAAGCTGGCGGATATATTTGAGTGGGAAATAGACTTTTTTAAAGATATACGCACGGGTGACAGCTTCACTCTTCTTGTTGATAAGCGCTTTATTAAGGGCGAATTTGCCGGTTACGGTAAGGTGCATGCTGCTGATTTTTTCAACAACGGCAGGCATATCCGTGCCTTGTACTATGAAAACGG
>OBLN01000792.1_pt1 | contig 11219 bp, 11 predicted proteins | sample 1519301 | NCBI WGS metagenome assembly OBLN01 (sample SAMEA2452533, study PRJEB22499) | sediment metagenome | reverse complement strand
CTTGCCAGCCTACAAGCAAATTAACATCAACACGCTGCTTTCGGGTGTAGTCAAAAGTTTGGCCGGTTTTCGGGTCATGTATTTTTTCACCACTACGGTACGCAGCACTAGCGCAGGCGTTTTTACCGGCGCTGCGCTTTATATGCTGATGCTGTGCGTGCAGTGGCTTGCTCATTTGCGTTTAAACCGCTTGTTGATGTTCGCCGGTGGTTTGCTCCGGCTGCGCCGCGTTCGCGGCTTCAGCGGCTTCCTCGCGCTTCTCGCGCATGTATTCAAACCAATGGGCTACCGCCTTCTCATCCGCGGGTCGTGGTTTTTCCGCCCTGGCTAAAAATTTAGGCATTTCGCTTGCCAAAAATTGGTAAACACCGTCGTTGTGTATAGCAGCTTCGATGATCATCGAACCGATCAAAATTTTGCCTTTCGTCTCAACTTTGCGCTGTGCTTCGCGCGCCTCTTTGTTCAGCGCCGCCAATTCTCGCTTGAGATTTTCTTCCTGCTGCAACAGTCGTTTTTTCTTTTGCTCCAGCGTTTCCAGCTTTTTGCCAGCGCTGTTGAGTTCCGCGTTTATTGTCGCCATGCTGTATCCCGCCAATTCAGTTGGTCAATTTTTCGCCATAGGTTGATTGTAGCACCGTATGCGCCCCCTGCAAGGGCGCACATATGACTCACCTCCGGTGAATCGTGCGGCAAGGGTCTACGACCCCTGCACCCCGCGGCTTTCAGCCGCCAAATCGCTCCGCGCTTTTTGCAGTAGTTTGTCCATTTCATCCTCGTCAGTTGGTGTGGGCTGTTCCGGTGCCGCGTTCCAAATTTTCCGGCGTGCAATTGCAGTCGCTCCGGCGCTGTCTTTCGGTGTTGGGCTGTCATCGGTGGGTAGTGGTTCGGCGGTCACGTTGTCAGACAGCCACCGCTGCACCGCTTCAGCTCCTCCGACTTCCGCCGCGTCTAACAGTTCGGCGCGCGCTTTGCGCTTCAGCACTAACCGCCACTCCTCGCGCGAAAGTTTAGCCAGGTGGTCAGCTCGGTCCTGCTGTTCCGCTGCCAATTCTTCATCGGTGGCCTCAGTCACACCCACCAAATCTTTCAGGCCGCGTGACCAAAACAGTTGGGCCTTGCCCTTCATGGCATCAGCATATTCTAGGAACCGCGCGCCGCTGTCGCTGCGCTCGGGTTCCTCGGCACCTGCGTCAGCCAGCAAACCAAACGGGTGCATACCTTTTGACGATTTCCGGACTTTGCTTGATGCCTTAACCAGCTCGCGATCCATGCCCCAGTTGCGGCTGTCGTCTTGTTTGGCAAGGTAATCCGAGGTCGAACAGTTATCTGTTATCTGTACCGACCGCTTTAAAAACGCAAACGTCTTGCCGTCCGGTACCAGTCCCACTTTGCGGCACATTGTTAGCCAGCGGGCCACTACCTTGCGCCGCAGCGCTTTGGTATCGCAGTCCCGATCAACAATCCACGCCTCATGCGTATGCGGATGCCAGCCGTTTGCGCCAAGGGTTATTTCAAGGCTGCGAATTAGGCCGGTGTAGCCAATGGAGGTTTTAAGCTTGTCCCACGCTTTGCCCTTGCGCAGCCGCGCGTATGCTTCGGCCTGCTTGGGCAGCAGGTCGGCCAGCCGCTGCCAGTGGTAGTGCGGAAACGTGAACGTCACCATTATCACTTTCTTGCCCTGGGCATACGCCCAATCAAACGCCGCTGCCACCTCCTGCCGCCGGCGCTCCTGCACCTTGGCGGCACAAACGGGGCATGTCCAAACCTTGCCACATACAACCAAGCCGGTATAAAACGCCCGTCCGTGCTCCTTGCTGCGCATTAAATCAACATCAGGGGCAATGCGGGTATAAAGGCACTTCGCGGTGTCGTGGCGGTTGCTTGGGTACTGCAAGCCCTTAGCGCTACCGTCAGCTCTAAACAGGTCACGGGCAACTGATTGCAGGTAATACCGCTCGGCCCGCAGCTCTTTTACCCTGTCGCCGGTGGGGGGGGGGGAAGATTTACCGTTGTATTCCAAGTGGGATGCCTGCGGCACCCCGCTACGGGCTTCGCCCTGCGCCGCGCTGACGCTTGTTGCAACACCTTGGGGCGCCGCCCCAAACCCCGCGTTCGCCACGTGGCAGGGGTGCGGGGCAGGCGCGGCTGCGCCGCTTAACCCCACACCCCCTGCGGTAGCTTGGGGCGTTACAGCAGCATCAAGGGCGCTCACCGGCGCCCGGTCCCCACGCGCGTGCGCGCGCGGGGCTGCGGCCTTGGATTCGGCCCTTGACCCTGCTTTCACTCGTGTGGGTGCGCTGGTGGTTGCGGTGCTAAAGTCCGCAATCTGTGGGGGTTTTAACGCCATCCGCCGCCACCAAAGTGGCGGGCAGCGGTTGTTATATTGGGTAGGGTGATATATGCTTTCATCGTTCACCTAGGGGCTGTAACGCTATCGTACCCGCCAAAGTTCGAATTCGCGTTACAGCCCCTTTCCTTTTCCTGTTTGTTAGTTAATCACCTGAATTTACTCGCTTCCGCGCACGCTTGCAAACCCCTGTTTTGCCGCATATTTTATATGTCTAGCCGTTTGTAGTTTCCCGCATCTTTTCAATCACTGCGACCTCGGCAGGCGTCAGCCACATCTGAACTTCACCCCGCGCCCTGCGCCGCTCACGCTCAGCCTGCTTGCGTTCCGCCGCTGACATTGCGCCGCTCGCCAGCTTCGGCGGACGCCCCCGCCGCGACAGCGGCAGGGATCTGGTTTGTTTGTCACGGTTATCCTTGGCCATATCGCTGTGCCTCACGCCCAAATATGTAGCCATAGTGGTCAACAGCCATATTTGCTGCGGTTATGTAGTCCAACACCTTGCCCAGCATCGCGTCAGGCTGGGCGCCGGTGTACACAAACAGCACCAGCGCGCGCGCGCTATGTATCTGCTGCATAACGTCTTCGCGCAAACCGTTGTACCATACCGAGCCGTCATCGTGCGGCGCGATCAACGGCAGCACGTTTGCCAGCGCATCAAGCGCTTTGCCCAGTTCGGCATCCGACTTTTGCCCTGTATATACCGCACGCACGATCGCACTTGCCGCCGCCGTTTCGCGCATTATGTCAGCAGCCATTTTTGCGTATGTTTTAGCGTCCATTACTGCACCTCCGGCCAAGCTGGCAACCGCGGCCACTTGCCGCCGGTTTGCATAATGCGCTGCACGGAGCCGGCGCGATCGTACCAACTGAAGGGACCCCAGTACCGCTTCGGCCACCGCTGCGCACCGTCAACACCGGTGTCCAGGCACTGCACGAACGCGTAAAGCTCGCCGCACGCATCGGCCACGAATAGCAGGCAGTCGGGGTCACTGCTGTCAAAAATCATACCGCCGGTTTCCACTTTGAAATTTTCCATTGCCCTTTCCTTTATTTCGTGACTGTCACTAAATAATATACCCGCACCGGCACCAATGCAAGCATTTTTTCGTGATTGTCACTGTTTTTTTGAGCACGCGGCGCGTGCATGTTTGCGCAGCAAACATGTGCGTGACGTGGGCCGCCAAGGCCGCAGGCCGCGGTCAGGCTTTTGCCCTGGCGCAACAAAGATGCGTCAGGTGTGGGCAAAAAAATCACCAAAATCAGGGTGCAGGGGTAGGTCAAAAAAAGGGGGTGAAACGGGGGTAAAAAAGGCTAAAACAATCGCTAAACAATCACACAACAACTGCACAGCAATCGAACCACAATCAAACTACAACTAAACAACAACTGCACAGCAATTACAGTACAACTGCACAGCAATCGAACCGCAATCAAACTACAACTAAACAACAACTGCACAGCAATTACAGCACAACTGCTTACATGCTTAGCTCGTAGTCGTCATCAGCTTCTAAATCCGGCCCGTTGTCCGGTGTCGGTGTTGGCCGCTGCGCTGCTTCGCGCTGCTCGCGCTCCCGCTGCTCTACCGCCTGCCGCCGCAAATAATCATCCCGCGACTCTTCCAGCGGATCGTAACCATGCCGGTTTATACGCTCCTGCCGCTGCTCGGCTTCGATTTCCGCGCGCAGCTCCGCGCGCCTTTCGGCTTCCGCCGCTTTTGCATCGGCTTCAACCGCTCCCGCATCACACAAGTCAGCCATGGCGTGGCGGGTTTCGCGGTGCTCCAGCCAGTCGGCCGCGCGCTGCTGCTCCATGTTTTCCAGCTTCCGCTCGGCGGCAGCTATTTGCCCTGGCAACCGTTCAATTTCGGTTTCCAGCCGCTCCACGCGCTCAATCGCGGCCCGCAGCTCGGCAGGCCACGCAAACGGCAAAATTTTTCGGTGCAGGGGCACGCCGCCGCGTATTTTGTCCAGCGCCTTTTCCGCCTGTCTCAACTCATCCGCCGCGGTGCCGTGCGACCCCCAACCGTCATTATGTCGCTGCTGCAAATGCCGCAGCAGCTTACGCTGTTGTGTAATTGCTGCCGTGTCAGTGGGTGTCGTGCCGCGCCACTCCGCCGCCCGCGCCCGCAGCTGATCGCCGGTCATGCCTACGGTGGCTTTGGCTTCGGCGGCTAACGCGCGTTGCTGCTGCTCGGCTTTAAGCTGGTCCTGCAGCTTGTGCCGGTACAGGCTCAAATCAACTATTTCCATAGTCACTTTATGCGCCTCGGTTTTTACCGCTTCGCGCTTGGCTTGCAGGGCTTCCCGCCGCTCGTTGAGGTACACGACCTTGCGGTTGTGATCCCCCATGTCGGTTTGCACACCCCTGCGCTCCATGGCGGTGCGCTTCGGCCCCATGTGTTTTTGGGGCTGCTTGTCCAGCCCCTGCTCCGCGTAGCTGCGCGGGTCCACGCGGTGTTCGTCGGCGTAGCCCTTCAGCATTAATTCGGTGTTTATGGTGTCGGCAATTAGCCTCCGCAGGCGCGTGCAGCGTACAGACGGGGTTTCAAACTCCAGCCCGAATTTATCGCGCTTTGCTTTGCTCCAGTGGCAAGGCAGCTTTTCGGCGGCAAGGCCGGTGGCGGTTGTCGGGTCCGCCGCGCGGGTGGCAATTAGTATGTGCGCGTGAGGGTTGTCAGTGCGGTTTTCGCCCTCCTCGGGCGGGTACAGGTTGTGTATGCTGCACATTGTCGGCGCTTCGGTGCCGCTGTCAGCGCCGTACTCCGCCGCCAGCGCCTGCGCTATTTTAAGCGCGAGCTGCTGCCGGTGTTTTACGGTCATGCACTGCGGTAGCGATACCTCGTGCTCATCCGCCAATTTCGCGTCTTTGCGGGTTTCCGCAGCTTCAACGCCTTGCCATAACTCCTGCACGCTACCTTGCCAGCCAATCAGCAAATTGGCATCGACACGCTGTTTGCGCGAGTAGTCAAAAGTTTGGCCGGTCACGGGGTCGTGTATTTTTTCACCGCTGCGATACGCCGCGCTCGCGCAGGCATTTTTGCCCGCGCTGCGTTTGACGTGTTGATGTTGTGCGTGCAGCGGCTTGCTCATTGCGTTTAAACGGCCTGTTGCTGTTCAGCGTGGGTTTCGGTCGGCTGTGCGGCTTGCGCCGCTTCAGCGGCCTCTTTGCGCCTCTCGGCTATATGTTCAAGCCAATGCTGCACTGCTTTTTCATCCGCGGGGCGTTTTTTCTCGGCTTTTGCCAAAAAATGCGGCATTTGCGCCGTTAAAAATCGGTAAACGCTTTCATCGGCTATGGCCGATTCAATCAGCATGCTGCCGATCAAAATTTTTCCTTTCGTTTCGACTTTGCGCTGTGCTTCCCGCGCTTCACGGTTTAGCGCCGCCAGTTCACGCTTCAGGTTTTCTTCCTGTTGCAATAAGCGCTTTTTTTTCTGTTCCAGGGTTTCCAGCTTTTTTCCAGCGCTGTTCAGTTCCGCGTTTATTGTAGCCATGTCATCTCTACCCGCCAAAGTTGGTCAAATTTTCGCCATAGGTTGATTGTAGCACCGTATGCGCCCCCTGCAAGGGCGCACATATGACTCACCTCCGGTGAATCGTGCGGCAAGGGTCTACGACCCCTGCACCCCGCGGCTTTCAGCCGCCAAATCGCTCCGCGCTTTTTGCAGTAGTTTGTCCATTTCATCCTCGTCAGTTGGTGTGGGCTGTTCCGGTGCCGCGTTCCAAATTTTCCGGCGTGCAATTGCAGTCGCTCCGGCGCTGTCTTTCGGTGTTGGGCTGTCATCGGTGGGTAGTGGTTCGGCGGTCACGTTGTCAGACAGCCACCGCTGCACCGCTTCAGCTCCTCCGACTTCCGCCGCGTCTAACAGTTCGGCGCGCGCTTTGCGCTTCAGCACTAACCGCCACTCCTCGCGCGAAAGTTTAGCCAGGTGGTCAGCTCGGTCCTGCTGTTCCGCTGCCAATTCTTCATCGGTGGCCTCAGTCACACCCACCAAATCTTTCAGGCCGCGTGACCAAAACAGTTGGGCCTTGCCCTTCATGGCATCAGCATATTCTAGGAACCGCGCGCCGCTGTCGCTGCGCTCGGGTTCCTCGGCACCTGCGTCAGCCAGCAAACCAAACGGGTGCATACCTTTTGACGATTTCCGGACTTTGCTTGATGCCTTAACCAGCTCGCGATCCATGCCCCAGTTGCGGCTGTCGTCTTGTTTGGCAAGGTAATCCGAGGTCGAACAGTTATCTGTTATCTGTACCGACCGCTTTAAAAACGCAAACGTCTTGCCGTCCGGTACCAGTCCCACTTTGCGGCACATTGTTAGCCAGCGGGCCACTACCTTGCGCCGCAGCGCTTTGGTATCGCAGTCCCGATCAACAATCCACGCCTCATGCGTATGCGGATGCCAGCCGTTTGCGCCAAGGGTTATTTCAAGGCTGCGGATCAGGCCGGTGTATCCAATGGAGGTTTTCAGCTTGTCCCACGGCTTACCGGCGCGCAGGCGCTTGTACGCCTCGGCCTGCTTCGGCAGCAGGTCGGCCAGCCGCTGCCAGTGGTAATGCGGAAACGTGAACGTCACCATTACCACCTTCTTGCCGTTGCTGTATGCCCAGTCAAATGCCTGGGCAACTTCCAGCCGCCGGCGTTCTTGGATCTTCGCTGCGCACACCGGACACGTCCACACCTTACCGCATACAACCAGACCGGCGTAAAACGCCCGTCCGTGCTCTTTGGAGCGCATAACGTCCACGTCCGGTGCAATGCGGGTGTAAAGGCATTTCGCCGTGTCATGGCGGTTTGAGGGGTATTGCAGGCCCTTGGCGCTGCCATCGGCACGGAACAAATCACGGGCGACCGACTGTAAAAAATACCGCTCGGCCCGCAGCTCTTTTACCTTGTCGCAGGGGGGGGTAGAAGATTTACCGTTGTATTCCAAGGGGCCGGACTGGCGTCCGTCTCTACGGCCTTCGGCCTGCGCACCGCTAACGCGGTTTGCAACACCTTGGGGCTTTGCCCCAAACCCCACGCTTGCCGCCGCGGGCTCGGGGTGCGGGGCAGGCGCGGCGTTGCCGCTTAACCCCACACCCCCAGCCAAGGCTTGGGTCGTTACAGCAGCATCAAGGGCACTCACCTGCGCCCGGTCCCCACGCGCGTGCGCGCGCGGGGCTGCGGCCTTGGATTCGGCCCTTGACCCTGCTTTCACTCGGGGGGTGGTTTCTGAGGCTACGGTGCGAATACCCGCGCCGTGTAAGGAGTTTAGAGACATTCACCGGCTCGCATTTGGCGGCCAGTGGTTGTTATATTTGATATGATATTATATGCTTTCATCGTATTCGAAGCCCTGTAACACTTGTCCTGGCCCGCCAAAGCTGAACAAAGTGTTACGGGGCTTTTCCTTTCTGGTTAATCCGTAATCACCTGAATTTACTCGCTTTCCCGCATTCGTTCAACCGCCGCGACTTCCTCCGGTGTCAGCCACATCTGCACTTCGCCACGCGCCTTGCGCCGTTCACGCTCCGCTGCTTTGCGTTCAGCCGCCGACATGGCACCGCTTTTCAGCTTTGGTTTACGCCCGCGGGTTTCCGGTTTTGCCGGTGCCAACAGCTCCAGCTGCTGGCAGTATCGGGCATAGTCCTCACGGGCCTGCCGGTTATCCTGGTAGCCGTAATGTTCCCGCCACTGCCTGTACGTTGCCGCCATTTCCGTGTCCACTCAATTTAGTGACTGTCACTAAATAATATACCCGCGACCTTGCCAGCACAAGCATTTTTTTGTGATTGTCACGGTTTTTTTTGAGACGGCGGGGAAGGGGTGAACCGGAACGGTTCGCGCCTGAGTCGGTGTCCACCAACGAGCGCAGCGAGGCGGTAGGCTTTAAAGCTCTAAAGCTCCATTCCTTTGCTTTTGCTTTTGCGTTTCGGCCTGTCCGGCTGCTGCTTTGGTTCCTGTTTCGGTTTCGCCATCGCGTCCAAATCCAGCGCACCGCTCGGGGCTTTATCCCGGCTTAGTGTATTCGCCATCGCGTCAACGCGCCGCTCCCGGTCTTGCTCGCGTGCGAGTTTTTCCGCTGCCTTCGCTGCCGCCTTTGCCTCAAACTGGACCGCAGCCGGTGCCAGCTTTTGCTCGATCAATTCCGCCTTGGCGGTTCGCTCTTCCAGCCGCTCACCCCAGTTCCGCTGCCAGTCGCTGGTCAATTTCTCCAGCCGCTGCTCCAGTGCTGCCGCCCGATCCGGGGCGGTATTCCATGCATCCCGCGCCTGTTCCAGTCGATGCTCAGCTTGCCGGACCCGCTCCGGGTTCACAAATGGCAGCACCTTGGCGGCCTGCCGCTTGAACCAGCCGACACCGGCCCGCTGTCGCTCCTGCTCCAGCTGCTTCTCGGCCCGGTAGACGTTTGATCTCAGGTCGCCGCCGCGCCACTCCTCGCTCCAGTCGTCCCATCCCCCGGCCAGTTGCAGCTGCTCCAACTGCTCCCGCAGCTTGCGAATTTCCGGCGTTGGAGGTGCTTCAGGGTTTCGCCAGGTATTTGCACGCTGCTCCAGCCTCGTGCTGTTCAGCCCTGCGCACTGGTCACGCTCGTGGTCGATCCAGCTGTCCCGCTGCTGCTGCCGCAGATCCTGCCGGTACGCTTGGAGATCCACGATCTCGGCGGTTACGCCCCGCAGTTCGCGGCCGACAGCCGTGCCCTCACGCTGTACCGCCTGCCGGCGCTGGTTAAAATCCACCACCTTGCGGTTGTGATCACCCAGTTCTGTGCGCTGGCCCCGGCGCTCCATGGCTGTGGCCGCTGGTCCGAGGTGCTTCTGGGGCATGATGTCCAGCCCGCGCTCGGCATAGCTCCGGTGGTCCACGCGGTCCTCATAGCCGTGCCGCTCCAGCTCAGCGTTGATCGTGTCCGCGATCAGCTCGCGCAGCCGCGTGCAGCGGGCAGACGGGCTTTCGAACCCCAAACCGTGTTTGTCACGTTTTGACTTCGACCAGTGGCACGGCAGTTTTTCCGCGTTCAGGCCGGTGGCCGTGGTGGGGTCCGCGCAGCGGGTTGCAATCATGATGTGGGCATGGGGGTTATCGGTGCGGTTTTCGCCCGGCTCCGGGGGATACAGGTTGTGCAGGCTAGCCAGCGTAGGTGCTACACCGTGCCCTGTGCCGTATTCCGCCGCGAGTGCCTGGGCGATTTTCAGCGCCAACTGCTGTCGGTGTTCAACCGACATGCAGGCCGGGATTGACACCTCGTGCTCATCCGCCAGTTTGGCGTCTGTTCGGCGCTCAGCCAGCTCCACCGCCTGCCACAGCTCAGCGTTGGTGCCCTCCCAGCCGATCAGCAGATTGGCATCAACACGCTGTTTGCGGGTGTAATCAAATGTTTCACCCGTGCGCAGGTCGGTGATTTTTTCCCCTGACCTGTACGCCGCCGACGCACACGCACTGCGGCCGCTGGACCGCTTGATGTGCTGGTGTTGTGCGTGCAGCGGCTTGGTAGCCATGGTTACTGCTGAACCTCTGCCTCAGCCGCCGCTGCTGCCGCCTCAGCGGCTTCAGCGCGTTTGGTGGCGATATGGTCCAGCCAATGCTGAACGGCGCTCTCATCGGCTGGACGGGGCTTTTCAGCCCGTTCCAGAAACGCGGGCATCCGGCTGTGCAGGAATTTGTAAACGCCCTCATCGGCAATCGCCTGCTCGATCAGCATCGAACCCAGCAAAATTTTGCCTTTGGTCTCGACCTTACGCTGTGCATCCCGGGCCTCGCGGTTCAATGCCGCCATTTCGCGCTTCAGCGCTGCCTCACGCTGTGCCAGACGTTGGCGTTTCTGCTCCAGCTTCTTGCTGGCAGCATTCAATTCCGCGGTTATCGTTGCCATGGTTTCCGTGCCATCCTATTGATCAGTTTTTCACCATAGTTCGATTGTAGCACCACATGCGCCCCCTGCAAGGGCGCACATATGACTCGGGTTCCCGAGTCGTGCGGTCAGGGTCTTACGACCCCGACACCCCGCCACCTTCGGCGGCTAAAGCGCGTTGCGCTTTCAACAGTAGATCATCCATTTCTTGGTCATCAGTTGACGTTGTCTGTTCCGGTATCATGTTCCAAATTTTCCGGCGTGCAATTGCAGTTGCTCCGGCGCTGTCTTTCGGTGTCGGGCTGTCATCGGTCGGCAGTGCTTCGGTAGTCACGTTGGCAGTTAGCCACCGCTGCACCGCTTCAGCTCCTCCGACTTCGGCGGCGTCCAGCAATTCGGCCCGCGCTTTGCGCTTTAGCACCAGTCGCCATTCCTCCCGCGAAAGTTTGGCAAGATGATCCGCACGGTCCTGCTGTTCCGCTGCCAGTTCTTCGTCACTAGCCTCGGTTACACCTACCAAGTCTTTCAGCCCCCGGCTCCAAAACAACTGCGCTTTGCCTTTCATCGCATCAGCGTATTCGATGAACCGCGCGCCGCTGTCGCTGCGCTCGGGTTCCTCGGCCCCCGCATCAGCCAGCAGGCCGAATGGGTGCATGCCCTTTGATGATTTCCGCACCTTGCTTGATGCTTTGACAAGCTCCCGATCCATACCCCAGTTGCGGCTGTCGTCTTGTTTAGCCAGGTAATCGCTGGTCGAACAGTTATCAGTGATTTGTACCGATCGCTTCAAAAACGCGTAGGTTTTGCCGTCCGGCACCAGTCCCACTTTCCGGCACATCGTCAGCCAGCGCGCCACAACCTTGCGCCGCAGCGCTTTGGTATCGCAGTCCCGATCAACAATCCACGCTTCGTGGGTGTGGGGGTGCCAGCCGTTTGCGCCAAGGGTGATTTCAAGCGAGCGGATTAGGCCGGTGTAGCCTATGGAGGTTTTCAGCTTGTCCCACGGCTTACCGGCGCGCAGGCGCTTGTACGCCT
>OBLN01000791.1_pt1 | contig 11222 bp, 14 predicted proteins | sample 1519301 | NCBI WGS metagenome assembly OBLN01 (sample SAMEA2452533, study PRJEB22499) | sediment metagenome | reverse complement strand
TTCCACCCGCAAAATAGGGGTGTTCCACCCGCAAAATAGGGGTGTTCCACCCGCAGATTCTTTTTTTCCCCCTTGTCCCGCCTCACTTTTTTGGGGGTGCAAAACTTCAACACTCTTAACACGGTTAAGACGGTTAAGGTGGCGCTCCCGCCCTGCTTACGCAAGCGGGGCGCTTACTATGATAGAGACGAAGGCCTTTAGGGAGAGTATCCCCGGAGGCGCGGGGGGGGAATCAAGCCCTCCGCACAGCGTGGCGCTATCCTGCGCTGACTTCCGCAGAAGCAGAGGAGGGCATCATGGACAGGGATCAAGCCAGAGACATCGTGAGGGGGCGCTTGGAAGAGTACCTCCAGCAGAAGGGCATCAACACGCGCAAGAAGTTCAGCTGCCTCAACCCAGCCCATACGGATACGCACCCCAGCATGAGCTATGACCGGGAGCGCAACAAGGCTCATTGCTTCTCCTGCGGGGCAGACTATGACATCTTCGACATCATCGGCATGGACTACGGCCTGACGGGGGATGACCTCTTCCTAAAGGCGTACTCCCTCTTCAACATCCAGGTGGACAGCCCGCGCAAGTCAAGCGCCGAGGGTGGCTTCAAGTACCAGAACCCACCCGGAAGCGAACAAGATACACACAATGATATACACATAAACACATACACACAACAGGAGGAGCCGGAAGTGGACTATACCGACTTCTTCAAGGAAGCCCACGCCCACATGAAGGATACCGACTACTGGGCGCGCCGGGGCATCAGCGAGGAGATAGCGGAGCGCTTCAACCTGGGGTATGCGGAGAGATGGCGGCATCCCAAAGCGCCTCCCACAGTACCCGCCAGCCCGCGCCTCATCATCCCTACAGGTCAGTACAGCTACTTGGCGAGGGATACCCGCGCCGAGCTGACGGAGGAGCAACGGAAGTACTCCAAGAGCAAGGTAGGCCATGTGCGGATCTTCAACGCAGAGGCGCTCCAGACCGCGAAGAAGCCCCTCTTCCTGACGGAAGGGGAGATAGACGCGCTGTGCATCATGAGCGCCGGGGGCGAGGCCGTGGGGCTGGGGAGCGTGGCAAACAGGAGGCTCTTCCTCCAGTTGGTTGAGAAGCAGAAACCTGCCCAGCCGCTCATCATCGCGCCGGACAACGATAAGGCCGGGGAAGAGGCCGCGCAGGAGATAGAGGAAGGGCTGAAGCGCCTCAGCATCCCTCATTACAGGATGAACCTGTACGGGGAGAGCAAGGACGCGGGGGAGGCCATCCTCAAGGACAGGGACGCGCTCATAGCCGCCATGCACAAGGCGTACACCATGTCAGACGAGGTGTTCCAGATGGAGCGGGAGGCGTACCTCAAGACCAACACGGCCTACTACCTCCAGAGCTTCATTGACGGCATCAGCGACAGCGTGAACACTCCCTGCGTATCAACGGGCTTCCCGGCGCTGGACGCTGTGCTGGACGGGGGCTTGTATGAGGGGCTGTATGTCATCGGCGCGATATCCTCCCTTGGGAAGACCACGCTCATCACCCAGATAGCCGACCAGATCGCCCAGGCGGGGACGGATGTACTCATCTTCAGCCTGGAGATGGCGCGAAACGAGTTGATCGCCAAGAGCATCAGCCGCCATACGCTCATCAAGACCCTCGCCGACAAGACCCCATTGAGCAACGCGAAGACCGCAAGGGGCATCACCACGGGCAAGCGCTATGTCAACTACAGCCAGACCGAGCGGGCGCTCATCAACTCGTCCATCAAGGCGTACAGCGAGTACGCCGAGAACATCCGCATCATCGAGGGCGTGGGGGAGGTGGGCGCTGTCCATATCCGGGAGGCCGTGGAGCGGCATATCTCCTATACAGGCCGGAAGCCCGTGGTCATCGTGGACTACCTCCAGATATTAGCGCCGTACAATGAGCGATACTCAGACAAGCAGAACAATGACAAAGCCATGCTGGAACTGAAGCGCGCCAGCCGGGACAACAAGATACCCTTGATCGCCATCTCCTCCTTCAACCGGGAGAATTACAAGGAGGAAGTCAACATGACGGCCTTCAAGGAGACCGGGAGCATCGAGTATTCCTCTGATGTACTCATCGGCCTCCAGCTCAAGGGGGCGGGGAGGAAGGACTTTGACGCAACGGCAGAGAAGAAGCGAGACCCACGGGACATCGAGCTTGTCATCCTCAAGAACCGCAACGGGCGGGTAGGGGACAGGCTCCCTTACCAGTACTACCCGCTCTTCAACTACTTCAAGGAGGTCAAGTGACCGTCATGAAGCTGGACTTCTCCAAGCTGGATGGTTTGGCCTACAGGGGCATCACCTCAGAGGCCGGGAGGGAGACCAGGGATGCTCTCGTTGAGCAGGGCTTCATGGTCATTGAGGGCGGGGAAGACCCGTTTAGCGGGCAGGAAGTGCTGGAGGGCGCGAACATCGCAAACACACCCATACCCGCCTTAAAACGCGGATTAGAGCCATCTACGGGCATTCCAACAGGCCGCAACTACCCCGCCATGTATGAAGCGGCGCGGGCATACCATGAGCGCCATAACCCGCCACGGCTCACGCCGGAGTACTGGGACGATGCCTTGAAAGACTTGACCAGCGTGGCGGGGCAGTTCGGCAATGACCGCTTCATGACATCCCTCCTCAGCGCCGTATACGGGGAGCTGGAGCGGGAGTATGGCAGGATGGGAAGCGCCTCCGGCAAGGAGCATGACCTCAACAAAGACGGGGCTTAACGCCCGTTCAAGACCCATCCTAACGCTGCTTCCAGCACTCCGGGCGGCGCGTCAAGCCCCTTGCCTTGAGTATACACATCCCTGTCAAGCCGGGGCGCTCCACGGGCATCCCCCCCATGACAGCTCCAGCCCAACAGGGAGATGCAGACCGGGGCGGGCGGCGCGTGATACCGACAAGGACGATAAAGGGGGGTGTAGTCTCCGGCGGGGGCGGGGGAACAGGGAGAGCGCAAGCCCTCCCATAACTTTATGCAGATATATGAAAAATGTGCTTGACAGCGTGAAACACGCCCCGTATAATACGAAGTGTGCAGGGGAACATACACACCTACACATACACACACCAGCAGGAGGGGGCAAGCATGAGCGAGATGATAACACGGGAGGGAGGCCACTCCCTACAGGCCACACAGGCGCTCACCGAGGAGATGTACGCCCGCTTCATTGCCTACCTTGACGCAAAGCCGCGCACCGTAGAGACCTACACCCGCGCCATCCGGCAGTTCTTCAGCTACCTCTCCCTTAAAGGCATCACGCACCCCCGGCGGGAAGATGTGCTGGCCTTCAGAGATGAGCTGAAAGCGTCCGGGCATAAGCCAACCACCATCCAGAATTACATCATGGCTACCAGGCTCTTCTTCCAATGGCTGGAGCGGGAGCGCCTCTACCCCAATGTAGCCGACAAGATCAAGGGCGCGAAGATAGACACAGCGCACAAGAAGGACTACCTCACCAGCAAGCAGATAAAGGCCGTCCTGGACAGCATAGACCGCTCCTCTCCTCAAGGCCAGAGGGACTATGCCATGATGGTACTGATGGTTACGGGCGGCTTGCGTACCATCGAGGTAGCCAACGCTGACATCGGAGACCTCCGCACAGCCGGGGACAACACCGTACTGTATGTGCGGGGCAAGGGGCGGGATGAAAAGACGGACTACATCAAGCTGGACGCGAAGGTGGAGGGCATCCTCCGTGGATACCTCAAGGCGCGGGGGGTGGCAGACCAGGCCGCTCCGCTCTTCCCCTCGATGAGCAACAACAGCAAGGGAGGCCGCATGACCACCCGCGCCATCAGCGGCATCGTGAAGGGGTGCTTGCAGGAGGCCGGGTACAACAGCGACAAGCTGACCGCGCACAGCCTCCGGCACACAGCCGTCACGCTCTCCATCCTGGCGGGGAAAGACCTTGCGGAAGTACAGCAGTTCGCCAGACACGCCAACATAGCCACCACCATGATATACAACCACGCCGTAGACAAGGCCAAGAACGGGTGTAGCGAGGCCATCGCAAAAGCCATCTTCTAACAGTATGAGCGTAAGCACATACACATGACAACAGGAGGGAAACCATGAGGACAGAGCCAAACGAGAACCTCAAGCGCTATATGAAGCGCTCCCGGAAAGCGGCCTTCATGTACAGGGAGATGGCAGACGAGGACATCCGCATCTTCTTGAACGAGTGGGCGAACCTGTACGCAACCAACCCACAGGCGGCTACAGCCTTGATGGTCAGTATTGACCGGGACAGACAGCGTAGGAATATGCCGCACATCCAAGCATGACCTTGCTCATAAATGAGCAGAAGGAAGAAGGAGGGAATACCATGACCAGAGCCATGAAGTCCTTTATGAAGGAAACCCGGAACGATGGGGTAACGGACGAGATAATGACCCGTATGCTGAGAATGCTCAAGGCCGGGATAAAACCCCAGACGATATGGATGATGTTTCATGACGAGTACCCCAAGGAAACCACGCGCATCGCGGTGATGTTCATTCGGCATTGCATAGAAACCGGGGAGATAAAGCGCTACCTCCCCCGGATGAATTGAGCGGGAGAAAACCCCGCTCACAGGACGCTTTTAACGGGCTTTTCCTCCAGCAGGACGGGGAAATGGTCGAGGGGCTGGATGAAAACGCGCCACAGCGGGGCTACAGGGAGGCTTGGGAATGATCATTGCCATCATCAACCAGAAGGGCGGGGTGGGGAAGTCCACCACAGCCCACGCGATAGGGGCGGGGCTTATCCTCAGAGGCCGGAAGGTGCTATACATCGACCTGGACGCGCAGGGCAACCTCAGCTACACGCTAGGGGCAGACAGCACCGGGCTGACGGGCTTGAGCGCCCTTGAGGTGCTGGAGGGGCAGACCACGGCAAGCAAGGCCGTACAGCACACCCAGCAGGGGGACATCATCGCGTCCTCCCCGGCCTTGGCGGGAGCGGATACCGTCCTCACCGCAGTAGGCAAGGAGTACCGCCTCAAGGAGGCGCTGGACGGGATACAGGGGCAGTATGACTTCATCGTGATAGACACCCCTCCGGCGCTTGGCATCCTCACCATCAACGCGCTGACGGCCTGTCGCGGATGCATCATCCCCGCACAGGCAGACATCTACAGCCTCCACGGGATCAGCCAGCTCTACAGCTCCATCCAGACCGTGAGGAAGTACTGCAACCCCGCCTTGAAAGTGATGGGCATCCTCTTGACCCGCTACAACGCGCGCGCTGTCATCGGCAGGGAGGTAGCGGAGATGCTGGAGCAGACAGCCGGACAGATGCACACAAAGCTGTACAAGAGCCGGATCCGCGAGGGGACAGCCATCAAGGAGGCTCAGGCCGTGAAGGTGGACATCTACTCCTACGCGCCCAGGAGCAACGCCGCAAGCGACTACTCATCCCTTGTGGACGAAATCATGGAGGAGGCCAGGCAATGAAAAAGAGTTTCAAGAACCAGCTCAACCCGGCAATGCAGTTCATCAGCGCGGAGACCGTCAAGACCACGGACGCGCCGGAGGGCTTCAAGGCCAACCCGCTCTTTGTGGAGATCAAGAGCCGCAGACTTCAGCTCCTTGTCCAGCCGTCCCTGTATGAGCGCGTCAAGGCAAAGGCCACAGCGCAGGGGGTGAGCGTCAACGAGCTGGTACACACCATCTTAGAGGCCGGGACGAAGGAGGGCGAGTAATGGCAACCATCAAGGTGTACACACTCAACGAGGTAGCGGAGATCCTTCAGCTCACGCGCCGGACGCTGTACAACTACATCAAGGACGGCAAGCTCAAGGCCGTGAAGATAGGCAAGTACTGGCGGGTGCCGGAGGAGACCCTCCAGCAGTTCATCAATACGGGGACGGAGGGTGCTTCTTCCCATGCTTAGAGGGCTGTACTTCCGCAAAGATGTATTAGCGGAAGTAGGAAACAGGCATCAAGCAGCCGGATGCTGGAGGTCAAATCTACCCCAGTATGAAGCGATGCACATACACACATCCGCACACAGGAGGGTTGAACATGGACAATGAGAAGATGCTGGAGGCCGCAAGGAAGAGGGACAGCCGCATCGTGGCAATCCGGCCTGTACCCATTGAGCGCATTAAAGTGAAGCGGAGCGCCGAAAAGGGAACCCGTCACTTCACGCTGGGTCTCCTGGACGAGGACGGGGTGGAGCGTTACATGACATCCCCGGAGTGGGACGCATGGCTTGCCCAGCCAGCAGACAGCCCCTTGATGGAGGAAGAGGACGCAGAGCCGGAGGGGGATGTTGCCTCCTACAGCGTCAACCCAAGGGACATACCGACCATTACCCCAGTAGCCAGCGCCGCGCCCGTAACCTTGGAAGAGGCTGTGGACGAGGGGAATGACCTCCCGGTTGTAGTGTTAGGCTACGATGATGATGACGGAGTGTTCCATCCCTACCGGGCGAAGGACTTCAAAGATTGGTGCAGTTAACCGCGAGGGAGGGCAAACGATGAAGCCGCAGGATATGAAGGCCGAGTTCATCCGCTTGAGGGCAGAGGGCAGGAGCTACAGCTTCATAGCCGATGCCCTCCACATCAGCAAGAGCACCTGTACGGCATGGGAGCGGGAGCTGAAGGGCGAGATAGCCGTCCTCAAGCAGGAACACCTCAACGAGCTGTACACCGCTTACATGATGACCAGGGAGAGCCGGATCAGGCGGCTGGGTGATACTCTTAAAGGCATCGAGGACGCGCTTGCGGAGGCAGACCTCACCCAGATAGCGCCGGAGAAGCTCCTGGACTTCAAGCTCAAGTACGCCCAGGCCTTGAAGGAGGAGTACACGGGCATGGCAACGCCGGAGACCTCCGCATCAGACCCCAAGGGGATACTGACCGCGCTGGAGAACCTGTACGCCAGAGTGCGCGAAGGGGATGTATCGGCTGAGCAAGCGGGGCTGGAGGGGCGGGCGCTGGAAAACATCCTGACAGCCTACAACGCCGCAGAGGTCAAGGAGCGGGTGGACGCGCTGGACACGATCATGACGGGGAGGGGCGCTTGATGGTAGACATTAACAAGCTACTCAAGAAGAAGGGCTGGACGGGGGACGAGATAGGGAAGGCGCTTGTCCTCTCCTTGATAGACAGCTACAAACAGACCTCCAGAGGGGTATCCCAGCCCAAGGAACTGTTCTCCGCAGAGCAGTTTGAAAAGATGCTCCTGTCCATCAAGGACGCGAATCAGGCCATACGATACAACCGCTACTTGGGCTTGCAAAGCTGGCTGATGCAGTACCAGGCCGTGGCGAACGCATACTTCCAGCGCTTGCAGGGGGATGTATCATCCCTGCTCACCACCTACTCCACGGCAAGAGCTGCCGAGGATATCAGCAAGTACATCGAGAGCCTCCCGGCGATCATGACGCAGAAGCAGTACGATGAGACCAGGGAGAAGCGCATCGAGGAACAGCTCTCACAGGGGGCGGGCTACAACGCCTTCCAGATGCTCCACCTGGCATTCACGCACTTCATTGTCGCGCTCCGGCTTGAACCGAAGAAGCCCAATCCCCTCAAGGCCATCAAGAAGAAGTATGAGGCCGCGCCGATAGTGACGGAGCGCATCCTGAGCCGATACAACAAGGCCACAGGCTATGGCTACTACACCCTCCCGGACGGACGCAGGAGCGACCAGATGACCGATGAGGCGTGGCGGGAGGCAATGACCCCGCCCGCCATGAAGGAGATCCTGGGCGGGGACATCGACAGGGAAAGCCCGCCGGAGATCGTAAGCGAACGGGTCACCAACCGCGCAAAACTCATCTTCGCCGGAGCGACAGAGGAAGAGGCCGACAAGGCACAGCGCGAGACCGATGAGAGGCGGGGCTGGAGCGTCCATACGGAGTGGCATTACTATGACAGCCCCCCGGCTGACCTGAGCAAGTGGGACATCATCGAAGAGGGTGGGCTTGCCAGTTACTACCCCGTGCTGGAGGGCGATTCCACGCCGGAGGAGTGCCTGGAACAGGCCAAGGCCTTTAAGGAGGAGTTCCCTGAGCTGACGGAAACGCTCTTGCTGGAAATTGACCAGCAGTACTTCAACGGCTTCAAGGACATCCCCGTGTCGAAGTGGGCAAAGACCACCCGCACCCTCCGGGAACTGTATGAGCTTGGCTACTGGGGCATCCGGGCGCTGACGGAGGATGACGCGAATCTCTTCAAGGGCAATGACCGGGCGATACACAACGGGATCGCCATCATGAGAGGGAAGTCCGCGCGCATTGACGAGAGGGGCTACTACATCGAGCCGGAGAGACGCTCAAGGCTCTTCCTTGGCCTTGAGCGCTATACCCCGGAGAACCCCAACTACCTCGCCGATGTGAAGGCGCTGGAGGATACCCGCGCCAACATTGAGGGGAGCCTGTACTGGATACGCGGCTACAACAAGGCGATAGAGCTGATAGCCGAGTGCATCGGCCTCCCGGAGTTCACCATCTTCAAGGCCGATATAGCCAACAGCGAGGCGCGGCTCAAGGCGCTCAACGGCTTGATTGCAATGCTCCACAAGGAGATAAAGGACGCAAGCTACGCGGATAAGGACGCGCAACAGGCCAAGCTCCAGGCCTTGGAGGACTTCTTCCAACCCTTCAGCGACAAGGAGATCCCCCTCCCGGAGAGCGCCATCCAGACAGCCCGCGCCTTGCTCAATGACAACCTGAGGGCCTTTGAACAGCAGGACGGCTCCTTCATCCAGATACTGACCGAGCGGGAGGGGGAGGCTTGATGATGGACGAGGGCATCTTCTCCCAGTTTGCCGGCAAGGCCGGATCAATTGAGGAACTGGAGGACGAAGTGAAAAAAGCGGCGGCTGAGATGGAAGAACGGACGAAGGGCTGGGTGGAAGTATCCCCCGGAGTGCGCGTACCCCCGGAGCAAGCTGCCCAGTTCATGAAGCCCGTATCGCAGACCCTCCCACTCCCGCTCCCGGAAGAGCCGTCCTTTAAGAAGACGCTCCAGGGGACAGCCATGAACAGGCTGAGGCTCACGGCTACCCGGAACATCGTCATCAACCTCGCAACGGGCAACGCTGTCATCGAGGAGGAGGGCTTCAAGGCACTCTTCAAGGATTACACAGCACTCAAGGGCGGGCTGACCGCAGGGGCGAAGAAACTCCTGGACGCGGGAGTGTTCAAGCTCACAGAGAACAACCACTTCCGCGCAACCGCTGGGAGCAAGTTGCAAACATTGGCAAGCATCTCCCTGGAGGAGTACGGAGCGCTCCGGGGGTATGACCTGGCAGAAAGGCCGACCTCCAGCCCGGAAGAGGCCGCGAAGGAGAAGAAACGGCTTTTCAATGTGATGACCGAAATACGGAAAAGAGCTAACGCAGAAATGGACTTGCTCTACAGCCTGTCGCTGTCATGGAAAGAGCCGGGGAGCAAAACAAGTAGCAAGGACTACTCCGATATCCGCATCCTCCAGAGCAAGGGGGTACAGAAGGGGCACATCAACCTCCGCTTCTCAGAGGACATCACGGCCTACCTGGTCTCCGCTTATATCATGCAGTACCCGCTTGCCCTCCAGCGGCTGGATGAGCGCAACCCCCGGAGCTACAACATCGGCTACAAGCTGGCGCTCCACAACAGCATCGACAACAACCGCATCGCGGGGACAGCCAACATCATCGGCGTGAAGGCGTTGACAGAGGCGGGCGGGGACTTCCCGTCCTATGAGGAAGTGCTGAAGACAGACCGGGGGCATTGGGAGGAGCGCATCAAGAAACCTCTTGAGACGGCTCTTGACGCTAACCAGAGGCAGGGAGTGCTGGAGAAGTGGGAGTACTGCAACAGCAAGGGCGTACCGCTGACCGATAGGCAAGTATCCATCCCGGACTACCATACCTTCATCAGCCTCTACATCCTCTTTGCGATACAGGACGCGCCGGATCAGACAGCCCGCCTTGAGGCGAGGAAAGTAGCCAACGCGCTCAGGGACAAAAAGGAGAAGGAGCGTAAGCTCAAAGCGAAGCAAGCCGCCATCAAGAGAGCGGCCTCTAAGAAGAAAGACCTGACAGGGGGAGAGGCAGAATGAGGAAAACCCTGATACTGGTGTTCCTGGCAACCCTGTTCGTGCTTGGTGCCGCCGCAGCTGTCGCATCGGTCATATCGGTGACGCTGGAGGCATCCCAGCCCGTATCTGAACAGGCCGTGGCTCTGAGGGAGTATGTCAATCAACTTCCCCAGGAAGATCAGGACGAATGGCGCGAGGAGTTCAAACTCATGGCGAGCGACACCATCCTGAACTTTGCACAACTCCCGCCGGGGAGCGAGGATTCCACCGTCTACATCGCGGACAGCGGGAACCGATACCATCTCCACATTGGGTGCCGGGGATTAAACAGCGCAGAGACAATATCCAAGGTGTTGAAGGAAGTTGCCATCATCGGTATGGGGCGAACTGCCTGCAAAATCTGTTATCCAAATGGGGACGGGAAATGAAGAGGGGGGCACTCCTGGCAGTTCTGTCTGTCCTCATGCTGGCGGCTCATGGTCAAGCGGAGCCGATTGTCTTCACGCCGCACATACCTGACCAGGATGAACTAATCAAGGGATACTGCTCCCGCGTCATCGATGGGGATACCGCATGGTTTGAAATCGTGGAGGACGGCGTTTCCGTCACCCATACCTATCGGCTCATCGGCGTGGATACTCCCGAAACCGTCCACCCGGACAGAGGCGCGGAGCCATACGGCCCGGAAGCGTCCGCGTTCACTACGGCATCGCTCCAGGACAAATGGGTGTACCTTGAGTATGACCTTGAGAAGACGGACGCATATGATCGTCACCTGGCGTATGTGTGGCTGGAGGACGGCACTCTTTTCAACCTGGTTCTCCTGGAAATGGGGTACGGCAAGTTCCTCGTCATCGCGCCCAATATCAAGTACTCCGCGCACCTCGTCTACGCGCAGAAGGCCGCGCAGAGCAACCAGGTGGGCATATGGTCACCGCTCCCGGAGGTTGTCCTGGCTGTTGACCTGGAGGGCATGACGGTCACGGAGTTGATGCTGTTGCAGAAGAGGATCGCGGACGAAATCCAACTGCGGGATGCAAAGTAAAGATATCGTTCCACAGAACGGCCTGTACACCAGGAACACTTCAACAGCCAGGAGGCGCGCTCCCGGAAAGAGCGAGAAGTTCTACCCGCAAATAGGGGTGTTCCACCCGCAAAATAGGGGTGTTCCACCCGCAAAATAGGGGTG
>OBLN01000790.1_pt1 | contig 11227 bp, 10 predicted proteins | sample 1519301 | NCBI WGS metagenome assembly OBLN01 (sample SAMEA2452533, study PRJEB22499) | sediment metagenome | reverse complement strand
AAGCTCTTGGAGATATTGATCCAAAGAGTATTGACCTTGTTGTCTACTGTGGTAGCGAGTACAAGGATTACTATCTTTTTAACTTGGCTGCCAAGGTTCAGGACTCGATAGGAGCAGTAAATGCAAACGCTTTTGAGATACATTCATTGTGTTCGGCGGGAGTTTATTCTCTAAAGGTTGTGAAAAGCATGATGAGGGATGATGATAATCTTAACACGGTTTTGTTGGTGACATCATCCAAAGAAACTGATCTTGTTAACTTAAAGAATGAGAGATCTAGGTTTATGTTTAATTTTGGGGATGGAGCTGCAGCGGTTGTTCTGAGGAAGGGGTTAAACAGAAATATAATCCTTGAAACCCATATGATCACTGATGGAGGATTTGCTGAAGACGTTGCATGTTACAGCGTCGGCAGTGAGGCTCATAATAATGAGCAAGGGTATAGCTGTGAGGATATAATGCTGGATGTTAAGGATCAGAAAAGCATGAAGGAAAGGCTTGATCCAGTATCTCTAAGGAATTTCAATGCTGTAATAGATATTTCACTTAAAAAAAGTGGGTACTCCAAGAGCCAAGCAAATTATATTGCGCCAATATTCATGAAAAAATCCATGTTGAATGAGATTCTGAAAGAATATAGCCTAACTGAAGAAAATTCTTTCATATTGCAGGATTATGGACATTGTCAGTCAGCGGATGCATTTATATCGATTGTTGAAGGGCTAAGAAATGGAAGATTGAAGGACGGTGATGTAGCAGTGCTTTTGGGTGCTGGGACAGGTTACACCTGGGCTGCTACAACCGTTTTATGGGGAGAGCTGGAATAGCTCAGTGATTGAAAGAGGGGTATTATGAAACGATTAGAAGACAAAATTGCAATTGTAACAGGTGGGAACAGTGGAATAGGTAAGTGCATCTGTGAAACTTTTTCCAGGGAAGGTGCTTTTGTGATCAGCTATGATATAAACGAGCTCCCCTATGCATATGACAATGTTGAAGGGTTCATTGGGAGTGTTACAGATAGGAACAGGGTATCGGAACTTGTGGAGTATGTTAAGGTAAAGCATGGAAAGATTGATATACTTATAAATAATGCAGGAATAACAAGAGATGCTTTAACCCATAAGATGACAGAGGAAATGTGGGATGATGTTATTGAAATAAATCTAAAAGGAACATTCAACATGGGACAGGCTATTGGGCCTTTGATGATGGAACAAGGGACTGGCTCCATAGTTAACATCGCATCTGTCGTGGGCGAATATGGTAATATTGGTCAAATCAATTATGCGGCTACCAAATCTGGAGTAATCGGAATGGCAAAGACATGGGCCAAAGAGTTCTCAAGGAAGGGAGCAGCTGTTAGATGTAATGTTGTTGCACCAGGATATACAATGACTGATATGATGAAAACAGTTCCAGAAACTGTTCTTGGACCAATCAAGGAGAAGACTATGCTCATGAGGCTGGCAGAACCACAGGAAATAGCTAACGGAGTTCTTTTCTTGGCCAGTGATGAAGCCTCCTTTGTAACAGGTCATGTGCTATCGGTAAATGGAGGATTACGATTGTAATATTAGGAAAGCCCTTTGGATTAATTTATCCGGAGGGCTATTTTTCTCTTGCAATACCTGGAGAAATTATGTAGAATGGACACAAGAGGAAAATGTAAACGGTTACATTTGAAACGGAGGAAGAATATGAAGGTGACAATCAGGGATGTTGCTACAAAATGCGGAGTATCGGTTGCAACCGTATCAAGGGTCATAAACAACAGCGACCAGGTTACAGCCGAGACCAAGGACAAGGTCCTGAAGGTTATTGATGAGCTTGGATTCATTCCAAACACCAATGCCAGAGGTCTTTCCACAAGAAGCACCAATACGGTTGGTATAATTGTTCCAAACGTCTCAAACCCATTTTTCGGTGAGCTTATCCAGGGAGCCGAAAGGGCAGCCAGCGAAAGCGGCTATCAGATAATCATACTTAATTCAGGGTACAACAGGGAAAAGACCCTGAAGGACATAATGGTCCTTCAAAGCAGGGATGTTGACGGAATAATAATGTCAACTGCAGATATTGATGAGAAGACCCTGGATTACCTGCATGACAACCAAATTCCCTTTGTTCTCATGGGACCTGTACAATACAAGTATCCCGTCAACTATGTTTCGGTGGACAATATGGAAGGGGCCAGAATGGCAGTCCAGCACCTTATAGATCTTGGCCATGAAAGGATTGCATACTGTACCGAGAAGCACGACAACTACCTGAACCAGCTGAGGTATGAGGGCTATGTGAAGGCTTTGACCGCTAACGGAATGGAAGTGGATAAGAACCTGTACTACGAGAACGATGTTGAAAAGAATGTGACCAGAATGCTTGATGGGAAAGAAGAAAGACCCACTGCAATATTTGCATTCAACGATAATCTCGCCCTTTCATACATGGAAGCCCTTGAGAGGAAAGGGGTAAGGATTCCCGAGGATATGGCAGTTGTGGGCTTTGACAATATCAAGTTCGCGTCATACTATGCCATACAGCTAACAACAATCGATAACAGACAGGAAGAGTTCGGCAGGGAAGGCTTCCAGATACTGAGGGAAATATTAAAGAATGATGGAAAGAAGACTCAACAGATAATAACCAGGCCCCAGCTTGTGGTGCGAAAGAGCTGTGGAGCCAAATAATTTTTTAAGAACCATGTAACCGGTTACAATACCGGTTTGAAATCTTATTGAGCAAGGTAGGTGAAACTTATGAATTTAACAGTTTTGGCATTGATTACAGGTTTGGTTGCAGGAGGAGCTTTCACACTTCTGAAGCTGCCTTTGCCTGCACCTCCGACATTGCCTGGGGTGGTTGGAATAATTGGAATTTTTCTTGGAGCGAAGATAGTAGAATTTTTCAAGTTCTAGATATTGATATTGAGGATGAAACTAACAAATAATATTGCAAGGAGTGTTGATTATGGATCAATTGTTGAGGGATTACGTAGAAAAGCTGAAGAATGATGATCTGCTTCTACCTGCATGGTATGAGGATGGAAAGATAGTTATGCTTGACCAGCTTAAGCTACCAAAAGAGGAATACATTGAGCTTGAGGACATGGAGGGCGTGGCCAAAGCAATAAAGGATATGGTTATCAGGGGTTCAGGTGCAATCGCTCTTGCAGGTATCTATGGAATCATCATGGCAACCTTCACCAGCAAGGGAGACGCAGATGAGATCAGAAAGGCTGGAGAATATCTTAAGGCGACAAGACCAACTGCTGTTAACATGCACAAGACAGTCGATATGCTCTGTCAGGACATGGATGGCTTCAGCAGGGATGAGCTTGTTCAGGAAATGCAAAAGCGTTCCATCCAGATAATGGAGAAGCAGCTTGATGTTGAGAGAAGAATAGGCAAGGCGGGAGCGGACCTGATCAAGGACGGGGAAACCATCCTTACAATATGTCATGCCGGGGGAGTGGCCGGTTTCGGATTTGGGGGAAGAACCCTCTCGGTATTCAGGACAGCCATGGCCCAGGGAAAGAACATCAAGGTCATATCATGTGAGACGAGACCTTACTTCCAGGGTGCCAGAATCACTGCATGGGAGCTGAAGAAGCTTGGAATACCAGTTACCCTGATCACAGACAACATGGTTGGAGCAATTGCACAGAAGGGAATGTTTGACAGGGTGATCACCGGTTCAGACAGGCTTGCTGTAAACGGAGACACTGCCAACAAGATTGGAACCTACATGATTTCACTTGTTGCAAAGGCTCACGGAATACCATTCCACATATCAACCTCCAAATACAACATCGACCTTAATGCAAAGAGCGGCAAGGATATTGAAATAGAGATGAGGGACAGCAGCGAGGTAACAATGATAAACGGAGAGAGAATCGCAGCTGAAGGGGTTGAAGCCCTCTATCCCGGATTTGACATCACACCTAATGAGAATATTACAGCTATAATCACAGAGAACGGAGCATTGGAAGGGCCATTTGTTGAGAAGCTGACCAAGCTGGCCAATGAAGAGTAGATTTAATCAAACTATCTTTAAATAGAGGAGGAGTTTAAATGTCAGAGAACAACAATTGGAACTCACAGGCGGAAAGACCTGAACTTGAGGGTAGACTGCAATACCATATAAGATGTCGCCCAGGAGATGTTGCTGAAACTGTACTTCTTCCCGGAGACCCTGACAGGGTACCGAAAATGTCGGAGCTTTGGGATGAATCAAGGGAAATAGCCGCATACAGGGAGCACGTCACCCACACAGGAAAAATCAGGGGCATGGATATTTCGGCATGCTCAACTGGAGCCGGTGGAGGCTCAACTGCCAGTGCCCTTGAAGAGCTGGCAGAGGTTGGTGCAAAGAAATTCATTCGAGTAGGCACAACATCTGCAATACAGCCCCATATCAGACCGGGTGACCTTATCATTTCATCTGGCGCTGTCAGATATGACGGAACCAGTGAAAACTACGTGAACCTTAACTATCCTGCAATAGCGGATTACGAGGTTGTGGCAGCCTTGGTCGAAGCATGTGAGAGACTTGGCTTCACCTATCATGTGGGAATAACTGCGACAGCTGCATCCTTCTTCTGTGGACAGAACAGACCAGGCTTTGGTGGCTACAGGCAAAGCTGGTTTGAGGACAGATACCAGGACCTTAGGGCGGCAAACGTCGTGAACTACGAAATGGAGGCCGCAACCGTACTGACCCTGTCAAGCCTTTTCAAGATAAAGGCTGGGGCAATATTTGCCGTTATCGGCAACAGGGTGACTGATGAATTTGTCTACGGCGGAGTCGAGAAGAGTATAGAAGCAGCAACAGAGGCTGCCATCATCCTCAATGAATGGGACCAGCTTAAGAAGGCTAACAACAAGACCTACTGGCATCCATCACTTGGAAAAGATAAATAGGAGGAATAAAAATGGATATTCTAAAAATGAAGGAAGAATTGGTTAGATACAGCAGGATGTGCTACGACAGGGGAATGATCTGCGCAACTGGCGGCAACATAAGCTGCAGGGTTCCCGGGGAGGATGCAATCCTTATAAAGGGAACTGGAAGTGCCTTTAGCGATATGACAGTTGATGATGTTGTAAAGATTGACCTTGATGGAAATCACCTGGAGGGCTCAGTTCAGAAATCCAAGGAGTGGAGGTTCCACGCCGGAATCTACAAGGTTAGACCGGATGTGAATGCGGTAATCCACATACATCCACCCTATGCAACAGCAATTGCAGCAAATCATGATGAGCTTCCACTTGTTACCAATCACGCCAAGGGCTATCTCAAGAAGGTCCCTACGGTTGGAATAGCAGGGTCAGGCTCAGAGGAGCTTGCAGAGAATGTTCTCAATGAATACTCCGACCCTGAGAGGGTTGTAATCCTAATGAAGGAGCACGGCTTGACATCTGTCGGTCCCGACTTCAGAAAGGCCTTCTTCATGGCTGAAATGGCGGAGGATACTGCAAAGATAGCACTCTTTAGCAAGCTTAAATAATTGGATTGGTAAATTTGGAGGTGACTGTATGAAAATAGCAATAATCGGAGGTACGGGTCTTTATGATACAAGCTTTCTAAGGGACCCTGAAGAAAAGATAATCGATACTGAATACGGCCAGACAAAGGTTTATGTATCAAAGATAGATGACAGGGAGATAATTTTCCTGCCAAGACATGGAATCCAGCATGGAGTCTTGGCATACCAGGTAAACTACCATGCCAACATGAAGGCACTGGAGCAGCTGGGAGTAAAGAGGGCCATTGCCATGAACGCAGTAGGTTCACTTAATCCTGAAATGAAGGTTGGAGATCTGGTTTTGATCGACCAGTTTATGGATTTTGCCTGGAACAGGGAGTCAACCTTTGGAAAGCACTCTGTTAACATGACAAACCCTTATTGCCCGGAGCTTAGGAGTCTGTTCATCCAATCAGCCAAGGAGCTGGGAATTGAGCTTCATGAGAAGGGCAACTATATTTGTACCGGAGGACCAAGGTATGAGACGGCCTTGGAGGTTCAGGTTTTCAGAAGCTGGGGAATGGATGTGGTTGGAATGACAAACTCAACCGAGGCAACCCTTGCAAGAGAGGTTGGAATATGCTATTCGACGGTGAATCTTGTGACGGACATGGCTGCAGGGCTTACTGATGTTGAGCCGGACCTTGCCCTTCATAGAAGTGTTGTCAAGGACAACAATGAGAAGCTTAAGAAGCTTCTGTTCACAACTGCCATGAAGGTTGAGGAAAACAGTGACTGCGTATGCCAGGAGCTTCACAGAAAAGCTGTTGACGCCAGAAAATAATCCAGAATACAAATATTCCTGGTGGAACCAATCTGCCAGGAATATCTTCCATGAAAGGTTGATTCTTAAATGAACAATACTGAAATTATTAGGGAACTGCCAAAGCTGGACCTGCACTGCCACCTGAGTGGAAGCATAAGGCCTGAAACAATACTCGAAATTGCAAAGCTTGAGGGGATACCGCACCACACGGATGACCTAGAGGAATTCAAGGGCTATGTACAGGCTCCAAGTGAGTGCAAGTCACTTAAGGAGTATCTGGAGAGATTCGAGCTTACCTTGAGTGTAATGCAGAAAAAGGAATACCTTAAAAGAATTGCCTATGAGCTCATAGAGGATGTGAGCAAGCAGAATGTCCTTTATCTTGAAATAAGGTTCGCGCCCTTCTTCCACCTGAACGGGGGCCTTACCTTTGACCAGGCTGTTGAAGCGGTCCTTGCAGGGATGGAGGAAGGTAGAAGGGATTTTGGCGTCCTTTCAAACCTGATCCTTATCCTGATGAGACATCATTCTCCAGAGAGGAGCATTGAGGCGGTAAAGCTGGGAAGGAAGTTTCTGGGCAAGGGTGTTGTGGCCATTGACTTGGCGGGGAACGAGCACGACTTTCCACCAGAGCTGCACAAAGAAGCTTTCCAGCTGGCCAAGGAATATGGCTTCCATAGGACAGTTCATGCAGGTGAGACAGGAATTCCAGGAAATATAATCACTGCAGTTAGGGACCTTTATGCAGAAAGAATTGGACATGGAGTCCACGCATACAGGGACAGGGAGGTTTATGATTTTGTCAGGGAAAGCAGGATTCCACTTGAGCTTTGTGTGACAAGTAATATCCAGACCAAGGCAATAGAATCCTACAGTGACCATCCAATCAGGAGATATCTTGAGGATGGGGTTGTGGTGACTGCCAACACGGACAATATGACTGTTTCAAACACTGATCTGAATCAGGAGTATGAAAGGCTTGTAAGGGAAGTGGGCTTAAGTCTGGAGGACCTGGGGAAGGTCATATTGAACGGACTTGAGGTATCCTTTGCTTCAGATGAGGATAAGGAGCATTTAAGAGAACTCTTCAATGAAAAACTGAATACCCTCCTAATGAAATAAAAAATGCTGTTACCCACCGGGTAACAGCATTTTCCTATTTGTCGTATCTGTTGAATTTTTCCTGAAGGCTTCTAAAGGTCCTTTGGAAGGGCTCCTTGTCCTTGGATGCTTTCTCAAGGGCCTCCTTCATTGACCCTTCAAGCTCCCTTTTTCTTTCAGCAATCTCCTTTCGCAGGTCCACCTCAGACAAAGCAAGGATCTCGCGGTTTTGCATAACAAAGGCTCCATTTATGAGTACATGCTTAACATCCAGTTGTGAAGAGTTGAATATGAGCTGGGATGGCAGGGATGAATCCAGGATATCCAGGAGATGCGTCCTGTCCACAACAACCAGATCGGCTGAATGGTTTATCCTTATCTCACCTGCAGGTCTTGAGAAGGCAAGGATTGAGCTGGCATTTTTTGTGATCATCTCATAGCCCTTTTTCAGGCCTATCCAGCCCTCATAGTCGGGGTTTGAGTTCCTCTCAATAAGAAGAAAGAATCTCAAGATTTCAAGCATATTGTGGTTTGTTCCACAATTGACCCCGTCTGATCCAAGTGTTATGGGAATGCCCTTTTCAAGGAACTGCCTGGCAGGAAATACACCGCTTCCAAGAAAATGATTGCTGGTTGGATTTGTAATTGCAGTGGCGCCTCTTTTTGCCAAAAGGTCCACCTCGAAAGCTGTGAGCCAAACGCAATGGGCAAGGGAAGTCTTATGGGTCAGGAGTCCATGCCGGTCCATCTTTTCAACCGGTGAAGAGGCATGGTCAGCAGAGAGCCTTTGCCAGCGGCTTTCAAGGAGGTGGCTGTGCACAGGGAGGTCATAGTCTCTAGAGAGTTGCGAGGATGCCTCAAGAAGCTCATCGTCAGCCCTTTGTGGGGAATTGATTCCCACCATTACCCTGGTGTTTCCATCAGGATTGTTGAATTCTGAAATAAAGTCCTTATAGAATTTTACGTATTCATCCGTGGATGGAAAGGGACTTGGACCACTTGATTTTTGGAACTCCCTATCCATGTTGTAAAGCAGGTCCCTGTCCTTTATGTTGTGTAGCATGGGGGCAAGGCCAGCCTTGAATCCGGTCGATCGGTAGACTTCAGCAATTGATGCTGCCTTGCCAAGGTGTGGAATATGGTCCACACATGCTGTCACCCCAGCCCTTAGCATCTCAATTATACCCAGGGATGCAGACAGCTCCATGTCTCTATTGGACAAGACTCCACCCAGGGCTACCGTATCGTTTGACCAAAGCTCAAGAGGCTCTCCAAAGGAGGTCCCCCTTATAATGTTGGTATAGGAGTGGTAGTGGCTGTTGACCATGCCGGGAAGAACAAGATCCCCACCAAGGTCCACCATATCCTCATTTTGGTCCTGAGTCAGTTTGGTGTCAAGTTCCACAATTACTCCATCTTTGGTCCGTATATCAAGCTTTTCAAAGTATATATGGTTTTCATCAGTCTGTAACACATATCCGTTTCGTAGCAGCATAATTTACCTCGTTTCCATTGAACAAAGTTGGTCGTCCTACGTCTTAAAGGGTAAAAAAATATATTCCTCTCTCTTAAGACGGAATCAATCTATGAATCTTCGGATAATGTTGAACTCCAGCCTATCTGTCAGGAAATAGCTGTCAGAGTAAAATGCAGGCACCCCCTGGGCGGAATAATGCATCTGCTGCAGAAGCAGAAGGGCCTTAGGCTCATCCAGGCAAAGCTTCTCCATAAGTCTCTCATCGCTTAAGACAGCATGGATGGAACAGCTTGAAAAGGAAACAGGAGTATACTTATCCAGGAATCTGAAAAGGGAAGCATTGCCGTTCTCTTCAAATTTCTCCATCATGCCATCCTGGTAGGGGATGTAGTCCTCCACAAAAACAATTGGGACATCATCAGCAGTCCTGACCCTTTCAATGTAAAGGACGTCCATGGGTGAATCGCTTCCAAGCTCAGTTGATATCCTTTCATTTGCCTTTCTGATGTCATAGCTTACGCTCTTTGTGCCAGGAACATACCCATGCTCTGCCAATATTTTGGTGGTGCTGTCCAGCTGTGCGATATTGTATCTGATGTTATCGTTGCTATTATAACTGGTTACAAATGTTCCGATCCCATGACGCAAAATTACCAGTCCCTGGTTTTCCAGGATCTTCAGTGCTTCCCGAACAGTGTTTCGACTGACGCCCAGCTGGGCTGCAAGCTTGTTCTCTGAAGGTAATTTGCTCATGAAGCTTGACTCATTTATCATAGCCACAATAGCTTCCTTAACCTGTGAAGACAGGCTTCTATTGGTCAATTTCATGAATACAAACACTCCTTACAGTTGATTTTGTTGACTTAAGTTTAGTATATAAACAAACGTATTGTCAAGACCTGGTAATGAATGAAAGCCAGAAAACTGCCAAGAAAAATGGACAAAAAACAGGAAATAATCACTGATAAAATGAAAAAAAAACGAGTAAAAATATTAAATTAAAGAAACTTTTGGAATATTGTATTAGATTGATTGACAAGGGAATTAACTGCATGATATCATATATCCAAGGTAGTTGTTGGACAACCAATGACCAACCAGAATATTTTGAATTTAGCAAATTTTGAACTGGGACTATAGTTTCAATTCAAAAGGGTAATAATTACTGCATCTACATGCGAAGAGAGTTTTTGCCCAATATTGGGGTTATGATCAAAGCGTATGTTGTCTTATCAGAGAATTTTATGACGCTGATTCAGCAACAGCTGTCCAGCAATGTCAAATAGCATGAAATTGTTCAAAGGGGGAATGGAGCTCACGGGAAAACGATTTATACAGGAAGCAAATAAGGTGTCTGAAATGAAATATCAAAACTAAAATGCTTGGAGGAGAACTCATGAAAAAGAAAATTCTATTTGGTTTAATCGTAAGTGTACTGTTGATATCATTGCTCACAGGATGTGGCGGACAAGCTCCAGAGGTTCCTGAAGAAGGTAATACAGGAGAAGAAAGCGGTAAATTGAAGTTTGCAGCAATACTTGGAGTAGGTGGACTTGGAGACAACGGCTTCAACGACGAGGTATTCCAGGGAGTGCAGATGGCAGCTGAGCAGTATGACGCAGAATTTGACTATGCAGAGCCAAAGGACATATCAGAGTTTGAAACACAGCTTAGGATGTTTGCGGATGCGGGAGAGTACGCAACGATAATAGCAGTAAGCACAGAGCAGGTTGAGGCATTGAAGATGGTTGCAGAGGATTATCCTGATCAGAGATTTACAATGCTTGACCAGAAGATAGAGGGTTATGACAACATTCACAGCATTGCATCATCAAACCCTGGACAGCATTTCCTTTCAGGAGTATTGGCAGGGATAGCAACGCAGGATGAGAGATTCCCACTTAGCAACCCAGAGAACGTACTTGGTTTTACAATAGCAATGGATACGCCGGTATCAAGGGCACAGGCCACAGGATTTTTGGCTGGAGCAAAATACATCAACCCGGATGTGGAGATCCTTACAAACTTCATCGGTGGCTACAATGACCCGGTAACGGCAAAGGAACTGGCACTTGTAATGTATGAAAGAGGCGCGGATATTGTTAGTGCAAATGCTGGAAGCTCAACACAGGGTGTTTTCGCAGCAGCAAAGGAAAAGAACAGATACGTAATCGGAACATCACTTGCAATGGTTGACCCTGAGGTAAGCCTTAGCACTTCAGTAAAGAAGGTGTGGGTATTTGTAATCGAAGAGATAAAAACACTTAGCGAAGGAACATGGGAGCCAGGATTCACAGAGATTGGAATGGCAGAAGGTGTAGTAGACTACAACGTTGAGGGATTGGATGTTGAGATT
>OBLN01000789.1_pt1 | contig 11229 bp, 13 predicted proteins | sample 1519301 | NCBI WGS metagenome assembly OBLN01 (sample SAMEA2452533, study PRJEB22499) | sediment metagenome | reverse complement strand
TCGCTCTTCAGACCGCTCAAAGCAGTAAGCTCTTTTTGCGAAGCAAAGACGGTGTGCATAAACGCTTCTCTATTCATACCGATGAGTCTGATGATCTCACTCGTGACCCCTTTGGCACTCTCTGCTAAAAGTGCATCATCGCTGTCATAGAGGTAGGCTTTTGCGGTAAGAGTTTTACCTCGCATCTCCCGAACTACTTTGTAGTTCACCCCCTCTATTTCAAAGAACAGTGTGACAGAAACAGCATCTTTTTCACCTGCTTTGGCGTTACGGATGGTCTCTTTCTCCCCTCTTACATCTCCGTACAATGCAAAAGTGATCGCATCAAAAATGGTAGACTTTCCTGAACCGTTTCGACCGATAATCCCCGTCAGTCCTTCCACAAACTCTAGTGTAAAGTCTTGGTACTTTTTGTAGTTTTGCATATGAAGGCTAGTGAGTATCATCATCTGCCTCCTCATACTGTGCAAAAAGTGCTTTGGCCTTGGCGGCTAGCCTCTCCTGTTCTGCTCCATCTGCAATGCTCTCTTTGATGTGGGAGATAAAATAAGACTCCAAAGAGATCGACTCAATATCTCCTTCTATCTTCTCCCCTTCTACCATCTTGAACTCACGCTTGACTTTTACATGCAAGGCTTCTTTGAATATCTCATCCAGTGCTTTGTTGGTAATGTCTATGGAACTTGAAACAGTAAGATTGAAAAGCTTTACCTCCACCAGTGCATCTTTGATCTCTGAGAGATCAAGTGAAGCTACATCTTCCTCGTACTTGTCTGCATCGATGCTGAAACTGAGTGATCTTCGCAAAGGAATGGTATGATGTCCAATGTTTAACCTGTCCTCTAACGCTACGGCAACGTAGCCTTTGTCCTCTCTTTTGTCACTGCTGCTTGTTCGTTCTGTAGAACCTGCATAGTAGACATTGGGGTGTTTTCCCACGGCTCCAAACCCGTGCCAGTGCCCCAAAGCCACATAATCCATTTTCTCAAAAAGTGCTTCACGCTCTTTAGGATAGACCCACTCTCCAAACTCATGCATCAGGTAGTGTGCACCTACAGAACAGTGCAGCATAAGAACATTTTTTTTCTTCGGATCGATATTGGCCTCTATCGCATCCAGTTGGTCAGGTATGATACGTTCATCATTGATATGCGGTAAGGCATGAAAAACGATATTGTCGAACTCTATCGTCTCATACTGCTGTCTGAAAACGGCATGCACATTGTCTAAGGTACGAAGGGCTTCAAGGATAGGAGAAGAGGTGGAGGTTCGCGGTGTGGAGTGGTTCCCTGCGATGATAATAAGAGGAATATGCGGTTTCTCCAGTCTTTTGAGCTGCGTCAGCGCAAAGGTAATGGCACGGTTAGAAGGGGATGCACGGTGAAAAAGGTCACCTGTATGAATGACATAGTCGGGTTTGGCAGCCAGAATGGCATCTATGACATCTTCAAATGCTTGATAAAAGTCTGCTTCCCGCTGATTGACACCTTGGTCATTGGTGATATCCAGATCACTGAAACCTAGATGGGTATCGGAAAAATGTATGATTTTCACTATAAGAGCCCAAATTTTTTATATTTATTCTATCCATATAAAATAAAACTTTAGCGTTTCCAAAGGGTCCGGATCGAACCTCTATGTGGCTGGATCAAAACATGTGTGAGAACTGTAGTGATTTTAGAAAAAGCTACAGGAAAGCCAGTAAGGAAGCGGTTACAGCTACGTTGAGAGATTCCACACCCCTCTGCATAGGGATGGCGATGCCTTTGTCACAAAGCGATTCCACACTCTTGCTGACACCTTCGCTCTCGTTGCCCAGCACAAAGATCGTTTTATCGGTATAGGTCTCATCTTTATAGGAGTTTGGGGCATGTGATGAGAGAGTATAAAGCCGTGCACCTTTATTTTGAAATGACTTGAGCGTCTTTGCAAGATCGGTCGTTTTGATGATGGGCATTTTGAAGAGTGTCCCTACGCTGGCTTTGATCACCAGTGGGGATATCTGTGCCGCACCTTTGGTCGGGAGAAGGATCGCATCCACGTTGCCCGCTGCACAGGAACGGATGATCATCCCCAGGTTCTGGGGGTTCGTTACCCCGTCCAGCGCAATGATACGATAGCTTTTATGAGCATCGAGGAAACTCTCTTCATCACCAAAATGTTCAAGTACGATATCAAGGGCTACACCCTGGTCCTGTTTGGCATTTTTGGAGATACGTGAGAGTGCCTGCTTATCGTGATAGGCGACTTCGATGCCTCTTTTTTCAGCGATACGTTTCATCTGTTCGAGGACAGCAGCATCTTTGTTGGATTTGGATAAATGGAGTTTGTGAATCGTGGTGGAGTTATCTTCCAGTGCTTCCATCACGGCATTACGCCCGTAGATGGTCAGCACTTTGTCAAAAAAGGCTTTCTTTGCCAAATATTCCGGAGAATCTTTCAATTAAGCGTTTCCGTCCCAGGCGATCTTTGGTTTACCCTCGTCACTGAATTCAACTGCAGGCATACCCATGATGTTGAATCCGGCATCCACATAATGGATCTCGCCTGTTACACCCGAACTGAGGTCCGAAAGAAGGTACATACCAGAATTTCCTACCTGGTCGATCGTTACATTCTGTTTGAGCGGTGAGTGGTGCTGATTCCACTTGAGCATGAAAGAGAAATCACCGATCCCTGCTGCAGCCAATGTCTTGATAGGTCCCGCAGAGATAGCATTGACACGGATACCGTCTTTACCAAGATCTTCTGCAAGGTATTTTGTCGTCATCTCCAATGCTGCCTTAGCCACACCCATAAGGTTGTAGTTTGGAATGTACTTCACACCACCATAGTAGCTGAGTGTCAATACAGATGAGTTATCAGAAAGGATCGGCTTCAACTCTCTTACGATCTCGATGAGTGAATAGACTGAGATATCCATCGCCACATCAAATGCCTCTTTGGAAATATCATAAAAACGTCCGCTGAGTCCCTCTTTGGGTGCAAATGCGATAGAGTGTACGATGAAGTCGATCTTCCCCATATCTTTTTCAAGAGACTCTTTCAGTGCTTTGATCTCTTCCGGCTTACTGACATCACAAGGATAAAATCTTCCTCCGCACTCTAACTCTTCTGCAACAGGCGCCAGCTTTTGTTCAAATCTTTCATTCAAAAATGTGATCGCCATCTCCGCACCCTGCTCCTGACACGCTTTTGCGATACCGTATGCGATAGATTTTTTGTTGGCGATGCCCAGAATGACACCTTTTTTGCCCTTCATGATCATGGTTGTACTCCCTATAAATTAGTTCGCTTATTTTACCATTATTGCGTTAAAATATACATCATTTTTTGAACAAACCAAGGCTATCCATGAAAAAAATACTACTTATCAGCACAGGTGGCACCTTTAACAAGATCTATGACCCCATCAGCGGGGAATTTGTCATAGATACAGAGTCGCGTGCTCTGGAAGAGATAGCATCCAAATGGCTCTGCAGTTTTGAGATCCTCAACATCATAGGCAAGGACAGCCTTGAAATGACGAACCAGGACAGACTGGAACTGCTTGCCACTCTCAACAGTTCTGACTACCATTATATTATTATTGTCCATGGTACAGACACCATGGACCTGACGGCTGAGTATCTTGCGGATGCAGAGCTGGAAAAGCAGATCATACTTACAGGTGCGATGGTGCCTTACAGTATTGATCCCGTGGAAGCCACGGCCAACCTCTGCTCAGCCTATGGCTACATGAGCGCTTTGAACAAAGAGGGCGTCTTCATCGCAATGAATGGCATTACAGGGCCCTATGACAAGGTGAAAAAAGACCGGGCCAAAGGCCGGTTCAATTTGGCATAGGCCGAAGCGTATTATCGGTGGTTATCCACTGTCGGAGGGATGATCTCTCCGGAAGCCTGCATACTTAACGCTTCAGGATGTGCCTGATAGTGCTTCCTCACAGCTTGAGCCAGGGCGATTTTTGTTTTTTCCTCTACCGGTGTCGGCATCTCGTCAGGGAGAGCTTCGAGCAGTGCTTTTACCAGTAGATCCTGAGGTGCAGGCATCTTCTCACCCCATGATGCCAAAAGGTCCCTGTTGACATGGGACGGTATGGACCCCATAATACCCACATCATTCTGATCATGCACCAGCAATCCCGAGGTCGTACCTCTGTCCAGCGTCAATACCTGGAAAAGATAGAGGGTGTGATAGGCGAGCTGCTCCTCTTTTTCTGCTTCCGTAAAACCGGGGTATTGCGCCAGTTTGTCTGAAATGATCGTGATATAGGTATCTATCACTCTTTCACCCACTTCCCGAACGAATGTTTTATCCTCTTCAAAACTTCCGGTGTTGTATCCCTCAAGATAGTAATGGCTCACACCGCGATGTCTCCCCAGTACAGGGATATAGAAATATCTGTCACCCTGTGCAGCACCCTCCTCATACAGTCCACCTGTGACCTGTTGAAGGGTTGCAGAGAATTTCTCTTTGTCCGAACCGGACTCATCGATGAGAGAAGGGTTGAGATCGGCCATCACACGCCAGTATCCTCTCCCCTCTTTCATCTGTGTCCATGAGATGTGCATATGCATCGAAGGGGCATGGGGATTGTAGGGGTGTATGATCGTGGAGATCGCTGTGGCAGAACCCAGCTTTTTCTGATCGTCATCATCATAATGTACCTGGGAGACATTCACCGAGCCCCGGTCAAACACCGCACTCTCCCTGGTTTCATAGCGGGTACCGCCCCCGTGTCTGCCTTCGTCACGTCCCCAGGAAACTGCCTCACAGGGCTTGCCCTCTCCAAATTTCCGGGCAACTGCATTCAGCTTGGAAACAAAATAGGCTTGCAGACCTTCAACCAGTTCTTTCGCCTCTTTCGCCTGTGGTGAACTTGCGGGAATTATCATGATACTCTGACCTTTGTTTTTGTACCATTATAACATAGTAACATTTATCTCGTTTTGCTACAATACAGTGAATATTTCATTGCAAAGAAAGAGGAACTATGAGACGAAATCTGATCATTGCAGCAGTCATCGCGTTAGGGTTCTCCGGATGTACAAGTTCCATGGACCACCTGATCACTAAACCTGCTCGGCCGACTGCGCAGACGACCATCCAGGCACAACCGTATGAAGCGCCCAGCGGTGCCAAAAAAGAGGCGTATGAAAATACGATGAGAAAAATAGCATCAGGCATTCAGGATGATCCCAATTATCAAAGAATTTCCCTGAACACACCCGAAAAAAAGGAATGGTTCAAAAGCCTCACTTACAGACTCTGGGACAGACAGATCACACGCTATACCTTTATGTCCGAAGCATTAGCAAAATACCCGGACCACGAATATGAATTCAACTTCATACTCAGAGGTTTCACTTTCAATTAACATACGGGATCGGGTCGACACTCCCCGCTTCCTGAAACCCCTTCAGTCTCAACCTGCAGCTGTCACATAGACCGCAGGCGACTTCTTCCGATTGATAGCAGCTCCATGTATCTTTTAACGGCACATCGAGCTCTAATGATTTTTGCACGATCTGGCTTTTCTTCAAAGCGACCAGCGGCATCCTGATCTCTATGTGGGTCTCATCTTTGGTACCAAGATTGATGGCATGCTGCATCTGCTCTATATAGCTTGCACGGCAGTCCGGATAGCCCGAGCTGTCTTCCTCCACCACCCCGATGAAAAGTGCTTCCGCCGCATGCTTCTCCGCAACCGCCGCTGCGATCGAGAGAAAAATACCGTTTCTGAAAGGAACATAGGTGACCGGTACCCCCTCCTCCAGACCTCCTGTAGGCACGTCGATACGTGCGTCTGTCAAAGCGGAGGCACCGATCTGCCCGAAAAAAGGGAGATCTATCTCATAGGTTTCAGAGGCATCCAGGGATGATGCGATCTTGCGGAAACACTCAAGTTCTTTTGCTTCTGTGCGCTGCCCGTAGTTAAAATGTAAAGCAATGATCTCATACCCTTCTGATTGTGCGATCTTTGCACTCAAGGCACTATCCATACCCCCTGAAATGATACATACGGCCCGTTTTAACATACGCTCTCCTTTTCACAGAGCAAAGCACCGTGAATATCTGCACCCTGCATTTTAATACCATTTTACCAATATTTAGGTAAACTTCGGGAATGATAGATCTAGATAATCAAACCACACTGGCAGTAGACTTAGAGGCACTGGAGAAAATAGCGGATACACTCTCTACCAGAGAGGTCGAGCTGATCATCACGGATGATGCCACCATGCGGGAACTCAATGCGGAATACAGAGGCAAGGACAGCACGACGGATGTACTCTCGTTCCCTATGGAGACTCCTTTTACCGAACAGTCCGTCTTTGATATCCCGTTGGGTTCTATCATCATAGCTGAATCATTCGTAAAAGAAAAAGCAGCAGAGTTCGGGCATACCGTACAGGATGAACTCTCACTGCTCTTCATTCATGGCATGCTTCATCTACTCGGTTTTGACCATGAGAAAGATGATGGCGAGATGAGAATCAGAGAAAAAGCGCTGATAGAGCAGTTCGGTCTGCCAAAAAGTTTGATCGTTAGAACAGAGGAGAAGTAGTTTGGATTTTGTTATTTTTGTTATTGCGATGGGTGTATTGATATGGGGTGCAGACCTGCTTATTGCCCAGAGCGAACGTATCGCTTTAAAGTTTAATATCCCTGAGTTCATCATCGGCGCGACACTGATCGCTTTGGGGACCTCTTTGCCCGAAATGGCGGCAAGTGTCGCTGCCAGTTTCAGTGATAAGGCAGACATAGCCATCGCCAACGTGATAGGAAGCAATGTACTGAACATCACACTGGTCCTGGCAGCGGTATTCCTCATCGCAACGAACATCAACCCGAGCAGGGACTTCTTTGCAAAAGACAGCACCTGGGCACTGGTACCGGTACTGGTGTTCATTCTGATGATACTGGATGGGATCATCACCCGCTTTGATGCTTTGCTCCTGCTGCTGTTGATGGGGGCCTATCTGATATTTCTGCTTCAGGATGCCAAGAATATCCCCAAAGAGGATTTTGAAGACCTCGAGATCGGCCTGTTCAGCTGGGCCAAAACCATCCCTCTGCTTGCGGTTGGACTGGTCCTGGTGATCATCGGAGCACACTTCACCGTGGAAAGCGCCTCAGAAATTGCGAAAAGTTTTGGGATCTCTGAATGGATCATAGGTATTATCATGATCTCACTGGGTACCTCACTGCCGGAACTGGTTGTAAGTATCTCAGCCGCGGTGAAAGGGAAAGTGGATATGGCCATAGGGAACATCATCGGCTCGAATATGGCCAATACCACCGTAGTACTAGGTGCAGCGGCACTTGCAAAACCTATGAGCCTCAATGCTTCAGCCTATGTGTTTGATATTGCGACGATGATCATGGCAACCCTGCTCCTTGTCTTTATCACGGCAAATAAACTCTATACCAAATCAGCCGGGATCAGCCTCGTGATCATTCTGGGACTCTTTTTAAATAATACTTTAGAGAGTATCTAAGGTATTATTCGCCACGCTTCAAAGCTTCAGCCTCTGTGCCGGCTTTAGAGAAATAGCCGTTTTTGTAAAGCCACCTGTAAATATCTGCCGCGATGGGGCCTGAAGTGCTTCCCCCGTGGCCTCCATGCTCCACCAATACCGTCACGATATACTGCGGGTCGTCATACGGCGCATAACTGGTAAACCACGCATGAGAACGGTGATAGTAGGCCAGCTCCTCTTCTTTTAAACGCTCTTTGGTCGATTGGGGGATGGAGGTCACCTGCGAGGTACCTGTCTTCCCTGCCACCACAATGGGAAGATCGCTCATCGTTCTGTAGGCAGTTCCTTTCCTGCTGTTGCACACATCGTACATCCCTTTTCTGATCTCATTCAAGTAGTAGGCATTAAAATCCAGGGATTTTATTTCGGGTTCGACCTTTTTCCCATCGACTTCTTTGGCGATGCGCGGCGTGGCAAGCGTCGAAGTAGCGATCAAGCCTGTATAGCGCGCCACCTGTAAAGGTGTGGTCAGGTCATACCCTTGTCCAATGGATGAGATCACCGTCTCCCCCATATACCATGGCTGCTTGTAGCGTTTCATTTTCCATGCCTTGTCCGGCATCACCCCGCTGTACTCGCGAGGCAGGTCCACCTCTGTTTTGACACCCAGGCCAAATTCGCGAAGATGCTTTGACATGGCATCGATCCCCACCTTTAAACTCTTGTTGTAAAAATAGACATCGCAGCTCTCACGTATCGCTTTTCTCAGGTCCACCTTCCCATGTCCCCATCTTGACCAACACCTGAACTTATGTTTGCTTGTACCCAGCGTAATATGCCCGTTGCAGTGCTCTTCCGTTGCCAGGGAGTTAGGCAGCGCTTTGTTGAAAGCCAGCGCCATACCCATTTTTATCGTTGAACCCGGAGGATAGGTTCCGTGTATGAACTTATTGGTAAAGGGGTGCGCAAGGTCACTCTGGAGTGCTTTCCAGTCTTTACTGCTGATACCTCCGACAAACATATTCGGATCATAGGAAGGATAGCTTACCGCCGAGAGTACCTCACCGTTCGTCCGCATCACGATCGCCACACCGGTCTGGTCACCGAAACGCTCATAGATCATCTTCTGAAGGTCGATATCTATGTTCAACTGTATGTTTCTGTTGTCTTTGGGAAGTTCTCTTTCCAGGATTTCAATCGCTTTGTTCGTGGCAGTGACCTTGCTCACCTCATATCCGAGTTCACCTTCGAGCACCTCGTTATAGTAGCGCTCGAGGCCGCTCTTGCCTATTTTGCCGACCTCCTTGGCGACCTCGTCTTTTTCATTTTCTTTTTGATTGGAACGCCCTGTATACCCCACAATATGTGCCGCATACCTTCCGTAAGGATAGTAGCGTTTGGTCTCTGCTTCTATTTTGATCTTCTCTATCAGACTCAACTTCGGATAGGCACCGATCATATCTGCATAGTGTACGAAGTCAACCACTTTGATATACTCGTGATTATAGGGGGAGTCGTGTTTTTTATAGACATTCAGCATCACCGTTCGGTTCAGGTCAGGAAAGGTTTCGACCAGGGTATCGATCACATTTTCCAATTCGTGGTTCTTGACCCTGAGGTGTGGTGCGATAGAGAGGGAAAAACCTATCTGGTTCATGGCCAGCAGGTTTCCCTCTGCATCGCTTATCTCTCCCCTTACCGGCTTGAGGAACTGTTTTCTTTCTATATTTTCCTTCGCCAATCCTTCATAGTAAAAATTGGACTTGATGCTGACATGATAGAGTCTGCTGATCATCACCGCCCAGAAAAGGATAAACACAAAAACGACGAACTTATATCTCATACGATCACCACAAGCAGCATATCCACAATAAGAGAATAGAGCAGGATCTCATCCAATACAATACTCTGTGTCTGGAAAATAAAATCATAGGCGAAGAGGCACAACAGATAGATCATATCCAAAAAAAGTACACTCAAAAGAGGTTTGCATACCTTGCACTTACGAAAATATTTCAAATAGGGATAGATCAGGACATAAAAGATCAATGTGGAGATAAGGATCAGAAAAAGAGGCAGAGAGAGATTGATCTCAAGGTTGACTATATAGGCGATGGCCAACACGATGAAAGATACTCTCCCCTCTTCCATGCCGCTGATGAAAAGATAGCCCACTGCACCGATCAAAAGAGGCAAAAAGACATAGATGGAGATGAGCATAGGGTAAAAACAGGCAACGCAGAGCGCGAGCAGCCATAGAAATGCGCTTTTGACTGTGATGGCTGCACTGTTCATACTATTATGCTACCTCTCTTAGGACAATTTATGTACCAGGGCGACTTCATTACAGACAGGGAAATGAATACACTTGATACAATCAGCCCAGATCTTATGCTCAGGAATCACCTCTTTATTGATCTCTTTAAAGCCCAGTTTCAAAAAAAACTGCGGAAGATAGGTTAATACGAGGACATCCTCTTCAACCCCCAATGCTTTGGCTTCATCCAAAGTGAACTGCACCATCCGCTGCCCTATTTTCTGTCCGCGATACGCTTCATCCACAATAAGACTTCTTATCTCTGCCAACCTTCTGGAGTGTATATGCAAAGCCGTATACCCCACAAGCACATCACCCTCTTTGGCCAGGACATAGGAACGTATATTCGTGGCAACTTCATCCTCTGTACGATTCAGGATAATACCGTCTTTCACTTCAGATGCGACCAATGCCTGCATCTGTGGGATATCACTCAATTTTGCCTTCACAAGTTCGATCACTTTTTTCACTCACTCTCTTTTGGTTTGTCACTTTTTTTTCCGATTTCATCCCCTACGCCAAAAATCGCTTGGAGTATTTTCTGGTGCACCCTTACATGGCCGCTCTTCTTTGAATTTGAAAGCGTAATGGACCCGGGAAACTCTCTTTTGAGTTTGGCTCTCTCTTTTTGGTTGAGTTTGTCTATCTTTGTAAAAACCGTCAAATATTGCTGGTCAGGACGTATGAATTCCGAAATATATTGCTCCACATCATCATCGATCTTCGCATGGGGGTGCCGCGCATCTCTCAAATGGATGAAAAGACGAATCGAAACGCGATGCTGTATAAACTCTACAAGATTTTTCTGCCAGACCTCTTTCAGCGTTTTGGAGACTTTGGCGTACCCGAATCCCGGAAGGTCTACAAAACGGACAGGGTAACTCTGTTCATTATAGAGATACCTCGTTTCAAAAAAATTGATCAACTGTGTTTTCCCGGGTGTCGCTGAACTTTTTGCAAGGTTCTTTCGTTCCGTCAGTGCGTTCAGTGTAGAACTTTTGCCCACATTCGATCTTCCCAGAAAAACCACTTCGCTCATATCTTCAGGCAGAGAATCGGCAATGCTCTGTGCCGATTTTATAAATTCAGCTTCTACAATTCGAGGTGTGCTCACTGCTGGTTCCCCATATCAAAAATAAGCTTTGCAGGTTTTTTACGGCTGCCTTTGACATCCACAGCGCCCGTGATCATATTCAGTATGATCTTATTACTGCTGACATGACGTTTGTTCACCAGATCATCGATCACGGCTTTTCCCTGCAGTTCATACAGTGATTTTGCAATATCATAGGTCACTTTGTCCGCACTCCCTTTGAACGCATGCATTTCATTTTTAAACTCAAAGGTCACTTGCCCTATAGCTTCATACATACGTGTTTCATTGTTCTCGTCAAAATAGACTATCACTTTCTCTGCATGCAGCCA
>OBLN01000788.1_pt1 | contig 11234 bp, 10 predicted proteins | sample 1519301 | NCBI WGS metagenome assembly OBLN01 (sample SAMEA2452533, study PRJEB22499) | sediment metagenome | reverse complement strand
GCCAGCAGGACATTGCTGCGTGTACGACGCGCCACCTCGCGGGTCCAGCGGAACACGCCTTCCACTCCGCGGATAATGCGCAGGATTTCCGCCTCTGCTTCGGGTTCCACGGCCGCGTCCAACAGCTCACCGACCGACCGGCGCATGATGGCGATCGCCGCGACAAGGATCATAGCGGAAACGACCAGGGCCGCCAGGGGATCAAGAATCCGACCCCGGCCGCCAAAGAGCATGGCCCCACCGACCCCGGCCAGAGTGGCGATCGAGGACAGGGCGTCGGTGCGGTGATGGAACGCATTTGCCAGCAGGACATTGCTGCGTGTACGACGCGCCACCTCGCGGGTCCAGCGGAACAAGCCTTCCTTGACCAGGATCGACGCAATCGCGGCGACCAACGCCAGCGCCCCGGGAGTCCGGGGGCAGATACCCTTCGCAATCGCAAGCCCGGATTTGACTGCAGAGTAGCCGATCACCAGTCCAGCCAGGGCCAGTATCCCCGCCAGGATCATCGCTGCCAGGGCCTCGATTTTTCCGTGTCCGTATCGATGAGTCTGATCCTCCGGACGTGCGCCAAGACGCATTCCGCCCAGCACCACAAGGTCGGATCCCAGGTCGGACAGGGAATGGGCGCCGTCGGCAACCATGGCCTGGCTGTGACCGACGATTCCCGCCGCGAACTTAACCAACGAAAGCAGAATGTTGGCCAGCGCACCCCACAAGGTGACATTGATTCCATCCCTGCGCTTGGAATCAATGCGCGCCTGGCTGTGCTCCATGCAACTATTATACCCCAATCGCATGTTTCCAGGCATCAACAGTGCGGATTCGCAGGAATCCGCGCCGTCAAAAATGTATCGGCAACTCATTTGCAGCCAGAAAGACTGATCCAATCGGGATATACGCAAATTCAACCAGACATGAATGCAATTGGCACAGGTATTGCTTCAGTATTGCGAAAACCAAATTCAGGAGGTTGGTATGAACAAGAAAATGTTTGTGATCATCATGATCGTGGCTGGATTAAGCGTTTTGCCGCTGCTGGCCCGTTGGCACGGCGGCAACCACGGATGCGCATGCGTAACGGATGCCGGAAAAACCCTCACCTTTTCGGGAACGATTGAGGATGTGGTGAAATCCACTGACGGGACCGGCCGTTACGCGGACGGTATCCACCTGGTGATTGCCGAGGGCGAAAAAAAGCATGAAGTTCATCTTGGCCCGCGTGCATGGCTGGACAAGCAGGATTGGCAACCGGCCAAGGGTGATGTCGTAAAAGTGAAGGGTTACACCTGCACCTGCAAAGGCGAAGGGACAATGTTCGCCAGGGAAATTCAGAAGGGTGATCAGATTTTACGTCTGCGCGGCGATGATGGCCGGCCCATGTGGAGCCTCAGCCGTGAAGGCGGCCAAGGAAAAGGCGTCAGAGGCAAGGGCCGCCGCGGAAACACCCGCTGCAGCGGCTGTTCCGGCTGCGGCGCGAAGCGCTGAAGCCAACCGGTTCCGGGATCCGGATGCGTTGACATCGCATCCGGGTCCCGGTTATACTCGAAACGGACTCATGAAACACGCCGTCACCCTGCTGCTGCTGGTAGTGACCGTAACTATCCCGGCGCAGGAGTCCAACCATTTCTGTCGGCGCAGCGCCCAACCCTGGCGCTATTACCGTGTCAACACCGTTACGGAGTACAGTGGAACGGTGCTGGCCCTGCACCAGCGCAAGTGCTACGCCCACCAGTCGATGGTGGTCCTGGAAATCCGCACTCCCGCGGGGGAATCCGTACTGGTGGAAACGGCGCCGCCCGGCTTTCTGGACCCGCTTCCCGCGCTGAATGACCGGATTACGGTTACGGGTTCCCGTGTTCCGGTCCCGGATCCGCCGCCGCTGATCATCGCGCGGCGAATCACGTGGAAGAAACGGACCATTGAGCTTCGTGATCCACACGGATTTCCCCTCTGGCACCAACAGGAACGCAAACGTGAACGCCGCGGACGCCGGGCCTCATCATTGTGAAAAACCGCCGCCTGCTCCTGCTCGTGGTCCCCATCCTGGCGCTTTCGGCCCTGGTTTTCTGGATAAACCGCAGCAACCGCCTGCAATTGCAACAACAGATCGAAGCCGTTACCCGAAGTGAAGGCGCCGTCATCAGCGAACTGTTGCAGAAGAGCGGCTCCCTGCTGGCAGAGAGGGATCCCGGGGAATTGGAGAATTTCCTGCAACGTTTGTCCGGGATTCCGGCGCTGATGTACGCCGGCATGCGCCGCGGCAAAGAATTGCTGCACCTGTATACCCGTTATGAGGGATACTTTCCCGTCTCACCCGATCTGCCGCAACTGGCCCTGCTGGAATCACCGCTGGGAACCATCCTCAATGTTCAATCCCGTTTCAACGACGGTACGGGCAACCAATGGGTGATCGACCTGGGATTTCACTCGCAGTACCTGGACACCCTGAACCAGAACGCGCGCAAAGCTTTCCTTTTGCAGGCATTGATCGTGCTGGTATTCACGGCCACAGTGCTGATCCTGCTGCATTTATTGAACCGGCGTTTCTTCCGGCACGAACTCGAACTCCAGCGGGAACGCGAATCCAGGCAACGTTTGGAGGAACTCGCGTTGTTTTCCGCTGAAATCGCGCATGAGATTCGCAACCCGCTGAATTCGCTGGGATTGACCCTGGACGTCGTCCGGGAGCGTGTAAAAACCCACACGGATGAGCGTACGGATCACTATCTGACCGCCACCCGTGACGAGGTAAGGCGCATCACCTCGATCCTGGAATCCTATTCACGCCTTTCCCGGCCGGTGATGCCCGATTGCCGGCGCGTTGACATATCACTCCTGCTCAATGAACTGAAAACCGCGCTGGCGGGTGAATTGAGCGCCCATGCGGCGGGACTGGAGTTTGATGCGCCGTCAGCCTTTTTTCCCGTCGATCCCGACCTGTTGCGCCAGATCCTGCGCAACCTCATCCAGAACAGCATTGAAGCCGGAGCCGACCGCATCACCCTGTCTGCACGCCTGACCCCCAATCAATTGCAAATGGATATCCGCGACAACGGCCGGGGAATTGAACCCGGATTGCAGGCCGGCATATTTCAACCTTATATTTCGGGAAAGACAAAGGGCACGGGCCTGGGCCTGTTCGTGGTAAGACGGCTGATTACGGCCATGAACGGTTCCGTTTCGCTGCAGGAATCGCGCCCGGGATACACGCATTTTTCCATCAGCCTGCCCGGAGGAGGCGCTGATGAACAATGAATACAACATCCTGGTGATTGAAGACGAAACGCTGGCGGGGGAAGTCATCCGGGATCGCCTGGCGGAATCGGGCTACCAGGTTCACCTGGTCGCGGACGCTCAATCCGGCCTGCAATACTTCGAGTCCCATAGCGTGGACCTGGCGTTGCTGGATTACCGCCTTCCCGACATGGAAGGCGACGAGGTTCTGGCCGCCATGCGGCGGGCGAACCCCCTGGTTCCCGTGATCATCATGACCGCCTACAGCTCCGTGGAAAAAGCCGTGGCCCTGCTCAAGGCCGGGGCCCACACCTACCTGACCAAGCCGCTCGAGATGGCGACGTTGCTTCACGAAGTCCACCGCGCCCTGGAGCATGTCACCTTGACGCGCGAGAACCGGCGCCTGGTGCAACACATGCGCGAACGCTTCGCCCATCCTGACTTCGTGTTCCATTCAGAAGCCATGCAGCGTACGCTGAACACGGCGCTCCGGGGCGCCGATTCCCAGGCCAGCGTGCTGATCAGCGGAGAAAGCGGTACCGGGAAGGAAGTCCTGGCCAACCTCATTCACCAGCATTCATCGCGGCGCCATGGCCCCATGGTTCGAGTCAACCTTGCGGCCCTGCCGGAAACCCTGGTGGAAGCGGAATTGTTCGGATCGGTCAAAGGCGCTTTCACCGGCGCGGTCACGCGTAGGGGCCGCTTCGAAGAAGCCCGGGGCGGAACGCTGTTTCTCGACGAGATCGGCGAGATGCCCCTGCCCGTGCAGGTCAAGTTGTTGCGCGTTCTCCAGGAGCGCACCATCACGCGCCTGGGTTCCAACGAGCCGATCGCAGTCGACATCCGCCTGATCAGTGCCACCCACCGGGACCTGCAGGAGGAAATGGCCGCCGGCCGTTTCCGTGCGGATCTGTATTACAGGCTCAACGTGCTGCATGTCCACCTCCCTCCCCTGCGCGAACGCAAAGCCGAAATTCCCCTGCTGGCGGACCTGTTTATCCGCAGATTCAATTCCCGGGAAAAAAAAGCGCTCCAGGGAATTTCCCGGGAGGCCCTGGACCGGTTGATGAAGTACGACTATCCCGGCAATATCCGCGAGTTGGAAAACATCATTGAACGTGCGGTGATCCTCTGCCGGGGAGAAACCCTGTCCGTCGGTGACCTGCCGATTTACCTCTACTCCGCCGCTGAAGCGTCCGCGCCGGAGCCGGGCGCCACCCTGGCGGAACGACTTGCCGCGATTGAAACGCGCATCCTGAAAGAAACCCTGGAAAAACACGCAGGCAACCAGTCCCGGGCCGCGGAAGAACTGGGGATCTCCGAATCGGGGTTGCGCTACAAACTCAAGCAGTTGAAAATTTTTCCAAAAGGGCCTGCTGAAAAAAATCAGTAAACTCCCTTGACAGATTCGCCGATAATGGCACTATGAATATAGAACCAAGGAGGCGATCATGATGTTCTTCAGGACCGGAAACACATTGCCGCTGATATTGTTGACGCTTTGCGCAATGATTGCGGCCGGTGAGGATCCCAGGGCGCGGGAAATCGTGCAGCGCATGGATGAACTCTATCGCGCCGATTCTTCCGAAGCCCTGATGGAGATGGTGATCACCACACCGCACTGGGAACGCGCCCTGAAGATCCGCTCCTGGAGCCGGGGTACGGACAAGACCTTTCTGCGCATTCTGGAGCCCCGTAAGGAAAAGGGTATGGCCACCCTGCGCGTGGGCAACGAGATGTGGAATTACCTGCCCAAGACCGACAAGGTCATGAAAATCCCCCCTTCGATGATGATGGGCTCCTGGATGGGCTCGGATTTCACCAACGACGACCTGGTCAAGGAGTACACCTTCCTGGAGGATTACGAATTCGCGATGGCTGCCGTCGACGCACCTGAGCCCGGCTTGCTCTATGTCAAGAGCATTCCCAAGCCCGACCGCCCCATCGTATGGGGACATGTGATCACGGCGGTGCGGGAAGAAGGTTTGATCCCCGTCTGGCAGGAATTTTTTGACGAAAAAGGCAATCGCATGCGCAGGATCGAGTTCTCTGAAGTGCGTGTATTCAGCGACCGCACCATTCCGTCCGTGATGACATTGGAGCCGCTGAACAAAAAGGGACACCGCACCGTAGTCCGCTACCTGGAAGCCGCGTTCAACATCGCCGTCTCAGAAAACATATTCTCCCTGCGCAACCTGAGGACACGCGAATAGGCGTACGAAGGCCAAGAGGCATTGAGATGATAGTGAAAATGGCTTTCCGCAACGTGTTCCGCCAGAAACGGCGTTCGCTGCTGACTGCGCTCAGCATGTTCGGCGGATTTGTGCTGGCCGCTTTTTTCATCGGCTTTTCCGACGGCAGTTACAACCAGATCATCGATGTCTTCACCCGCACGCGCCTGGGACATATCCAGATTCACCACCACGAATACCTGGAAACCCCTTCCCTGTACCGCACCATCGACAACCCCGACGCCGTGCAACGCGCCCTGGAACAGGCAGACGAAGTGGAAAACTGGACTCCCCGAATCTATTCCGCCGGACTGGCGGCGGCCGATGACAAGAGCGCCGGGGTGCGCATCATCGGCGTGCATCCGCAAAGGGAGCACCAGACCACACGCTTCCGCAACCGCATCGTGCAAGGCAAGAGCTTTTCCGCCATTGACGCCAAGGAAGTGATTCTCGGTAAAGGCCTGGCCGGGTTACTGCGGGCGGAAATTGAAGGGGACGTGGTCATCATCAGCCAGGCGGCGGACGGTTCCATCGCCAATGAACGTTATCGCGTGGTGGGGATCATGGAATCGGGCAACGACATGGACGACCGCAGCGCTTTTTACCTCCCCATCGTCGAAGCCCAGCAATTGCTGGTGCTGCAGAACCGCGTGCATGAAATCGCCATTGTGGTCAACAGGCTGGGACGCGTGGAATCCGTCACCCGCGACCTGAGAGAGCGCATCGCTTCACCCCTGCTGCGCGTGGCCCCTTGGCAGGAATTCGCCGAATCCTTCTACAAAGCGATGAAAGCCGACCAGGAAGGCATGTGGATCATGCTGTTGGTGATCGTGCTGGTCGTGGCCGTGGGCATCCTGAACACGGTGTTGATGTCGGTGCTGGAACGCCGGAGAGAGTACGGCATGCTGCGCGCCGTGGGCACCCGGCCGGGACAGATCGTCCACCTGGTACTTGCGGAAGTGATGATCCTGGCATTGATCTGCATTGCGGCCGGCACGGTGTCGGGGCTGCTGATCAACCACCTCCTGTCTTTCAAAGGCATCCGTTTTTTCGAGGCCTTTACCTACGGGGGCATGACTTTTGAAACCATGCGCACGGAAGTCAATCTGCGCAGCTTCACCATCCCCGCCGTGACCGTGGTGTTGTCCGCTCTGCTGGTCAGCCTGATCCCGGCCCTGAAGGCGGCTCACACCGATCCCGCGCGTTCCATGCGCATGCATTGAGGGAGAAGCAGATGGGATTCTACTGGAAACTCGCCTGGCGCAACATCCTGCGCAACAAGCGCCGCACGATTATCGCTTCACTGGCCATCGGTATCGGCCTGGCTTCTCTGATCTTCACCGACGCGTTGATCATCGGCATGAAGGAAAGCCTGATCCGTTCAACCACATCGTCCTTCCTCGGCCAGGCACAGATCCACCGCGAAGGTTACCGCCTGAGCCGGGAAGCGGAGCTGACCATCAACGATCCGGACGCGCTGCTGGATCAATTGGCCCGGGACACGGCAGTGGAGCGTTTTGCTCCCCGGGCCCAGGCGTTCGGCATGCTGACTTCCGCGGCTAACGTGGAATCGGTGCTGCTTGTGGGCGTGGATCCCGAGCGGGAACGGCAGCTCTCCCAGTTCGACGACGCCCTCAAACAGGGTGAATGGCTGCAAATCGATAATCACGGCATGATCATCGGCAGTAAACTGGCGGAAACCCTGGAAGTGGCACTCGGCGATCGCCTGGTCATGACGGTCGCAGGCGTCGACGGCGGCGAACTTTCCCAGGAGATGTTCCGGGTGTCGGGTATCTACCACTTTGGAATCCGTGAACTGGATACCGGCATGGCCCTCGTCCCCATCAAACACGCGCAGCACATGCTGGGGTTGAACGGCGGAATTCATGAGATCGCGGTACGCTTTCATGATATCCGCAACGCGGAAAACCCGGATCTGCCTTTCTGGAAACGCTATTCAAGATCAGGGAACCAGGCGCTGGGATGGCCGCAGTTGATGCCCGAGATGAAGAACGTTCTCGATATGACCGATTTCAGCATGCTGATCATGGCGGTGATTCTGGCGGGCGTGGTGATCTTCGGCGTCATTAACACCCTGTTCATGTCCCTGTACGAACGCATGTTCGAGTTCGGCGTGTTGCGAGCGGTGGGCACCCGCGCCGGGGGTATCCGCAAACTGATCGTGATGGAAGCGCTGGCGTTGGGCCTGATCAGCACGGTGATCGGCGTATTGCTCGGCCTGATCCTCACCGCTGTCGTGGCCCACTCCGGCATTGATTACCGAGGCATTGAAATGACCGGGGTGCATATCCAGGAATTGATGTATCCGGTTCTGCGCGCCATGCAGTTTGTCAAATACCCACTCTGGGTGGTGGCGTTCTGCGCCCTGGTGGGATTGTATCCCGCCCGTGTGGCCGGGCGTATGCGCATCGCCGACGCGTTGCGCAAGAGCCTCTAGACCAAAGGCAAGGAGTCGAATATGCAACCAGGCAACTTGATTGTCGCGACCCGGAACGTGACCAAGACCTACCACGACAACGGCGTGGATGTTCATGCGGTCCAGGGCATCGACCTTGATATCGCGAAGGGTGAATTCGCCGCCATTGTCGGGCCCTCGGGTTCCGGTAAAACCACTTTCCTCAACATCATCTCCGGATTGGACACCCCCACGGACGGCAAAGTAATCCTGGACGGACAGGACCTCTCCACCATGAGCGACCGCGAATTATCGGATTTCCGGCGGGATCATATCGGTTTCATTTTCCAGGCCTATAACCTGGTCCCCGTACTGCGCGTGGAAGAAAACGTGGAATACATCATGATGCTGCAGGGAGTACCCCGCCAGGAGCGGCATCAGCGGGTCATGGAGATCCTGGAATCCGTGGGCCTGGAGGGAATGGCCGACCGCCTTCCCACCAAGCTTTCCGGCGGTCAACAACAACGCGTTGCCATCGCCCGGGCCATGGTTTCCCGGCCGCGCCTGATTCTGGCGGATGAACCCACGGCCAACCTCGACTCGCAGACCGGAGCCGACCTGCTGGACATGATGCGTGACCTGAACGAAAAAACCGGCATGACTTTCATTTTTTCCACCCACGACCGCATGATCATGAAACGCGCCCGGCGGGTGGTGACCCTGAAAGACGGGCGGATCGCCGAAGACGAACGCCGCGACTAGGAGAAGCGTACCATGCGCAAGCTGGCGCTGTTTTTGCTGATCCTGATGCTGATTGCGCCGTTGCGGGGCGAATCGCGCCTGCGGGGCTATCTGAAATCATTCGCACTGGCGTTCACATTGCCGCAAGAGTTGGCGCAGGATGAGGCCAACCCGCCCCTGGGACTGGTGGTCAACCGCCTGCGCCTGACCTTTTCCGCCGCCCTATCCTCCCGGATTGCGATTGAAAGCGCCTGGGATCTTTCACCCATCTACTCTGAATTCAACCTGGATGGAGTTTTCCCCATGGCGATGCAGGAGACGGCGGGGATGGATTACCGTGCCGTCGACTTCCCCCGGCGCCTGGTTCCCGCGCCGGCGGAGGCGACCGCCGGTTTCGCGCTCAACCACAACCTCGACCGCCTGCTGCTGACGATTCGCTTTTCCGGTGCCGACCTGTTCATCGGCCGCCAGGCCGTGGCCTGGGGCAGCGCGCGCATGGTCAATCCCACCGATATCATCGCCCCCTTTACCTTCAACGAGCTGGACACCGAGGACCGGCGCGGAGTAGACGCACTGCGCCTGCGTATTCCCCTGGGAATGATGGATGAACTGGACCTGGGCTGGGTGATGGGGAAAAACTTCGCCGCCGCCAACAGCGCCTTTTTTCTTCGCGGCAAATTCTACCTGTTGCGCACCGACGCGACGCTGATTTTCGCCGCTTTCCGCAACCATTTCCTGGCCGGGATCGACCTGGCCCGCGCCATCGGCGGCGCCGGGACCTGGCTGGAAGCCGCCTGGGTCAAGCCCTGGGCTTTCAGCGCCCTGAAGCCCGGAGATGACGACGCCTATTTCCGCCTGGCAACCGGGCTGGATTACAGCCTCAGCGGCAATGTATACCTGTTTGCCGAATACCATTTCAATTCCGTCGGACGTGACAACCCCGCCGCTTACCCGGAAATTGTCGACTCGCCCGCGTTCCGCGACGGCTGGGTGTACCTGATGGGAAGGCACTACATCACTGCGGGAACAACCATCCAGCTCACCCCCCTGCTGCCGCTGGGGATCATGGCGATCTGGAACCTATCGGACGGTTCGCTCACTTTGGCACCTTCGCTGGAATACAACGTGGCCGAAAATGTGTACCTGGTCGCGGGCGTCCACATCGGGATCGGGAAAAGTCCGCTGCAGAGCCCCGCGGGTCCGTTCCCGCGTAGCGAATTCGGCGCCTGGCCGAACCTTTTCTACACCGCTTTCCGCTATTACTTCTGACCCCCCATGGGGCCGGTGCGTATAAATGTATAAACTCTGGGGGAATCAAGACAACACCGCATCGATCAGACAAAACACGTATGCACCGAAACAAAGCTATTTATACGTTTATACGCACCGGCCCCATTCCGGGTCAGCGGTTGACCTGGAAGGTGCGATCTCCCTTTTCGAAAAAGGCGATAATCTGGCGAACGGCCGCCAGGCCGGCGTTGACGTTGGCTTCCGAGGTCTGGGCGCCCATTTTCTTGGGTGTAAAGAAAAACCGGCCGGGGAACTCAGCCGCGACCTGATCCTTGCAGTCGGGCGCCACATCGGCGATGTATTGAAAATCGGAGCGCTCCCGGAAAACCTTCACCAGGGACTCTTCGCAAATCACTTCCTTGCGCGCGGTATTGATCAGCACGGCACCGGAGGGCATGCGGCTGAGCAGGTCGTAGTTGATCGATTCCCGGGTTTGGTCATTGGCGGGAATATGCAATGAAACGTATTGGCAATGGGAATACAATTCTTCAACCGAAGCCAGCGGAGTCACACCCTCGGCGCGGATGGCATCATCCGTAACGAAGGGGTCGAAGGCGAACACGTCCATGCCGAATCCTCTGGCGATGCGCGCCACGTCGCGACCCACATTGCCGAAAGCGTGAATGCCCAGGGTCTTGCCGCGAAGTTCCGTCCCGGACTTGCCGTTGAATCCGTTTCGCGCCAGGTAGACCATCATGCCCAGCGCCAGTTCGGCCACGGCGTTGGCATTCTGTCCCGGTGTGTTCATCACCACCACGTTCGCGGATGTAGCAGCATCCAGGTCAATGTTATCGTAGCCTGCCCCGGCGCGGACCACGATTTTCAACTGATCCGCGGCGGCAATCACCGCGGGGGTAACCTTGTCGCTGCGCACGATCAACGCTTCGACATCTTTCACGGCGGCTTCCAGATCGGCCTTATCGGTATAAGACTCCAACAACGCCAATTCATATCCCGCTTCCGTGCAGATATCGCGGATACCCGCAATCGCATCGGGACTGAACGGCTTCTCGGTTGCAACCAAAATCGTATGCTTCATTTCGTCACCCCTGTGTGGATTTGTTCTATAGCGATTGTAAGGCTGCGCCGGATGGTTGTCAATGAAGAGGAGAGTTGGGGAGTTGGGGAGTTGGGAAGTTGGGGAGTTGGGGAGGAAAAGCAATTCTGTCATTGGGAAAAGCTTGTCATTTATTCGCTGCGCTCATGTCATTGTTAGAAGTTGGAAAGTTGGAAAGTTGGAAAGTTGGAAAGTTGGAAAGTTGGGGAGTTGGGAAGTTGGGGAGTTGGGGAGGAAAGGCAATTTTGTCATTGGGAAAAGC
>OBLN01000787.1_pt1 | contig 11241 bp, 12 predicted proteins | sample 1519301 | NCBI WGS metagenome assembly OBLN01 (sample SAMEA2452533, study PRJEB22499) | sediment metagenome | reverse complement strand
ACTGTCTCTGCCCTGAGTGCTCTGGCTCACACGCAACGATTGCGCGTATTTCGTGCCTTGGTCGTTGCCGGCCCCGAAGGGCAAACCCCCAGCATCTTGGCCGACCAGCTCGACGTCGCCCGTAACACCTTGTCCTTCCACCTGAAAGAGCTGGCCCACGCGGGCCTAGTCACGATTGAGCAAAAGGGCCGCAACCTGATTTACCGCGCCGACTTCGCCCATATGAACGAGCTACTCAGCTATCTGACCGAGCACTGCTGCCAGGGCAACGTGTGCGAAGTCACCAATCCCCCCCACTGTGACTGCTGACACCATGACCGACACCACATACAACGCACTGTTCATCTGCACGGGTAATTCCGCACGCTCCATCCTCGCCGAAGGCATCCTCAACGAGTTGGGCAAGGGGCGCTTCCGCGCCTACTCAGCAGGCAGCCAGCCCAAGGGTGAAGTGCATCCGCTGGCACTTGCCACGCTGGAGCGGCTGCATATGCCGACGACCGGCTATCGCAGCAAAAGCTGGGATGAATTCGTGGCACCAGGGGCGCCGGTGTTCGACTTCATCTTCACCGTCTGCGACAACGCCGCTGGCGAGGCATGCCCCTTTTGGCCGGGCAAGCCGGTATCGGCGCACTGGGGCGTTCCCGATCCGGCAGCCGTCGAGGGCAGCGAAGAGCAACGACTCAAGGCATTCAAGGATGCCGCGCTGACCTTGCGCCGCCGCATCGAGTTGTTTCTGTCGCTGCCACTGCAACGCCTGGACGCCATGTCGCTGCAGCGCGAGTTGCGAAACATCGGCCAAGAGTAAAGAGCGTTGCTTCATTAGCAACCAGATTTGAAAGGACACCCCATGCCAAACATCCAGATTTTCGACCCGGCGCTGTGTTGCAGCACCGGCGTATGTGGCGTTGAAGTGGATCAAAACTTGGTGAACTTTGCCGCCGATGTGGATTGGGCCAAGCAAAACGGTGCCCAGGTCGAACGCTTCAACCTGGCACAGCAACCCCTTGCGTTCGCCGAACACCCAACCGTGAAGGGCTTTCTGGAACGCTCAGGCCAAGAGTCGCTGCCCTTGATTCTGGTTGATGGCGAGGTGGTCTTGGCCGGTCGCTATCCCAACCGAAGCGAATTGACCCGCTGGGCTGGCATTGAAGCGCCCGAAGCCTCTCCAGCCCAAAACACCTGTTGCTCTGGCGGCCGCTGCTGCTGAACAAGGAGATTCCATGCACTTTCTGACCCAGCCACCTCGCTTCCTTTTCTTCACTGGCAAAGGGGGCGTCGGCAAGACCTCCATCGCCTGCGCAACGGCCGTGCAACTGGCGGCTCAGGGCAAGCGCGTACTGCTCGTCAGCACCGACCCGGCTTCCAATGTGGGGCAAGTTTTCGGCGAGCGCATCGGCAACCGCATCACGGCGATTGCCGCCGTGCCAAACCTGTGGGCGCTGGAAATCGACCCGCAGGCGGCGGCGCAAGCCTACCGTGACCGCATTGTCGGCCCGGTGCGAGGCGTGTTGCCCGATGCGGTAGTGGATGGCATTGAAGAATCCCTTTCGGGTGCCTGCACCACGGAAATTGCCGCCTTCGACGAGTTCACGGCCTTGCTGACCGATACGGCGTTAATGCAGGACTACGAACATGTCATCTTCGACACGGCTCCTACCGGGCACACCATCCGCTTGCTGCAACTGCCGGGCGCATGGAGCGGCTTTCTGGAAGCAGGCAAAGGCGATGCGTCGTGCCTGGGGCCGCTGGCGGGTCTAGAAAAACAGCGCAGTCAGTACAAGGCTGCGGTAGAGGCGTTGGCCGATCCCTTGCGCACTCGCCTAGTGCTGGTTGCCCGCGCGCAGCGCCCCACGCTGCGCGAGGCCGCACGCACCCATGAAGAACTGGCCGCTATCGGCTTGTCACAGCAACACCTGGTCATCAACGGAGTATTCCCTGCCAGCGAGGCCAAGAACGATACGCTGGCCGCTGCGATCTACGAAAAAGAACAGGTTACGCTGGCCGCCATTCCGTCTGTCCTCCAAGCGTTGCCTCGGGATCTGATCGCGCTCAAACCGTTCAACCTCGTCGGCCTCGATGCCCTGCACCACCTGCTGGTTGATACCGACGTCACGTATAGTGCCGATGCCATCGAACTGCCCGAGCAGATCAATGCGCCGGACTTGTCCGCGCTGGTCGATGACATCGCTACCGATGGGCATGGGCTGATCATGGTGATGGGCAAGGGCGGCGTGGGCAAGACCACGCTGGCCGCCGCCATCGCCGTGGAACTAGCGAGCCGAGGATTGCCCGTGCACCTGACCACTTCCGACCCGGCAGCGCATCTGGCCGACACGCTGGAAGGCTCGCTTCCCCATCTGGCTCTCAGCCGCATCGACCCCCAGGAAGCCACGGCACGCTATCGCCAGCATGTGATGGACACCAAAGGTGCGAAGCTCGATGCCGAAGGCCGCGCTCTGCTGGAAGAAGACCTGCGCTCGCCCTGCACTGAGGAAATTGCAGTGTTCCAGGCATTCTCCCGCGCCATCCGCGAAGGGGGCAGGAAGTTCGTGGTGATGGACACCGCGCCCACGGGCCACACCTTGCTGTTGCTCGACGCCACCGGTGCATACCACCGCGACATTGCCCGGCAGATGGGTGAGACGGGCGTTCACTTCACAACGCCGATGATGCAATTGCAAGACCCGAAGCAGACCAAGGTACTCATCGTCACCCTGGCCGAAACCACGCCCGTGCTGGAGGCGGCCAACCTGCAAGACGACCTGCGCCGCGCTGGCATCGAACCGTGGGCCTGGATCGTCAACAACAGCGTTGCGGCCGCGCACCCGCAATCCGCGCTACTGCGCCGGCGTGCGCACAACGAATTGCGGGAAATCGCCGCTGTGGCCACACAGCATGCCCGACGCCATGCCGTCGTGCCTCTTCTGACCGATGAGCCGGTAGGGGTAGAGCGCCTGCGGGCTTTGGCAAACTGGAAAATGTCATGAATCAAGGTAATTCTCAAAGCGGACATTCGCTGCCGAACCCTCCCACTCGTCTGTCCTTCCTGGATCGCTACCTCACCGTCTGGATTTTCGCCGCAATGGCGCTGGGCGTTGCCCTAGGCTCGTTGTTCGATGGTTTGCCCGATGCGCTCAATGCGCTCTCGGTCGGCACGACCAACATCCCTATCGCCATCGGTCTGATCCTGATGATGTACCCGCCGCTGGCCAAGGTGCGCTACGAGACGCTGCATGAAGTCTTCTCCGACAGGCGCGTACTTCTGCTGTCTTTGGTGCAGAACTGGATCATCGGGCCGGTGCTGATGTTCGTGCTGGCGGTGATCTTCCTGCGCGACCAGCCGGAATACATGACCGGCCTGATTCTGATCGGGCTGGCGCGCTGCATCGCTATGGTGCTGGTGTGGAACCAGTTGGCACGCGGCGACAACCAGTATGTTGCGGGACTAGTTGCCTTTAACTCAATCTTCCAGATCCTGTTCTTCTCAGCCTACGCCTGGTTCTTCCTGTCGGTACTTCCGCCTGTATTCGGCCTGCAAGGCAGTGTCATTGATGTGGGCTTCTGGACGATCACCGAAGCTGTGCTGATCTACCTGGGCATTCCGTTTCTGGCCGGCTTTCTGACCCGGCGCACACTGGTCCGGCGCAAAGGCCAGGACTGGTATGAGCACACCTTCCTGCCCCGGATCAGCCCCATTACCCTGGTGGCGCTGCTGTTCACCATTGTGGCAATGTTCAGCCTCAAGGGCGCTGACGTGGTGCGTTTGCCGCTAGACGCGCTGAAGATCGCCGTGCCACTGACGCTTTACTTCGTACTCCAGTTTCTGATCAGCTTTTTCATGGGCCGGCTGATCAAGGCCGACTATCCGCGCACCACCGCCATCGCTTTCACCGCCGCGGGCAACAACTTCGAGCTGGCGATTGCCGTGGCCATCGCATCGTTCGGCCTGGCTTCGCCAGTCGCCTTCACCACGGTGATCGGGCCGCTGGTGGAAGTGCCGGTGCTCATCCTGCTGGTGCATGTCGCCTTGTGGCTGGGCCGCCGGTTGCGGTTCACTGGAGCCAGCATGTATTCCTCCAATCCCACGAATCGCTGAACCGAGGCACTGGCATGAGCCAAATCACCATCTATCACAACCCCGCCTGCGGCACCTCGCGCAACGTACTCGCCATGATCCGCAACAGCGGCGAAGAGCCCACGATCATCGAGTACCTGAAGACGCCGCCTCATCGCTCCACGCTGGTCAAGCTGCTGGCCGATGCCGGCTTGAGCGTGCGCGACGTGCTGCGCGAAAAAGGCACGCCCTATGCAGAGTTGGGCCTGGCCGATCCGAAATGGACGGATGATCAGTTGCTCGATTTCATCGGGAAACATCCCATCCTGATGAACCGGCCCATCGTGGTCACCCCGCTGGGCACGAAGCTGTGCCGCCCTTCGGAAACAGTGCTGGACATTCTGCCGCAGCCGCAACGCGGCGCATTCAACAAGGAAGACGGCGAGCCACTGGTGGACGCACGGGGGCAACGTGTCTGATTCCCGTATCGACTTGCCGAACCTCGACACCACGCTGTTCCAGCAACCGGACAGAGATCGGCTACTGACGCCCGAGCACGCCATGCACGCGCCGCGCTTCCTGCTGCTTTATGGCTCATTGCGCGAACGCTCGTACAGTCGCCTTGCGGCCGAGGAAGCCGCACGCATCCTGCGTGCGCTGGGCGGTGAAACTCGGTTCTTCAGCCCGTCTGGCCTGCCGCTGGTGGACGATGCTACCGACGATCACCCGAAGGTAAGGGAACTGCGCGAACTGGCGCAATGGGCCGAAGGTATGGTGTGGTGCTCGCCGGAACGCCACGGCGCGATGACCGGCCTGATGAAGACGCAAATCGACTGGATTCCGCTGTCATTCGGCGCGGTGCGCCCGACCCAGGGCAAGACGCTGGCGGTGATGCAGGTATCGGGCGGCTCGCAGTCGTTCAACGCGGTCAACCAGATGCGCGTGCTGGGCCGCTGGATGCGGATGCTGACCATTCCGAACCAATCCTCGGTCGCCAAGGCGTACCAGGAGTTCGATGACGCTGGTCGCATGAAGCCCTCAGCCTATTACGACCGCATCGTGGATGTGATGGAAGAACTGATGAAGTTCACGCTACTCACGCGCGACGCGGCTCCGTATCTGGTGGATCGGTACAGCGAGCGTAAGGAAAGCGCCGATGCACTGAGCCGGCGAGTTCAACAGGCTGCGATCTAGTTCGCCTCGGAGCATCATGAGTACGGCACAAGACACTCCAAATGGCAAACCCCATGACGCAGGCTTTGATTGCGTCTTGAGCGCATGGCAGGCACACGAAAAAGAACTACTCGCCTTTCTGATTCATCGTGCAAGTGATCGTGACGCTGCGGAAGACCTCCTGCAGGAGGTCTTCCTAAAATCCATGCGTCAAGGACAGGGATTTTGCGCGTTGGGCAACCCGCGTGCCTGGCTCTTCCAGGTGGCACGTAACGCATTGATTGATTCCGCCCGCCTTGCCAAACCGCTGGAGGAGTTGCCGGATCACCTAGCAGCCCCGCCGACGGAAGAACGTCCCCCCGTCGATGAGCTGGATACGTGTATTGAACGAAACCTGCCGGATCTGGAAGCAGAAGACCGGCACATCATCGACGCCTGCGATCTTCAAGGGCAAACGGTTCGCGCATATGCCGAAGCCCATGAACTCACGCTGGCCGCCGCCAAATCACGCCTGTTGCGAGCCAGAAAGCGGCTTCGTGACCGCCTTGTCCAAAATTGCCAAGTCCGTTTCGATGAGGCTGGGCAGGTGTGTTGCCACATCCCACGCACCTCGACCTGAATCCTTTTGGCACCTCATTCGTCTTCTTGATGAACAGGTCGCATCGTGCGACATCGCCATTCAAATATAGAGCGCGGAAACATGACAATTTCACCCGGCACGCAGGAAAGCTCTCCCGGCACACAGGAAAGCTGTTGCAACCAGCCAATCCAGATTTTGGCGGATGCCAAGCCCGATTCAAGGACGTGGAACCGTAGATATTTTTTCAGCATTGCCATCCTGGCAGCACTCTGGTGGGTGGCTTATTCCTACATATTGCCTGCCTCAAGCTGGATCGTATTTGATTTGCTTGGAGTTTCTGCCGATTCGCACGCAGGCGCTTCGCTGGAGTTCTTTATTTATGACACAGTGAAGATTCTCTTACTTTTGACGCTGTTGATTTACGCCATCGCCTGGCTCCGTGCCTCCATGAATACAGAGCGGGTGAGAGATTATCTCGTCGGTAAACGACGCGGACTTGGCTACCTTTTAGGGGCCTCGTTCGGCGCGGCAACACCTTTTTGTTCCTGCTCCAGCATCCCGCTGTTTTTGGGTTTCACCACGGCCCGCATTCCCATCGGCATCACCATGTCGTTTTTGATCACTTCCCCGCTCATCAACGAAATTGCGGTTGTGTTGCTGTGGGGATTGCTTGGCTGGAAATTCACGCTCATTTATCTGGCAGTTGGCATGGGGGCAGGAGTCCTGGGCGGATTCTTGATGGACGGACTAAAAGCGGAGCGCTGGTTGCAACCATTTGTCATCGAAGCTATAAAAAAGTCACCGCTTGCCATGCAGCACGCAAGCGACAGGGGCAAGGCCGAAAAGCTCTCTGTGCAACAACGGCACGATTTCGCTTATACGGAAATGAGCTCTATTTTCAAAAAGGTCTGGAAGTGGGTTGTCATTGGCGTCGGTATCGGTGCTGCATTGCATGGTTTTGTGCCTGACAATTGGTTTGCTGAAAACTTGGGTACCGGTCAGTGGTGGACTGTGCCTTCAGCGGTTTTGGTGGGCATACCCCTATATTCCAACGTCACCGGCATTATTCCGATCATGGAAAGCCTGCTTCTGAAAGGTCTGCCCATCGGCACCACACTGGCTTTCTGCATGAGTTCTGTGGCTGCCAGCATTCCTGAGTTCATGATGCTGCGTCAGATCATGACTATCAAACTGCAAGCGACCTTTATTCTCTATCTGTGGGTGGTGTTCACTCTGGTTGGGTGGCTACTCAATGCGATGCGGCCACTTATATTGTGAATTTCAATACTAAATCAAAACGCCGGTTTTTATCAAAGGAGAAAATTATGGATATCAAAGTGCTCGGCACAGGCTGTGCCAATTGCAAGAACACCATTGCACTGATCGAACAAGTCGCTCGAACGAAGGGAGTTGCAGTTTCTCTGCAAAAAATCGAGGAGCTCAAAGACATCATGAGTTACGGCGTGATGAGCACGCCGGGCGTTGTGATCGATGGAAAGGTCGTCCATGCGGGGGGAGTTCCATCCCGAGACAAGATCGAGCAATGGTTGGTTGCATGAGGTGCCACGATGACAACCGATCAAAAGAAACTCGAAAACGCTCGTCACGCTACTCACGCGCGACGCGGCTCCGTATCTGGTGGATCGGTACAGCGAGCGTAAGGAAAGCGCCGAAGCACTGAGCCGGCGCGTCAACCAGACTGCGATCTAGAACTACGCTCAAGGCTCGTCTGTGCGCTGATCCCGCTGCTCGATCTGCAACCGTGCCCGTGCTGTCGCCTGCTGCAACCGCTCGCCCAGCACCGCACGTGGCGGCAACGTGGTCAGGTACTCGGCAACGTGGATGCCCGATTTGTCCAGTTCCAGCAATTCGATCTGCTCGCGCTTCTTGCCGGTGCATAGGATGATGCCCAGCGGCGAGGCTTCCTCCGGCTCTCGTTCGTGCTTGTCGAGCCAGCGAAGGCTAACTAATTTATGCTAAGCACTTGCGGTATTGTAGTTTTATAGTCTATTTTTTACTAAACAACTAGAAATCTAGTAATAAATAAGGATTGAATTGATGAATAAGAATGAAAAAGATCATATCGAGGTGGCAAAAGGTGGACTTTTAGATCGTCGTCGATTCTTGATGAGCGGCGCTTCATTTTTGTCTGTAGCCACAGCGGCATCGGCCGTTGGAAATTTGGCGATGGCAAAAGATTTCAGCTCGTACCCAAGCCATATGAAAACACCAGGAGTGCCTAGTGAGAAGTATGGCAAACCTTCAAAATATGAGGCCCATGTAGGCCGCCTGAAAGAACACGTATACAGCTCGGCGATTATCACCGCAGCATTCACGCCTATCGATCAATTAAACGGGATTATCACACCTGCAGGCCTGCATTTTGTCGTTCATCATGGCGGAATTCCTGATATTGAACCAAGCGATCATCAATTTATGATCCATGGTTTGGTAGACAAACCTCTTAAGTGGACAATGGACAGGCTCTTGAGTTACCCCATGGTTAGTCGCATAAGCTTTTTAGAGTGTGCCGGAAACTCAGCGCCGAATGCTGTAAGTGATCAACCCTTGGACATGACTTGTGGAGCCATTCATGGGCAAATTTCAGGTTCATTGTGGACTGGTATACCAGTTAAGTATTTACTAGATGAGGTCGGCGTAAAACCAAAAGGGAAGTGGGCCATGTGCGAAGGGGCTGATTCTGGCAATCATGTCCGCAATGTACCGCTTGAGAAGTTGTATGACGATGCCATTATTGCGCTGTATCAAAATGGTGAACGAATTCGACCTGACCAGGGTTATCCGATGCGTTTGTTTGTTCCAGGTTACGAAGGGAATATGAACGTTAAATGGCTTCACCGCATGGAAATTTCGGATATTCCCTCGCAAAGCAAAGACGAACAATCACTGTACGCTGACATTACCAGTGACGGCAGAGTAAAACAGTTCTCATTTAACATGGAAGTGAAATCTGTTATCACCCGACCTTCAGGAACACACCAGCTACCTGAGTCAGGATTGTATGAAATAACTGGTTTTGCCTGGTCTGGTCGTGGAAAAGTTAAGCGTGTTGAAGTGTCTGTCGATGGCGGAAAGTCCTGGGCAGATGCTCATCTGGAAGGACCGATAATGGATAAATCGATGACGCGTTTTACTATTCCCTGGAAGTGGAGTGGTAAAGAATCCATCATAGTGAGCCGAGCGACCGATGAGCATGGTAATACGCAACCCACCCGAAATGAATGGGTATCTCGTTATGCTCGCTACTCGCATGGCCACAACAATTCTATCAACTCTTGGCGTGTCGCCGCCGACGGAAAAGTGAGCAACTTTTATGTGTAAATTATTAAAATGGGTTTCATTGCCACCTGTATTGTTAACCGCCTCATTATTCGCAAACGCAGATGAAGGTATATCCACAAACAGTGGTATTCCACTTACCAAACAAGAGGTTGAAAGTTGGTCGATAACTATTTACCCGGATGGCCGAAACTTACCTGATGGTGAAGGTACTGCGGCAAAAGGTGAGCAGTTGTATCAAATGCAATGCATGGCCTGTCACGGTATGCAGGGTGAAAAGGGGGTTGCCCCTCGTTTGAAAGGCGACCTAGGTTATCAAGAGTGGGGGCCTCACCCACTGCTCGCGTTAACTGTAGGCGCATGGCCTTACTCGACGACTATTTTTGATTACATCCGAAGGGCTATGCCACATCAGTCTCCTAAGACACTATCGGATCCAGAGGTATACGCATTAACGGCTTACATACTGCATTTAAATGGGTTGATAGAAAAAGACACACCTCTTAATCGGGAAAAGCTTAAGAGCATTGACATGCCCTACAAGGAAAAGTCATTTATCGCATGGGATGTGGAAGAAGGCAGTAAACTTCAAGACAAGGAGCCAAAAAGGTAGCAGGTTATTCTGGTTTGATTGGGGGGAGACGCCCCCTCTCGATCCAAACACACTATTGTTTTTTAACTTCAACAAGATTCCTGAATGAAGTGAGTTGGTTACATTACTTTAATGATATTTTTCCAGCCTCACTCAGCTCCCGATAGGTATTTTTGATCCTATTTGCGAGCGATTCTGGGGATGGACCACTCAGTGCCATGTATTCTTGTACGTGATATGCAAGCAGCACCTTCTCAAATTGCTCATAACTGATGCCTGCTCTCTCTGACTGATTCATCAGGTTTTGTTCGGTGGATAGTATCAGTTCTGAGCGTCCCTTGAGTAGCATGCCTAATATTTGCTCAGTCCTAGTGACGACCTGAATATTTTTATCTACGAAACCATTCGATTCCAAATAATCGTGGTAGTGAGTCAGTTTTTCAGTGGAGACAACGAACCTCCCAGAATTCAGATAATAACTGCGACACTCTAATCGAGGTGTAGAAGAAGCCAACTGCTGAAAAGTGGTACACTTTATCTCGCCAAAGTAAAAGAGTATCACCATGAATTATCAACAGTTGACCGAAGCAAGACGATACCAGATTTCCGTGCTGTTAGAACAGGGCTTTTCTATAGCACACATAGCTAAATGCATTGATTGTCATCGCTCTAGTGTCTATAGGGAAGTTAAACGATGCCAAGGGCAATCACGCTATCAGCCTGATATTGCACACAAGCAGGCTGTCACAATGAGGCGTCAGTCGAGTAAATATGCGATACCCTCACAGCGAATAGAGAGCATCGTCCTTTTGCTGCAATTGGATTGGAGCCCTGAGCAAATCTCGCAGGTGTTGCGTCTGGTGAAGGAGCCCGTCAGTCACGAGTGGATTTATCGCTATATTGCACGCGATAAACGCCGTGGTGGCAAACTTTATCGTCATTTACGTCAAGGACATAAGCGTTATCGACGCGGTAAAGTAGAGCAAGCTCCTACCATAAAAAACGCCGTATCCATTGACGACAGACCAGCCATTGTTGATAGCCGAGAGCGATTTGGCGACTGGGAAATTGACACCGTATTGGGGCTGCATGGAACGGGTTCGATTGTAACCCTATTAGAGCGTAAGACTCGGTTTTATTTGATAAAGAAAGTCAATTCGAAGTCAGCGGCAGATGTAACGAAAGCGACGATTGAGTTACTGATGCCATATAGGGCGCATGTGCTGACGATAACGGCAGATAATGGACGCGAATTTGCTCACCACCAAGAGATAGCAGAGGCGCTAGATACGCAGGTGTATTTTGCGCACCCTTATCGTTCTTGTGAACGTGGTGCGAATGAAAACGCCAATGGATTACTGCGGCAGTACGTCAAAAAAGGGGTTGATTTGAGGCTAGTGAGTGATGAATTAATCGAATTTGCTCAGAATAGAATTAACTATCGTCCCAAAAAGTGTTTGAAGTTTAAGCAGCCTGCGGTGGTGTTTCACCAGTTAGCTGCTTAATTGTCGAGTGTCGCACTTCGGAGTTGAATTCGGG
>OBLN01000786.1_pt1 | contig 11243 bp, 8 predicted proteins | sample 1519301 | NCBI WGS metagenome assembly OBLN01 (sample SAMEA2452533, study PRJEB22499) | sediment metagenome | reverse complement strand
AGTGACCGATACTTCCACATCTTCAAATGCTTCGATCAGCATAATGTCTCAGTACTGAAGAAGGCACTCAAAAAAGAAGGCATGCTGAAGGAAGGCAGTTTTCAGGTGATCGATCTCGCATCCACCACTCAGAATTTTGGGATGGGTGTGATCGGCGAATATCCTGAGGAAGGCATTGGTAAGAATGAATTTCTGCACCTGGTTTCAAAAGCACTGGATGTTAAAGCCATCCGGTATTCCGGCGATGTGGATAAAATTAAAAAGGTAGCGGTTTGTGGTGGTGCCGGTGTCTTTTTGAAACATAAAGCCATCCAAGCAGGGGCACAGGCTTTTGTGACTGCTGATATCAAATATCATGACTATTTCACCGAGAAGGACGATTTTCTACTCGTTGATGTAGGTCATTATGAAAGTGAATTCCCTATTGCTGAAGCCCTGAAAAATGAGCTGACCGAAGCATTTGAAGATGTGGAAGTATCGGTCACTCGTACAATAACAAATCCGATGCAGATCTATGTGTCGGATCCTGAACCTAAAACTATTCAACAAAGTTGACCCTCACTCCATGAATGAAGTATTACAAAAATTAGCGAACCTACAATACATTGACAGCCGAATTGACGAGCTCAAACAGTTAAGAGGTGACCTGCCTGAAGAAGTACTCGATCTGGAAACTGATATTGCCCGTAAAGAGGCAAAACTCAATAACCTGACGGAAGAAAAGCAAAACCTGCAGGTTGAACTGGATAACCTGAAGCTGGATCTTCAGAGTTCTAAAGAGAAGATCGAAAAATATGAAGATCAGCAGCTGAGTGTACGTAATAACCGTGAGTACGACGCACTTACCAAAGAGATCGAAGCTCAGAAACAGGTGATCGAAAATGCAGAATCGCGCATCAAAGAGATCGAAAAGAGACAGGAAGAAATTGAACCTGAACTGGAAGTAGCTGAAAAAGAGCTTGAGGCTGCCCAAAAAATGCACGATGAAAAAAGCAGTAGCCTGAATGATGTGATTAAATCCACTCAGGAAGAAGAAGACAAGCTTCTTAAGAAGCGTAAGGAAGTTGAAGAAGAGATCGACGACCGCTACATGCGCAGCTACAAACGACTTCGTGATGGCCTGAATAACGGTATGGCCGTTGTGGCTATGGATCGCGGTGCCGCACTTGGAATGGCCCTGCCTCCTCAAACTCAGGTTGAAGTGCGCCGAAAGAATAAGATCATCATTGATGAGAACAGCGGACGTATTGTAGTGGATCAGTCATTCTTCGATAAAGCCAAAGAAGAATTGTCAATCTAAGGCAATACATTACACATTGATCGTTAATTTTTGGAAAAGGGAAGCTGCGTCTTCCCTTTTTTTGTTGGTGGCAGTCGGTGTTTTAAAACTCCACATGTTAATATTTCGGGTAATTTATTTCCCTACATGGATAGATCGTGCATCGCTGATCGGTCGTTCGGTGAATCAAAAATCAAGAAGTAGTGAACTGCGAATCATCGGTTGACCGAATTGTAGATGTCAGGTAATTCGATGACAATTTATAAATTAAGAATGGCCCTGAAGGGGCCACATATGAATAACCCCGGACAATGAAATGCGATAGCATGGAAGCAGTCCGGGGTTAATAAGCGTACATTGAATTAAGCTTCGCCCGATTGATGTTTAAACCTCTGATGGTTTACGAAGCTTGGGCAAACTTCTCTTTAATGACCAACTTCCCACAACCCTGCGAAAACTAACAGAGGCACTGGCATCTCTGTTTTCTTGGGTTTTCTTTTTTGGACTATTTATCCCAGGGTTACTCCCGCTTACGCGGTTTTACCCTGGGTTATTCATATGTGACCCCTTCAGGGTCAAAAAGGAACAATGGACAGAATTCTGTCCTCGAATTATCTGACATTTACGAGAATGATCGAACTGAGATCCGGGTGAGGAATTAAATAACGTGAGTTCGACGTATAACTATTTCTTGGTTGTCACCCTTAGCGTATTCAAATAGGATTAGGTATTTGGTGTATTTCGCGAAGGGTCTCAAAGGTAAAGCTACTCGTTTTAATTATTCGTTGAGATCCATCGCGTTAACCATAGCATATCGAATATAACCCGTCGGGCGCTCTGCCGGCAAAGCAGGGATGACAACAATCGAGTGTATTCAGGAAAACCAATCCTTAGCAAGATCTTCTCATTTAGGGTTTAAGCTTTCAATAAGCTCGATTTAGAATCTTGCAGAAGACTAGTGCAAATTGCGTCATGATACCCCAAATGGTAATAGACGCGGGAGCTTCTGCACCTTACAAACCCAAGTTTGTTGAGTGAAGGATGGTTTATTGGGTACAGATCCTTTCTATGATGTAATAACCAAAGAAAACACGTATTTTAAGACGGCAGGAAAGCCGGGTGATCGCCCGGCACATACTTGATGGTTTTAACTAAGGATCGACCCAATATCCTGAAATAAACGTTGAGATCCTTCGCGGTAAGCATTGTACTCAAAAGAAGGCTTGGTTGCGCTCAGGATGACAACATTGATAGTAGAGAGTGGTTGCCAAAGCAAACCATCAAGTATGTGCTGGGAGGAAAGTCCGGACTCCAACAAGCACCGCGCTCCCCGATCCGGTTCAGCCGGCGAAGGGGAGGCTTCACGTCAGGAATGGCGTGATGACAGACAGTGCAACAGAAAACAGACCGCTCCTTGCATAAGCAATTATGCGCGGAGTAAGGGTGAAAAGGTGAGGTAAGAGCTCACCGCCCCGTATCGTGAGGTCGGGGGCACGGTAAACCTCGCGGGGAGAAAGTTCATGCAGATGGTATATGCCGCTTGTCGTGACGCCATCGGGTGGAACGCGACAGATAAATGATCATCCTCGACAGAATCCGGCTTACAGGCTTTCCTGCTACAAATTAGACCGAAACCCTGCTCCCCAAAGGAGTGGGGTTTTGTTTTATGATGTCTGCTTTGTCACACAAATACCCAGAAACTGAAAACTCCGCCTGCTGAGATCATGAGAATGAGCCACAGGAGTTCCATGCTCTTTTTCCACCCTGCGATGAAGATAAAGAAACCGGCTTTGACCAGCGTGTTTGAGATCACCGAAATAATAATACCCAGTGTTGCTACTGCATCACTGATCTCTGATTGTGCCATTTTAGAGAGAGAAAGGGTGATGGCATCCACATCCATCAGTCCCGATAGAAGTGCCAGCAGGTAAATACCCTGATCGCCGAACCATTCTTTTAAAGCGGTTGAGAGTATCAGGATCACCCCGAGCAGGGCTCCAAATTGAAGAGCCGTTTTAAGCTGAAGGGGATTGCCGAGGTCCAGGTCCGGATTGTCATCCCCGGTGTCCGCATCACCGCTGAAATACAGCCAGCCAACACAGCCTAAGCTGATGATCAACATGGCAGCCAGGGGGATCCAGAGTGGATGCAGCAGGTCCCGGTTCACCACTGAGACTTCTACAAAGACCCGAATCAACATTATGGAGGAGGCTAATAAGATCCCTGCTAAGAACAGTCTGCTTTTATCACGGTGGCTTTGCTTACTTAGCTGAGCAAGGCTGATCGTGACAGCCGTTGAGGAAGCCAGTCCGCCTATGATAGCCGTCAGAATAGTGCCTTTTCCTTCCCCGGCATACTTTACTAAAATGTACCCTAAAAATGACAAGCCGGAGATGAGAACCACCATCCACCAGATCCAATAGGGATTCAGCGTATTCCAGGGGCCGTATCCCTGATTGGGTAATAGTGGTAAAAGTATGACCGAGATCACCAGTAATTTAATGCCGGCATAGATCACCTCGATCTCGATTTTGTTGAGCCATTTATGGAGGATCGGTTTCAGGCTTAATATGGCCATCACGGCTACGGCACTGCCAAGTGCTTCAGCGTATTGGCCCAGTCCGGCCCAAATTCCCAACACAAAGGTGGTTATGAGTGCGACTTCTGTCGTGATCCCGATATCATCACTTTCATTGATCTTGATCTCATAAATGTAGGAGGCAATAACCAATGCGGTAAAGGCCAGAAAAGCAAGTGGTATCATCAGCTCGCCACCAAAGGGAATGAGTGAGGCCGTGATACCTCCCAATAATCCGGTCAGGCTGAAGGTTCTGATACCCGCCACGCGGTCGCCTTCATCTTCCTTACGCCCATACCAGCCCCGTTCGGTTCCAATGAGGAGTCCAACCCCAAGGGAGGCAAGTAATTTCCAGATGATATCGAGTTGAGGCTCCATGCTTAATGATAAGCAAAAGCCTTTAAAATTGAGAGCTACATATTGATCTTATAGTTGCCTTTCACATTGCGCTCGATCTGTCGCTTTACATCTTTTTCTTTGATGGAATCTCTCTTGTCAAATTGCTTCTTACCTTTGGCCACACCGATCAAAACCTTGGCATTTCCATTCTTGAAATACAACTTCAGGGGTACAATGGTGTACCCTTTTTGCTGAATGGCTTTATCGAGTGCACGGATCTCTTTTTTGTGAAGCAGCAATTTTCGTGGCCGCCTGGGGTCATGATTATAATAAGACCCATGCTCATAGGGTTTAATGTACAACTCCCTCAGCCACACTTCACCGTCCTGCAGGTAGGCGAAGGAATCTGTAAAGCTGGCTTTGCCCTGCCGCAGCGATTTCACCTCGGTTCCTTTCAGAACCAAACCGGCCTCATAGGTCTCTTCCACGTTAAAGTCGTGACGAGCCTTTCGGTTTTGAATGGTAGGTGTGGTCTTTTTTTCTTTATCGCTCATGGGAGCTATTTGGAGTGAATGGGCTTATTTGTTCATTGTGCCGGCTTGGGGCGCATGCGAGACGTCCTCATTACAGGCCATATAATTATATTTGAAAGCCGAAATCACGCAGTTGATCCAGTACATCCTCAGCCGGCTGTCGGTCAGGAAAGGTTCGGTAAATACCCAAGATCTGTTCGATCTCGGCTCTTGCTTTTTCATTGTCAGGATTGAGTTCAAGAACGGCAATAAACTCTCTTAGGGCATTATTGGCATTTTCTCTCATTTGAGAAGGGTCTGCATTATAGATCAGATAAATGCCATGCCGTAAATGTACATCTTCACGAAGCTTTAGGGCCTCTTCTGATGAAGTCTCGTCCAGCAGTTCCATAGCTTCATCGAATTTGGCTTCGGTAACCAATTGGTCGACCTGTTGATCGAGGGTCATTTGTGTCTTGTCATCAGATTGTGAACAAGCGGTCATAAAACCAAGAAGGGTAATAGCTAATAATACTTTTTTCATCATAATAGTTAGTTCATGTAAATAGGGTTCGGGCTGATACAGAGTATGAAGATAAGCATACTTAGCCAGCCTATCACGCGTCGTGTGGGGGATAATTTTTCTTCCATATCAACGGGTGGATGTTCCACTCCAACCGCAAAAGCTATGAAAAAGCTCCATACAAGCCATATAAGTGAACCATGCCCGGGTTCGATGCCGCCCACCATGTAACTGTACAGGGCCGAGCCGGCTAAAGAAACGGCCATCATGCTGTAGATCCAGCCTCTGTCTGTGCGAAAAGCTTTATTCATAAGCAGCTGTAAAATGAAGGCCCAGGCTACCCATTCAATAAAAGGGAATGGAATGTATTCGGTGAGATAAGAAGCCAGAAATGGCATGGCTTCCGCTCCGGCCAGGGCCGTTACCACCGTGAAGAACAGTCGCGCCACCACGCGGTGCCGCCTGTATCCGATCAGGGAGTAGAGGATGTGTCCTCCATCAAGCTGACCTACCGGCATGAGGTTGAGAGCTGTAAAAAATAACCCGAGCCATCCTGCAAAAAGAAATGGGAAGTGGTACATCTCCCACATTGGGGGTACATTATCAAACAGGGAAGCAAGTGCGGTATATAGAATCGTATTGCCAATGGTGAGTACTCCCTGTTCCGTTTGGTCCGTAATGTGATCAGGGTAGGTCCCGTGTTCAGAAACATACTCCTTTAATTCATCATGACCGGCAAAATTCATTACGTAATCAGGTTCGGGCAGGGTGGCAAAACCGATCAACAGAACGGTGAGGGCTACGATAAACCCGGCAACAGGTCCTGAGGCTCCGATATCAAAAAGCTGATGCATTTTGCGTATACGTTCCTTGATACGGATCACCGCCCCAAGCGTACCAATTCCCAACGGAATGGGGATGTAGTACGGAAGCGTTACTTTGATTTTGTGATGAACCGCGGCAAAATAATGCCCGAATTCATGAACCGTTAAAAACCCAAGTAGCAGTCCTGCAAATACCAATCCTCTGATAATATCAGTAGTGTTGGGTAAGGCAAAGGGAAATAGTACCGGATCGAGCCCCACAAAATTGGCTCCGGTCATCGTCACAAAAAAGACCGTGAGTAAAAACAGGCCAAGGTGCTTTAGTATAGTCCTTGTATCCAGCTTATTTTTTGGCTCTTCTTTGGTAGATAGTACCTCATAGTCTGTATTGATCTCTTTTTTATAGGGGTATTCGCTCAAAAGTCTCTGTTGAATTTACTGGATTAATGGCTTGCGTGAAATTGGCATGGTCATACAGCGGGCACCACCGCGACCCCGACATAATTCATGTCCCTGAAAGCTGATAGCGATCTTCTGATCTTTACCCGGATTGAATTCCTTATCCGCAAATTCCTCCACAAATTCGAATTGGGTCATCAGATCATAGCCATGATCCACAAGCGTGTTAAAAGTGTTGGTATTACGTTCATAACCGACAATTATTCCAGGAGCCAGGGCGAATACGTTGGCACCGTCGGTCCATTGTTCCCTGAACTGATTGGTACGGTTTTCACCCCCGCATTTAATGAAATTATAATCTCGTCCGGTTTCTTCTTCAAGCGCTTGCTGAAGGGAGTGACGGGTTTCAGACTTGATGGTGTCGCCATCTTTGTAAAGTGCCACCACATTGTCTTGTTGCTCCATGATGGCAGGTGGAAAGGCGATACATTCACTTTCATCAGCAAAGGTGAAAATGGTATCGAGGTGCATGGAAGATCGTTGTTTGGGGATATCCACAGCCAGTACCGTTTCTACACCCTGCTGAAGCAGGCCTTCGGTTCCTTTCATAAGTCCACTGAACGAAGTTCGCTCACTCATTCCGATCAGTACCAGTTTGTCTGACACCACCAGTACATCACCGCCCTCAATAGATTGATGCCCGGAGATCCGGATCGCATTATCTCTGACCGACTCAAACATGGGATGATACTCAACCAGGGTTTCCATCATCAACGACTCCCGAAGGCGGGCTTTTTTGGCTGCCCGCGAGATCAGTATTCCATTGCCGACCACCGCAGCGAGGTCGCGGGTAAAAAGCAGGTTGGGGGATGGATGCAGGGTAAACCCCTTGGATTTTTCGAGGTACCCCTGTATCACAAATTTCAGTAGGTCGTCAGGTGAGAGCCGGTGCAGTTCCTTTTCTATGACATGCAGGTTCTCCTCCGGAAATTCCTTGATCAGCTGCTCAATGAAATATGAACGAGCATCTTCATTTTTGAATACGTCCTTAAAAAGATCCACGATCTCGATGACTTGTCCATCCTTGGGCATGGCTGCTTTAAAGATATCAAGCATATCGAGGTGTTCGCCCCGAGCGTCTTCCTCAAAAATGATATCATCAAAAAGCAGCTCATCTTTAAGTTCGGGGTTAACCAGAGATACTTCGTGTCCGGGTGTATGAACGATCACTCCCTGCAGGTGACCGATCTCAGAAGAAACATTAATGTCCATATTATGGTTGTCTAAGTTGATTATCAGAACCGTTAAATATAAAGGATAACAAGAGCATTTATAAGAAGTAATTGGGCGGTTGAATTAATATCTTTATGGCCAATTTAATACCTTTACTATGACCTCAAAATCAGAGATAGAGTCGCTTTTATTTTTAATGGATGATCCCGATCCATTTGTGCAGGAAAGTGTGCAAAACAGGCTTCATGAACTGGGAGAGAAGGCAGTTCCGCTTTTAGATCAGTATAAATCGACTGTAAAGGGAGCCGATGCCAGGGAGAAGGTGAACGATGTGATCCATAAACTGACCTTCAGTACGCTTGAGTCAGATTTCATTGAAGTTCTGGAAGGAGGACTGAAGACCCGAAAGTCCCTTGAAGAGGCTGTTCTGACGATCGCACGCTTTGGTAACCCGACCCTGCGGATCAGTGAGTATCAGAAAAAGCTGGATCATTTTGTGCAGATGGTGGAGCCACAGATCAAATATAAGCTGGATGAAAAGCGTAAGATGAAGCGGTTACTTACGTTCATCTTTGAGGACCTGAATTTTCAGGGCGATGCGGAAAACTACCACGCACCGCAAAATTGCTTCCTCGATCAGGTGATAGACCGCCGTAAGGGACTCCCTATTTCGCTGAGTTTGATCGTCATGTTCATGGCAAGGCGACTTGAATTACCATTTTTTGGGATCAATATGCCCATTCATTTTATGCTGAATTATGTAGGCGATAAGGAAGAACTACTCATCGATCCTTATGATAACGGAGCTATTGTTACCTACGATCAGTGTTATTTCTTTCTTAAGAAGAACAACGTTGAACCGCGGCCTGAGCATTTTCAAATGGCCACCAACCTGGATATCGTACTGCGTTGCCTGCGTAATCTCATACACAGCTATGAGCGAAAAAAGGAAATGGAGCGGGTTGAAGACCTCAGCAGATTACTGGACATCGCAGAGATGTACAAGTAGTTAAGTCCCTCAGCTTTTGGGTATTGTAAAGGTGAAGGTAGTTCCTGTTCCTTCCCCTGAGTCGATCTTCATCTCAGCATTCAACTGATCCGCAAAAGAGCTTATGAGCATAGTTCCTAAACTGCCATCCTGTTCCATTTGAAAATTAGAGGGGAGGCCGGGGCCATTATCGGATATTTGAAGCAGGATCTTCCCATTCTTTTGTTTGAGGATTACATTGAGACTGCCCTGTTTGCCTTTTTTAAATGCGTGCTTATACGTATTAACAACAAGTTCGTTGACAAGTAAGCCACAGGGGATCACCATATCCGGTTCTGCCTCTATGGTATCCAGGTCAAAACTTAGTATGACATCATCCTTAAACTCCGTAAAGGTTCCGTGGATGGCTTCCACCAGGTCTTTGATGTAGTTACCTAGGTCAATATCGGAAAGTGATTCGGTCTGATATAATTTTTCGTGAATAAGACCCACAGAATGAATCCGGTTTTGACTATCCTGAAGCACGTTTATGGCTTCTTCACTGTCAGTGCTTCCCAGCTGCAGTTCGATTAGGCCGGAAACGATGGCAAGACTGTTTTTTACCCTGTGATGGATCTCCCTAAGAAGCATATCTTTTTCCTGCAGAGACTTTTGAATATCCCTGGTTTTGGTATCGACCCGGCGTCTTAGACCAAAGACCCATCCGGCTATACCTAAAACAAGGATGCTTAAACCGGCCAGTATCAAATACCAGTAAAATCGCGGGATCCGTTCAAACTCAAGATCAGCCGGGGTTCTGAGGAATAACTTATAAGACCTCTGCTCAGGAAATTCCGGATTATATTCGGTGATTATGCCTTTAACATGAATAACATCTCCCGGACTGATGAGCTCAAAATCAAAATCCTGATAGTGCACATGGAAGTTTGAAACGTACACCATCATGCTTTTTATGGATTCTTCCAAAGAGATGATGAGATATTTACCGTTGAAGGTGGATCCTTTTTCGATCACACGACCGGTTCCCTCCGCCATCATTCCGAGATAGTCAGATGGATCATCAGCAACCGAAGTTAGTGGTTTTGGCTCAGGAAGTCCTGAAGTACCTGGATAAACAGTGTATGAATTGACCTGTACCTCAGTAAGCCCGTTGTATTGATCGATGTAGCCCTTAACGACAAGGCTGTCGCCTGCTTGAAATGGAGTTTCGATATCCCGGGCAAAAATAGACATTCCGGAGCTGTCATTTTGAATGAACGCCTGAAGAAATTTTTCATGAAGAATTCCACTGTTGATGTTCGCAATACCGGTTACAACTACATTTTTTCCTTTATGATCGGGAACCTGATCGCCATTCAGGTCTTGTCGTATCCGGTCAAAGGACCATATTGAAACAGAATCGGTGGGTGTAGTTTGAGCCGGGGCAGAGAAAGGCAAAACCGCCAGAAGTGTGAGGAAAATTTTAAATATTAAACGGCCAAAAACTGATGAATCTTTACTCATCTAGAGCAAATTAAGTGTCGTACAAGTTAAACTTAGAATCTGTATCAAAGATACAAAAGGCTCTTTTTGTTTCACTCTATATTGGAAGAATCTAAAGTAGAATAGAGAGTTATAATAAGGCCAAATTCGGACCTTTTTAACCACACACTCATCCCACTAATCTTTTCAGTCTTGAGCAAAGCGGAGACTGAAAAGTATCGGCTCAGGAAGTCTCCGACTTCCAATACGACCAACCAACTCAGATCTTTCTAACGACTGCCCAAACCAATATACAACCGGCTAAGATACATCCGATCCCGAGCAGAATATTTCCAAAGAAGATCTGTCCCAGTCCAAACAGGAAGCCAAAGATGGCACCGATGGATAAAACAATATTGATCAAGGATGGAAGCAGTTCATCCGGGGATTTCTTTCCTCCGGAAAATCGACTCCAGTTACCCATGGGAGTTACCTTGCTGTAGAATTTGGTTAGGGTTTCGTCAGACTCTGGTTTGGTGATAAAGGTAGCGATAAGCCATACAACTGTCGAAAAGGTGGTCGTAAAGATCATTCCGCCCGCAAAATCATATCCCATCTGATTGGAATAAACCGCTCCAATCATAGCCGCGATCATAGCTGTGATCTCACTCCAAGCATTGATGCGCCACCAGAACCATCGTAATAAAAGAACCCCTCCAATTCCGGCGCTAAGTGACAGGATGAATTCCCAACCGCCTGACACCGAATCAAAGAAATAGGAGACCCCCACCCCAAGGGCGGCCATCAGTAACGTAGCAATTCGGGAGATCAGCACATAATGCTTTTGAGCCGAGTCCTGCGATTCGAATTCCTCGGGTGTTTTGATGAAGCGTTTGTAGAAATCGTTGACCACATAAGAAGTCCCCCAGTTCAGCTGCGTCGAGATGGTTGAGACGAATGCAGATAAAAAGGCGACCATCAGCAATCCCATCCAGCCAACCGGCAGTACCTCCAGCATCATGAGCGGGTATCCGGTTTCAGGGTCTTCCAGGTTCGGAAATACCACCATGGCAACCAGGGCAACGAGGATCCATGGCCAGGGCCGAA
>OBLN01000784.1_pt1 | contig 11280 bp, 8 predicted proteins | sample 1519301 | NCBI WGS metagenome assembly OBLN01 (sample SAMEA2452533, study PRJEB22499) | sediment metagenome | reverse complement strand
TTCCGCGAATCCTACTACTACGGGTTCAACTTCTGGATCGGATTTGATTTTTGAGGAAAGTTGGAGAGTTGGAGAGTTGGAAAGTTGGAGAGTTGGAGAGTTGGAAAGTTGGAAAGTTGGAGAGGGAAAAAGGTGACAGGAGGCAGGAACAAGCGGGCCTTCCATCACAGCTCCGGGGAGTTCCTGCATCACCGTTCGGCAGGTAACTTCATCACCGCGCTTTTTTACTTTCGACTTTAGACTTTCAACTTTCAACTCAGTCGCCCCTGGCCATGTTCAGTTGCGGTTGGGAACCCGGTTAACTCAAGAGGATACCCCCATCACTCGCACTTCTTCGCGCCATCACCGATCCGGAAGTTTCCTCATCACCGCCCTCCCGGATACACCATCACCTCGCTTCTTGCCATATCCAGTTGGAGAGTTGGAAAGAAGGTGACAGGAAGACAGGTGACAGGAAGGCAGGGAGACCCTGAATAAGGAATAAAGCAGAAGGAATTAAGCGCGACAATCAACCGGGTTGCGTTGTTTCCTACCTTTTACCTTCTAATTTCTACAGGACGGCCACGGGGGGCCGCCCCTACACCTGACACCTCTATCCAAATCCCAAATCCCAAATTCTAAATCCCAAACAAATTCAAATTTCACAAATCCAAATATCCCAAACAAAAGCATCATAGTCCCAGACCCCTCGCCCCTTGCCTCTCGCCAGATTCCGAAGATCCTCATTCTCTCAGTCGTTTTTCCCTGCTTTTTTATTCTTTCTTCTTTATTCCTTATTCAGCGCCCGAAGGGCTGGCCAATCGCCTGAGCTAAGTTGGAGAGTTGGAAAGTTGCAGAGGAAAGAAGTCGAACGGGATTTAAAAGTATTTGCTTTCGACTTTAGACTTTCAACTTTCGACTCAGTCGCCTCTGGCCCCTCGCCAAAAAGTGTACGGGCGAGAAACTTTTTCCCAACTTCTTTTTCCACCCTCAACTCTCTCAACTTGCCTTCCCCTGATACCTGATACCGGATACCTCATGTTCCTTCCCTTCCTGATTGCAACCGCAGCGCATTTTGGTTACAATGCGCCCATGGCCAAACTGATTGAAGTGGATTGCCCGGTATGCCGGTCCAGGCTGTGGGTCGACCTGGAAACCCGCCAGGTGGTACAGCATCAGAAAGCCGAACGCAGGGAACCGGCCGACCTGGCCGCACTGCTGGAAAAAGAGAAAGAAAAAAAAGAGCAGGCCGATCTGCGTTTTTCCCAGGCCAGGGAACTGGAAAAAGCCAAAAAGGAAAAAGCGGCCCAGCTCTTTGAAGCCCAATTGAAAAAAGACCCCGGCAAAGAATCCTGACCCTTGCCGGGCCCCCGGAGGATAGACACATGGATTTTGCCGAATTGAAAACGCGCCTCGCCAACCACATGAAAGCCGCGAAACCTGATTTCGTTCAGGACACGGACGCCAACACCAACATCGGATTCATCGACCTGTCCGCAACCCAGAAGCTGATCTTTTCCGTTTCCCGTTTCCGCGACCGGGACTACCTGGACATCCGCACCTGGTACCAGGACCAGTCCGGAGAGTGGAAACCCACAAAAAAAGGCATCCACATGAATCTCGAACTCTTCGCCGATTTCCAGAACATCCTCGCCGAACTGGCGGCGGCCCTGAAAGCGGACGCGTAATCGGGAGTGATCGCCATGGTCAGGCGCCTGCTCTTGATCCACACCGGCGGCACCATCGGGATGGTGCGCGACCAGGCCAGCGGCATACTCAAACCCGACCTTCTATACGACAGCCTGACGCGGTTCATCCCTGAACTGACCCGACTGGCCGATATTCAAATTGAAATCCCCTTCATGCTGGACAGTTCCGATCTGGGGGCCGAGCACTGGAAAACGCTGGCTGAACTGATCCGCGACTACCGAAACCGCGTGGAAGGCGTAGTCATCAGTCACGGGACCGACACCCTGGCATACACGGCTTCGGCCCTGTCCTTCATGCTCGCAAATCCCCCATTCCCGGTGATCCTGACCGGAGCGCAGAAACCCCTGAGTGAACTCCGCAGTGATGCGCGGGGGAACCTGATCAATGCGGTGGAGTTGGCCTTGTCGGAGATCCGCGAAGTGGGCATTCTCTTCGACCATCGACTGATGCGGGGGAACCGCACCGTAAAGAGTCATATCAATCACTTCGACGCTTTTTCTTCGCCGAATTACCCCTTGCTGGCACGGGTGGGCATGGATATCGAGATCTACCATCGCAACCTGCTGCCCGTGCCCGGCGGCCTGTTCCACATCCTGACCGCCATGGACAATGCCGTTGCCGTTTACCGCCTGTTCCCGGGCTGCCGAACCAGCCATTTCCGGCCCGCGGATGATGTGCGCGCGATTGTACTGGTGGCATTCGGCGCAGGCAACGTCTCTTCCAAAGATCCGGACCTGATCGACCGGGTTTGTCAGTGGCACCGCGAAGGCCGCCTGGTCGTCATCCTGAGCGAAACCGGCGCCGGGCGACTGGATCCGGGATTGTACGAATCAGGCGCCCGGCTGCTGGAGGCCGGCGCCGTGCACGGTGGCGACATGACATTTGCCGCCAGTATCACGAAACTGATGTTCCTGCTGGGTCAGTACAATGATCCCATCAGCATTCGCAAGGGATTCCTGGCCTCTCTGGCCGGGGAACGCAGCGAATAGGTCCGGAATCAGGCCCGCAGGAATTGCTCTCGAATCAGGTTGACCATGCGGGCATTGTCGGCATGCCCGGTTCTCTGCGCCGTCACCCGTCCGCGGATCGGCCTGCCCAGCAGGTAGAAATCACCGATGATATCCAGAATCTTGTGCCGCGCCAACTCGTCGGGGAAACGCAGGGAAGTGTTGATCACCTTGCCCTCATCGATGAGGATGAAATTGTTCATGCGTCCGCCCTCGGCGAGCCCCAGTTTCGACAACTCGTTCATTTCGTGCATGAAACCATAGGTCCGCGCCGGGGCGATCTCTTTCTCGAAGCTTTCCGGGCCATCCAGGATAAAATGGTGCGACATCCTCCCCAGCGGTTCCGGATAGATCAATGTATAACGGACTTCGAAATGATCGGCGGGATCAACGCGGATGAATTTGCCCTGTTCGGACTCATCACCGATGATCAGCGGACGATCGATCACCACCTCGGGGATAAACGCTTCCTGGTCGACCACGCCGCTGCTGCGGATAAAATCGCAGAATGCCGACGCGGATCCATCCCCGATCGGCACTTCCTTGTTGATCTTGATGGCCAGGTTCGTGATCCCGAAAGCATGCAGGGTGGCCATCAGATGTTCAATGGTTCTGGCTTCCAGACGGTCTCGTTTCACGGAAGTGGCATGGTTGGTGGAATCCAGGTACTCCACCCGCGCGGGGACGTACCCATTCTCGGAGATATTCTCAAAACGGATGCCTTTCCCCGGAGGCAACGGTTTGATCACCATGCCGGTTTTTTGACCGGAATGCAGGCCGATGCCGTAAAAAATGCTGGAATCCCGCACCGTGCGCTGGGGACGGGATACCTTGGGGTCCGAGTAATCGTAGGTCAAAATGCCGGAACTATCGCGTTTTTGTCCGGTATCTCCCCTCTCATCCGTTTCCGTGCGCGATTGCGCTTCCAGCATCGATTTCAACTTCAGGTTTTCCTCCAGGACCTGCTTGTGCTCCAGTCCACGTTTCAGCACAAAGAGCACCTTGTCGAGGCTCAGGGGTTTTTCCAGAAAATCGTAAGCGCCCAGTTTGACCGCGCTCACCGCGGCGGTGATACTTCCGTGCCCGGAAATCATGATCACGATCTGGGACGGATCCCCGGTCAGGATGCGGTCCAGGGTCTCAAGACCGTCAATTCCGGGTAACCAGATATCCAGCAGAACCGCATCCGGATTGATGTTGCTGATTTTTTCCAGAGCTTCTTCGCCTGAAGAAGCGAAAAAAGTATGATATCCCTCGTCTTCCAGGACCGAGGCCAGGGAAACCTGGATGTTTTTTTCGTCATCGACCACCAGAATCTTTTTCATTGTATTTCCGATTCCTTTTCAATTGCGGCCCGACCGCCGCCGGTCGCCGCGAACGCTTCCGCGCTCGTCTCCACGACAATCCCTCCGTTTTTCAATACGCATTCGACCTTGACCGCGGTTGCCCATTCCTCTCTCAGCGCGACCCTGGATATGGGCTCGAGCAAGCGGTTCTGGATCACCCGGGTCAGGTTCCGGGCGCCGAATTCCAGAGAATAACCTTCCGCCGCCAGCAGCCGGCAGACATCATCCGCCACTTCCAGGTGCTTTCCCTGGCGCTGAAGCTGCCGGCGTACGGGTTGCAACTGCAGTTCAATGATGCGGAAAATCTCCTGCTCTTCCAGGTGATCGAAATAGACAATCTCATCCACGCGGTTCAGGAATTCGGGAGTAAAGAATCGACGCAACGCTTTTTCCCGTGCCGCGCGCGAAACACCGCGGCCTTGAGAACGATTCTGGAATCCCAGGCGCTCCGCCTGGAAAAGCGAAGTCCCGATGTTGGAAGTCATGATGAAAGTGGTATGGGAAAAATCCACCGCATTGCCACGCGCATCCGTCAGCCGCCCGGCGTCAAACACCTGTAGAAAGATGTTCAGCAATTGGGGATCCGCTTTCTCCACTTCGTCCAGCAATACAATGGAAAACGGGTTCTGGCGGACGCGGTCGGTCAGTTGGTTCGTATCCTGGTACCCCACGTAACCCGGCGCGGCGCCGACAAAACGCGAGTATGTAAAACGTTCCATGTATTCCGACATATCGATACGGATAAGGTGGTCCTCGGAACCATAAAGGGCACGGGCCAGGGCCAGCGCGGTTTCGGTCTTGCCCACTCCGGTGGGGCCCACGAAGAGAAACACCCCGTCCGGCCGGCGCGGCTTCAGCCCCAGGTTCATTTTATTCATGGTGACTACGGCGGACAACCTGCGCAAGGCTTCATCCTGGCCCACAATCTCGCGGGCCAGGCGCTCCGGCAGCCGGGAAAGCGTGCGCTTCATCGAAATGGACAGCCGGCTCTGGGGCAGGTTCAGCATATCCGCCAGAGCCTCGGTCACATCGTCTTCCGTCATTTCCATGCGCCGGGTATCACCCGCGTTCACCTTGAGCTTCAACTTGGAGATGCAGCGCTCCAGCAGAATCAGGGCGGAGAGGGGCAGGCGCCGTGATTTCAAATGTCGCGCGGCGCTTTCCACCACGGCCTCAATGACATGCGCCCCGATATCCATGCGCAGGTCCCGGGCCGCGGTCTGCGCACGCCGGATCAGGATTTTTTCCGTATCATCCCGGGACAACTCTGCGACCTGAACAGGCTGCAGAAAACCCATCAGGGTATGATCCCGTTCCACCGTGTTTTTCATCTCTTCGTAATTGGTGGTGGCGATCACCTGGATGGAGCCGTCCCGCAGAAACGGCTTGAGGATATTGACCAGGTCCAGCGAAGTGCCGCGGGCGCCTCCGGGAGACATCATCAGGTGGATGTCTTCAAGCACGAGGATATCATTGCGGCGCGAAAAGTCATTGAGCATTTTCAGCGCCTTCTCCTCGAATTGGCCACGATACTTGGCGCCCGCCAGCAGGTGAAGAAAATTGATTTCCCGCATTCCCCGCGCTTCCATCATGGCCGGGGCTTCACCATCCGACAGCCTGCGGGACAGGGCGGAAAGCAGCGCGCTGCGACCCACCCCGCTTTCTCCCACCAGCAGGACACTGGAACGCTTGCCGGAAACCAGGATCTCCAGCATCTGGCGGATTTCCCGCTCGCGTCCCACCAATTGCGGCAGCGCAACCTCATCCGGCGCTTCAATTTCCAGGAAAGGTTCGTCCGGACGCGATTCCTTCGGCTGTTCGGTCTTCATGCGCTCGCGGACGGCTTTCAACTTTTCGCTGACTTCCTCGGAAAAAGAAAGCCGCAGGAATTTTTCATAAAAACTGACGGCTTTCTCAAATTTGCCTTCCAGCCGGGCGGCGTCGCCCATCAACTCAAATGTCTCTGGATAAAAGGGAAAGAAAAGCACAAATTTCTGCAGCAGGTGCTGCATCTCGCTGATTTGATTCAGCGCGAAATGACAGCGCGCTTTGATTAAAACCAGCAGCGGGAAATGCATGCGTTCCGGAGCCAGCGGTTCCAGGTTTTCCATACAGGCGGGGAATGCCTGGCTCGCGAAAAGTGCCAGTACGCGTTCAAGCTGATCCAGCCGGGCGGCAAGTTCGTGGTCGGCGGCGGTCAGGCGCAGCGCGATCAGGCGGGCGGTTTCAACATCCAGGATGGAACACAGATAGGTGAATACGGGCAAATCCAGGTCTCTACGGGTAAAACGGCGATGGTGCCCCTCCGTAATATCCAGGTATTCCAGGCCTCCGGGGATCACGCGTTCGAGAAACAAGCGCCGCTGGTCACGGATCAACACAAAAGGATACAGCGGAATCCGGATCGAATCGCTCTCAAACCGGAGATAAGCAGATTCGGTTCCGATTTCCCCTTCATCTTTGACCTCAACGATCATGCCGGTCAGTTTCTGGTCCAGTACCGTGAAAAAGTTTTCCGCCCAGAAACGGTAATCACGAAATAATTGCTGGCGTTCACGATCCCCGCTGCCACCTTCGCGCCGAAGCAGGTATTCGCTGAGGTTTTCGAGGATGAATCCGAATGTCTGGCGCTCCGAGCGACTGAAAAGAAAAAGCTTGGAATCAAAACTGGACAGGTATTGCCGGATACGCGCCAACGCGGAGACCGGGTCCGGGTCAAACGGTTTCACGTCTTCGTGAAAGGCGCAATGCTTGAGCTTGTGCAGGCTCTCGGCACGAATCAGCGCGTCGAGCATGTGAATATCGTATTGCAGCAGTTCTTCAGTGGTCTCCCAGTTCAGGGCCCGGTCATCGAGTTTCAGATCCGGGAACAACGCCTGGCGGAATTCATTCGTGTTTTTCAGTTGGTTGACTTGAAGCGTCATCGTCTTTCCCGTTGTCCCGAACATCCGCCCGCAACAGCGACCCCGCCGTTTCGGGAGTGAAATCCCCGGCCCCGGGAACTGCCCGTCTCTTTTCCATGCCGCTTGCGGCAGGCGCCACGGAAGCCAGAGACTGGGATTGCCTTTTATTATATGAACTGCAGCGGGTCTTGTCAATTAAATTGATTTTTGGACGGGCCTTTGTTATACTTTTCTGCCCAGGAAGGCATGGACGCGATATTCGAAACGATAAAGAGCCACGGCGAGATCAAGCTCATCCTGATCCTGATCGCGGTAGTGGTGGCTTTAAAACTGATCTATGAACTCCTGAAAGTCGCCAAGATCCTCAACATCCAGGATAAATCTTTCATTGATGCCCTTTACTCCATGCTTTTTCGCAAATCCTACCTGATCTCCCAGGCGAAAAAAGCAACCAAAGAAGGCAACTTCCATAAGGCCGGAAAGATTTACGAGGAGATCGGAGATTTCCGCAAGGCCCTGAAAACATACGAAGAAGGGCAATTGTTCACGGAGATGGGTGAATTAAACGAACGCCTGAACCGTGAGACCCAGGCCATCGAGATCTACAAGCAGATCGGACACGTGGACGGCATCATCCGGCTCTACCTCAAACGCCGGAATGTGGAAGCCGCATGCGCCCTTCTGGAAGCCAACAACCGTTTCCAGGAAGCCGCGGAACTCTACTACAACTACGAGCGCTTCGACAAGGCCGCCCAGATCTATGAGCGCAAGGGCTTTTTCAAAAAAGCCGCTTATATCTATGAAAAAGACGGCAATTTGAAGCGCGCGGCCATTAACTTCGAAAAATGGTTTCTCTCCAACGCGGACACAACCGGGGGATTCCAGAAAGACGCCCGCCTGGAACAGGATCTGATGAAGGCTGTGGAGCTCTACACCCGGGTCGGCGACAACGAGCACGCCTTCGAGCTGCTGGTCCGCCAGGAAAAGTTTGATAAAGCCGCGGAAATCGCCCAGAAAATGGAACGCTTCGAAGAGGCGGCCAAGTTGTTCGAAAAAGCCCAGATGCCCGTGCGCGCCGCCGACCTTTACGAGAAACTGGGGCAGAACCGCGTGGCATCCCAGCTTCGCGGTGAAGACGCCTTTGCCCGCGGCAACACCCGCGAGGCGGCGGATTGGTACCTGAAGGGAGAAGACTACACCCGGGCGGCGGAATTGTTTGAATGGGACCGGAGTTTCGAGAAAGCCGCCTATTGCTACTTTATGAACCAGAATTTTTCCGCCGCCGCGGAAAACTACCTGAAGGCGGAAAAAGAAGAAGAAGCGGCGAAAATGTTCGAGATGGCGCAGCAATGGAAACCGGCCGCGGATATCTACCTGAAATACAAACGATACCAGAAAGCCGGAGAACTCTTTGAAGCCGCCGGCGAACACTTCAAGGCAGGCATTTCTTTTCTAAAAGTCGACGACGAAAAACGCGCCCTGGCCAATTTTCAGCAGGTCCACCCCAATTCTCCGGATCACTCGGCCGCCATCACACAGATGGCGACCATTTTCCTGAAGCACCGCAAACACCAGCTGGTGATCGAGAAACTGGGCAAGCTCCTGGCCGACCAGACCATTTCACAGAAAAACATCGACTGGTATTACCTGCTGGGACAGGCGGAAGAAAACGCGGGAAACTTCAAGCAGGCCCATTCCATCTACCAGATGGTCCTCAGCGAAAATTATTCGTACAAGGATGTGCACCAGCGGGTCAAGGATGTGGAAAACCTGATCCAGAAATACAAGGAAATGGCCCTGGTGCAGGAAGACTCCTCGCAACGCTACCGCATTATCCGCAAAGTCGGTGAAGGCGGAATGGGCACCGTCTACAAAGCGGAAGACACGGTGCTGCAGCGAATCGTGGCGCTCAAAATTCTCAACGCCAGCCTGATCAAAGACAAGCGCAGCCTGGAACGATTCTATACGGAAGCCCGCTCGACCGCATCCTTATCTCACTCGAATATCGTCACCGTCTACGACGTCGGCCAATTGGGCGAGGACCACTTCATCTCGATGGAATTCATCGAAGGTGAAAATTTCATGTCGCTGATCCGCAATCAGCGTCAGTTCTCCATTCCCCAGGTGCTTTATATCGCCATCAAAGTGCTCAAGGCCCTGGATTATTCTCACCGCAAAGGCATCATTCACCGTGACATCAAGCCGCACAACATCATGATCACCCGTCAGAAAGAGATCAAGATCATGGATTTCGGCCTGGCCGTGATTCGCGGCGACATGAAAAAAGGTGAAACCGGCATCATCACCGGCACGCCCTACTACATGTCTCCCGAACAGATCCAGGGTCAGCCCACGGATCACCGTACGGATATCTACTCCTTCGGCGCCACCATATTCCACCTGATCACGGCCCGCGTACCGTTCAAAGGCGAAAACGTGTTCTACCAGCATCTATTTGAAACGGTCCCATCCCTGCGCCAATTGCGCCCGGAAACCCCGGACCGCCTGGAGGAAGTGGTGCAGAAATGCATGGCCAAAAAACGTGAAGATCGATATCAGAGCGCCCAGGAAGTGCTTAACATCATCAAGACTGTGAAAACCCAGTAAGCCAAAGAGGAGAGGGAACAATGAATTTTGCCCTGGATGAAGAACAACTTGAATTGCAGGAATTGACGCGGGAATTCGCCCGCAATGAAATCCGGCCCGTGGCGGGGGAATACGATGAAAAGAACGAATTCCCCATGGAAGTGATGGAAAAGGCGTTTGCGGTCGGGTTTTTGACTTCCGGAATCCCCGAGGAATACGGTGGCACGGGATTTTCAAACCTGACCAACGCCGTGGTGTGCGAGGAACTGGCATGGGGCTGTGCCGGCATGTACACCTCCATGATGGCCAATACCCTGGCCACGACCCCGATCGTCTTGTTCGGCACGGAAGAACAGAAACGCCAATGGCTGGAACCCATGACCCGCGACATGACTTTCGCCTGTTTCGGCCTGACCGAACGCGAAGCCGGCTCCGACAACGCCGCGATCAAGACCACGGCGGTCAAACAAGGCGATGAATACATCATCAACGGATCCAAGACCTTTATCACCAACGCCGGGGTGGCGAAGTTCGGCGTGATGTTCGCATCAACCGACCCGACCCGCGGAGCCCGCGGGCTTTCCGCCTTCATCGTACCCATGGACGCCCCCGGTGTCACCGTAGGCAAACACGAAAACAAGATGGGCCACCGCGCCTCCAACACGGCGGAAATCTTTTTCGACGACGTACATATCCCCGCGGCCAACCTGGTACGCAGGGAAGGCTTCGGTTTTATCATCGCGATGAAAACCCTCGACTACGCCCGCCCCGCGGTAGGCGCGGGCGGAATCGGCGTAGCCAGAGCCGCCTACGAGGAAGCCCTGGAATACAGCCGCAACCGGGTTCAGTTCGGCCAACCTATCGCCCATTTCCAGCACAATGCCTTCAAGCTGGCGGACATGGCCACCCAGATCGAAAGCGCCCGCCTGATGGTGTATCGTTCGGCCTGGATGCTGGATCAGGGCATGAAAGCATCCAAGGAATCCGCCATGGCCAAGGTCATGGCTACGGACGTGGCCATGCACGTAACCGTCGAAGCGGTGCAACTCATGGGCGGCTACGGCTACATGAAGGAATACCCGGTGGAAAAGATGATGCGCGACGCCAAGTTGCTGCAGATCTACGAAGGCACGAACGAAATCCAGAAACACGTGATCTCGCTGGAAATCCTGGGTAAGCACTGACCATGACGCGCGATCCCCGGGGTCATTGAGGCGTCATGATCTGGCTGCGCCTGCTCTTTCTTTCGCTGGCGATCTACCTGGTCTGGCGTCTCTTTGTGCCCCGATCCGACCGCCGCCGGCGCGGCGGAAAGAAGTCCCGGCGGCTGCAGCCGGATCCGGAAGAGATGAAGCAGGATCCGGTCTGCGGCACCTGGGTGCCGGTCAGCCAGGCGTTAAAAGCGCAAATCAACGGTGAGACCCTTTACTTCTGCTCCATGGCCTGTCGCGACCGTTACCTGGAGTCTATAAAAAAGAGTTGAAGAGTTGAAAAGTTGGAGAGTTGGAAAGAAGGTGACAGGTATCAGGTGACAGGGGCGGCCTCCCTGTGGCCGCCCTCAGGATAACCGCGGATAATTCATGGGCACCCACAGGAGGTTGCCACCTCAAATCCCAAATCCCAAATTCGAAATCCCAAACAAATTCAAATAACCAAAATCTAAATGTTCAAAAATAGTCCTGTCATTTGTGGTCATTGGGAAAAACTTGTCATTTGCTCGCTGCGCTCGCGTCATTATTAGAAGTTGGA
>OBLN01000783.1_pt1 | contig 11286 bp, 8 predicted proteins | sample 1519301 | NCBI WGS metagenome assembly OBLN01 (sample SAMEA2452533, study PRJEB22499) | sediment metagenome | reverse complement strand
CCAGAGGATTTACCATCCAGGTTTTCAAGATTGATGGTCCTTCCTTCCGGAGTCATGAACAAGCCCACCATATGCTCCAAAGCCCTGTCCAGCAGGTATGTCTCATCTCCAGTGAATATGTATATTGGATTTATGTTTCCATTCTCGACCGAGTTTCTCAATTCAATGTATTTCATAGTGATTCTCCTCCATTTTTACATATGTTAATACTGATACATAGGATAGTATACAATAAACAAGGATCCAGCTCAACCGAGTTGAATAACCAAGTAGAAAATCAGCCAGATTATCCTGATATAATGGTCCATAGTATGGAAGCACCACTATTTCTTCATCACTTAGAACAACCCTTATTAGCCCATCCTCATCCGTTCGAAACACTCTGGAACCAAATCTGTGGAGTGTTTCCAGCACCAAATCGTGGGGATGTCCGAATGAGTTGTTCCTTCCTGCCGAAATTACACTCACTTCAGGCATCAATTCTGAAATATGTCCATTGGAGGATGAAGTGCTGCTCCCATGGTGCGCAACCTTCAGTATGTCTACATCATAGCCTGGGATTTTCTCTTCAACCTCCACCTCAATATCTCCTGTAAAAAGTGCACTCTTTCCCTTACTCCTAAAAAGGAGAACCAATGAATTATTGTTTTCGTTCGTATATGACCCACCTGCAGAAAATATGCACTCGATGCTGCTATCACCAAGGTCTATCCTACTTCCTTTCTGCACCAGAAACACAGGTATTTCTAAGGCGTCTGCCGCCAGTTGCAAATCCATGTCCGGAATTCGGTCATTTACATAAAGGGCATCAATTTTCAGGTCCTCGATTATGGGAAACAAACCCTTGTAGTGGTCCTCATGAAAATGGCTTATGAAAACACCATCAAGCCTTCCAACCCCCAGTTTCCTGAGATATGGCAGAGTAATGGCCTCTCCGGGATCGTAGCTGCCGAATATGGCTCCTCCTGTATCAATGAGATAGTTCATGCCCTCAACCCTTATAAGGGCCGAATCTCCCTGGCCAACATCAATAAAGTGAATTTCAGTCTTGGGTGCTTCAAGCAGACCTACAAAGCCCGTTGCTGAAATCAGCATCAGATAAACCACAACCACCTTTCTAATCCTCATATCAAGATAAGAAATGTCCCTCCACCTTAAAACGACTATTAAAACAAAGAAATATAAAATCATACTGTAAAAATCAGGTGAGGCTACCCCAAGGGCTTCTATTGGAAGGGATGAAAGCAGTTCAATGATGTATCTCTGGATATTCAACAGCCACTCAAGAATTGGTGCCAGTAATGGAATTCCAATGACAGTGAATCCTAATATTAGGTTTGCCGTAGCCAGTGGAACAATCAACAGATTTGAAAGCAGAGCCATCATAGGCAGCTGATTAAAGTAATAGCTCTGCAATGGCAGTATTCCTATGTTAACTGCTATTACCCCTCCAATTGACATTGGGAGCTTCCCCTTTGCTGGATACATCTTCTTCATTATCCACGGTCCCATGGTGACCAAGGCTAAGGTTGCTCCATAGGATAACTGGAACCCGATGCTGAAAATCCAAAATGGGTTTATAAGAAGGCAGATGATATATGATGCTGCCAATATGTTGACCGGATCATATGGTCTGTGGAGAATCTTGGATATCAGAATAAATGAAAGCATGATTGAAGCCCTAAGGGCTGATTCAGGAAATCCAACCAAGAAGGTGAACACCCAGATCAATCAGAGCTATGGGTATTGCTGCATTCCTTTTCACTCCAGCTCTGGACATGAGAAAGAGAAGAGCCCCAGTCAGAATTCCTATGTGAAGACCAGAAATTGCCAATATGTGTGCTATCCCCATCTCTCTGTAGAGGGCGTACTCCTCCTGCTGCAATGAATCTTTCTCTCCTGTTAAAAGTGCCTTCATGAAGCCAGCGTTCTCAATGGATAATCCACCGTCGAACACCTCATCCAATCTGTTGTTGAAGGAGTTCTGCATTTTGTGGCCAAAGCTTACAGAGCCAGTGTCAAGCTGGGTGTAATAATATTCTGTTCGAAACATATACCTGATGTTCTTGGTAAGCAGATACTGTCTATGGTCAAAGAGCATAGGATTTGTATTTCCCATGGGGGTATACAAGTGGCCCTCCAAAACTATCCTTGTTCCTGGAGATATTTCGTCCCCCTCATATAGGTTGGTACGAATTTTCTCATTTACAACCACACCGTCAATTTTGTGGACAAGTATATCATAGGTGCTGTAGCCCTCCCTGCTGTACTCCTTATGTAGGGTCCCCAGAATCTGAACATTCTGATCTAAATATCCATCCAAGGATGATTCATGGGAATAGTTCGTATAAAGCATTGACAGCAGAAAAACCAGCACCATAAAAGGCCTCCGCATTTGCCTTCCAGCATATGTTAAGGTAATGCAGATAGCCAGGGCAATAAATGACAGGTACATTATGGCGGTGGATGAAATCCTGAAATAGTAGGCTGTAAGTACTCCCATTGTTAAAAAAAGAGCGGGAATCAAAGCAGGTCGCTTCATGTATTATCTCCTCAGCACTTTATATTTGTGTTTCAATGTTATATAATTGAATCAATTATATCACAGAAATTGTTTTTTTCTCTTTAAATATTTGAAATTACAAATTTAAGGGTGGTGCTTTTATGACAAGAAAGCTTTATTGGGAAAATCCATATTTGCATGAAACAGAGGCTTCCATTAGCAAAAAGGAAAAGAAGAATGGGAGCTTCCATATAACTCTCGACAGGACAATATTCTACCCAGACATGTCAGGTGGTCAACCTGGTGATGTTGGATCAATAAACGGCGAGACAGTGCTTGAAACAATCGAGGAGGGGAATAGTATCATCCATGTGCTTAAGTCTGATGTTTCAGGTCCCAAGGTCAAGCTCTCCATCCGATCAGACCACAGATTCGATATGATGCAGCAACATAGTGGCCAACATCTTCTATCAGGTGTCCTCTACAGCCTTTTTGGGGGCGAAACCATAAGCTTTCACCTGGGCGAGGACTACTCATCCATCGATGTCACCCTGACTGACCTGGACCAGGAGGAAATAGATAATGCTGAAGCTCTTTGCAATAAGATAATCCAATCAGATTTTCAGGTGAAGACTTACTTTGTAGACAATGAAAAACTTAAGCTTCTTCCCGTTAGAAAGGCCCCTTCAGTGACAAGCAACATAAGGATGGTTGAAATTGACGGTTTTGATTATTCTCCCTGTGGTGGTACCCATGTTAATCATACTGGTGAGCTTGGTTTGCTGAAAATAACCAAATGTGACCATTACAAAGGGAACCTTAGAATTCAGTTCCTTACAGGGCAAAGAGCATTAATGGATTATACCTCAAAATTCAAATCTGTAAGATCCATTTCAAACCTGCTTTCCTCCTCCGATGATGACATAGCTACGAAAGTTGAAAAACTCTTTAGGGACAAGTCGGATCTGGAAAGAGAGGTAAGGTCTGCCAGAGAAGAACTGATATCAACCAGAGGCTCATTACTTGTTGAAGGATCAGAAAATCTGGATGGTATAAGAATAATCAAAAAGATGTATGATAACTATGATTTCAAGGCCCTGAGCCAATTGGGCAGTCATGTTTCCAACAATTATGAAATGGTGATACAGATTTATGGAATTTCAAATGATGGCCTGGGTCAATTCATAATCAGCAAGTCCAAGGACATCAACCTTGATCTTGGAAATGTTTACAAGAAATTGTCAACGGAGTTCAAACTTAAAGGTGGGGGAAATCCCAATACGGTACAGGGATCTGTTCCAACAGATAGTTTGGAAAAACTCCTGCAAAGATCCGGGGAAATAATCTCTGAAATGTTAAAACCCAGAATATAATTGAAAATTTGTATGAAAAAAGCACCGTTAAACGGTGCTTTGCTTATGGCGGGAGTATGTGAGAATCGAACTCACCCAGGACGCTCCTAACGCCCCGCGCTGGTTTTGAAGACCAGAGAGCCCACCAGGACTCCTCTACCCCCATATGGCTACAAGAGCCATTATATAATAAATCTCATGGAATTTCAATCCTAATTTTCCTTGAAAAAATAACCTACTCCCCATTTTGTAAGAACATACTCTGCAGCCTTGGGGTCCTTCTCAATTTTTTCCCTTATTCTACGGATATGGACGTCCACGGTCCTCAGGTCTCCATAATATGCATATCCCCATACCTTCTCCAGAAGCTCCTCTCTTGTGAACACCTTGCCTGGATTGGATGCAAGCACATAGAGTAGATCAAATTCCTTCCCCGTAAGGGAAATATTCTTATCGTTTCTTGTCACCTTTCTACCAACGGAATTGATTCTCAAATCCTTAATCTCAACAACATTGCTGTCATTGTCGGAAACCTTGTGGTTTATCCTTCTTAGAACCGCCTTGATTCTGGCTTTCAATTCCAATATATTGAATGGTTTCACCAGGTAATCATCTGCTCCATACTCCAGGGCGAGAATTTTCTTGATATCTTCATTGACTGCGGTTATGAAAATAATCGGTACTGATGAAAGGTTCCTGATATCCTGACACAATGTCAGTCCATTGATATCTGGAAGCTCTGTTTCCATAAGAACCATATCGTAGTCCTTCCTAGAAATGTGGTCCAGGGTATCCTTCCCCTCGGAAAGTATATCTATGCGATAGTCATCCTGCTCCAGGCTATAGCGAAGCCCCTTCACAAATGACCGGTCGTTGTCTATTATCAGTATTCTACCGCTCATACCTACCCCACCTCAATGTCAATTTACAAGCACTCTCTTCTCGCCATCTCTCTTTGTGATTTTAAGCTGGTCAAAGTATTCAAGCAGACCAATTGCATTTTTTCTGTTTGTATTTAGCAGATCCCTGTACTCAGCCACAGATATCCCACCATGTCCTTCTATATGGTTAATCAATTCCACCTTGGCTTTCTCAATATTTTCAGGAGTCAAAATCAAATCATCGCTTATCCTGACCAACTCCTGCCTATTGAGCATGTCCATGATAATTTCCTCTATATCTTCATTTCTACCCAAATCGGACTTTATCAAATCCTCTTTCTTGGGTGGCATAAAGGCATCATGATTGAAAAGCTCCAATATCCCATTCTTTATCTCAAGCTGCTGGGATGAATATTCAGGTTTGAAATCCTGTAGTGAAATCAGGTCCTTTTCCAGCTTGAAATGTCCTTTTTGTATCAGGTTCTCAATCATTATTTCAGCAAGCTTTGGTTTTGCCTTTTGGAGGAACCTGCTTCTCATCTCCTCTTTTGATGCTCCGGATCTCAATGGAAATTTGCTGTGAAACACTTGAAGAACCTTCTCCATTGATTGGACCAGATTGTTGATATGATCCGAGTGGACCGGATAGATGTCCTTGCTGAGCTCGTATACGGTTATCTTGCCTTCATTCTGGAGATTCCGAATCTCTGAGAGAATGTTCTCCTCAAGCATGGATGTCTCTCTGGCCATTTCCTTAACTGAAAGGTAAAGCTTGGCCTTGTCCAGAATCATGTGCTCAACTATGTCAGTGAAATCTCCTTCATCCTTTATTCGCAGTTCTTCAATATCCTCATCATCAAATCTCTTTCTCTTTGCTGGATTGGGTTCGAGTATTTCACCGCCACCGATTGTGAACATGGGTGAATAGAATCTCAATATAAACCTATCCCCTCTTTTGGCCACGGTTTCAGACTCAAGCCTGAGCTGGGCATATGCTTCATCCCCAGGTTCAAGTATCTCCTTGTCCAGAAGAACAATCCTGCATAGGATCTCTTCGGTTCCCAGATAGAGTTTGAGTCGAGTACGGTTTTCAATGACCTTGTCAAGACTTTTAAGAAGCTTTACCTTGACATCAAGCATCATGGTACTGACCATGGCATTGATCGGAGCCACCACATTGCCCCTTTGGATATCATCCTTCTTTACATTGGCAAGGTTCATGGCCACCCGTTGTCCCCCAAAGGCTTCTTTTGCATCCTGGTCATGAACCTGGATGGACCTTATCCTGGATTTGAGCCCAGAGGGATATATTTCCACCTCATCTCCAAGTGAGAACTTACCTGCCAGAAGGGTTCCTGTCACAACGGTTCCAAACCCTGAAATTGTAAATACCCTGTCAATTGGAAGTCTGGGCATGTCACTGACATTCTTGTCCTCAAGTTCGCCAGCCATGTCCTGAATCAAATTGATGACCTTGTCAATTCCGGTTTTCTTGGTAGATGATACTGGAATTATCGGGCTCCCTTCCAGAAAGGTTCCCTCAACAGCCTCCCATACCTCCTCCTTCACCAACTCGATCCATTCCTCCTCGACCATGTCAGCCTTTGTAATGACAACAAATCCCTTTTTCACTCCCGCCATGTCAAGAATTGCAAGATGTTCTGCCGTTTGTGGCATGATTCCCTCATCAGCTGCAACCACAAGCATTACAATGTCTATCCCCACAACACCTGCAAGCATGTTCCTTATGAACTTTTCATGGCCTGGAACATCAATGATTCCTGCTCTCTGCCCATTGGGAAGATCAAAATATGTGAAACCCAATTCGATGGAAATTCCTCTGTCCTTCTCCTCTTTAAGCCTATCCGTCTCTCTTCCGGTCAACGCCTTTATAAGGGTTGTCTTGCCGTGGTCTATGTGCCCGGCTGTACCATTGTCTTGCCGTGGTCTATGTGACCGGCTGTACCAATTATCAGATGCTTCATTATTTACACTCCCCCAGTCCGTGGAAAGCCTCACGGACAGCTTTTGATACTATCTCCATTTCAGAATCTTCTATTGTCCTTACATCAAGATACACCTTGTCCTTGTAGATTCTGGCTATGATAGGAATTGAATTGCTTCTGAGCAGTTCCTCGAACCTGGCTGTGCTTCCTTCCGCAAGTTCAAGAACTACGCATTTTGTTGGAAGCTTTTCCATGGGTAGCGATCCTCCGCCTACCTCGGAATACTCGTCCTCTATTGATAGACCCATCCTGTCCCCAAGGCCTTCACCTTCTATTGTCTCCAAGAGCCTTTGGGCCTTTTCCTCCAGCACATCCATGGGATATGTCAACATCCTCAAGGTTGGTATCCTTGATACAGATGAGTCCATGTCAAGATAAAATCTGAAGGTTGCCTCAAGTGCTGAAATCGTGAACTTGTCCACCCTGAATGCTCTGGTAAGAGGGTTCTTTTTCATAAGTTCGATGTATTCCTTTTTACCTACGATTATTCCAGCCTGTGGGCCTCCCAGAAGCTTGTCGCCGCTGAAGGTGACAACATCCACCCCACTATTCAGACTGTCCATCACGGTTGGTTCATAGGTAATTCCATATTTTGAAAGGTCAATGAGAACTCCGCTGCCCAAATCCTCTATAAGCGGTATATTGTGCATCTCGGAAACATTCTTGAGTTCTGCGGCCTCCACTGCAGAGGTGAATCCCATTATTCGGTAATTGGATGTATGAACCTTCATTATGCCGTTCGCCTCGTAATCCCTCTTGTGGGTTTTGTTTGTGGTTCCAACCTCTATTAGTTTTGCACCGCTTTGTGCCATCACATCCGGGATCCTGAATGCTCCACCAATCTCTATGAGCTCGCCCCTGGATACAATCACTTCCTTATCCCTGGCCAGGGTACTCAATACCAAAAGTACCGCCGCAGCATTGTTGTTTACCACCATGGCTGATTCGGCACCAGTTATTTCAGCCACAACATCCTCCAGATGGGAATAGCGTGACCCTCTGCTGCCCTTTTCAAGGTCGTATTCAAGATTTGAATATCCTTTGGCCACCTCCTTGAGATGGTCTAGTATTTCAAGACTTACAGGGGACCTTCCAAGATTGGTGTGGATAACAACCCCTGTTGCATTGATGACAGGTCTAAGCTGAAAGGAATTTTTCTTGACTGCCATCTTGGCTATGGTATCTCCAAGGTCTCTGATCATGCCCTTCACTTCTTCCTGCCCTCTTCCATCCTTGATGGCTGCTCTGACATTATCTGTAGCGAGGCGAACGGAATCCACGATGGTCTTCCTTGGCACCTTGCCATCCAGATTCCTAATTATCTCATCTTCCAACAGCTCATCCACTTTGGGTATCATCTTGTATAGATTAATATCGCTCATTTCTCACCAATCCTTTATTCTACAATCAATTGTTTTTCCTCTTTTGGCATTACTTCTCCAACAACTCCGAATTCCACCGGTGAATTGGAGAGACTTTCCAACAGCTGATCCACATTTTCCCTTGCAACAGATATCAAGAGTCCGCCAGATGTCTGTGGATCATATAGAATATCCCTGAGATATTCCCGCCAGATGTCTGTGGATCATATAGGATATCCCTGAGGTATTCAGGTATTGACTCATCTATCTTGATTTTGTCACCAATGAACTTTCTGTTGTTGTATGCCCCTTCAGGTATCAATCCCATTTGTGAATATTCCTTGGCTTCCTGGATATATGGGACACTTCTGCCGTAAATTTTTATCGTCACACCACTTCCCTCTGCCATTTCAAGACCATGTCCCAAAAGGCCAAATCCTGTGATGTCAGTTACGGAGTGGACATTTTCTGTAGCGTCCACTGCCATCTTGCCGTGGGAATTCAAGGTTGACATTGAGAGTATGGCCTTGTCCCTGGCGTTATCACTGGCAAGCTCCCCTTTTATTGCGGTGGTTATGATCCCGATTCCCAAAGGTTTAGTCAGTACCAGCAGATCCCCAGGTTTTGCGTTGTTGTTGGCCTGTACCTTTTCAGGATGCACAAACCCTGTAACAGAAAGCCCGTATTTGGGCTCATCATCAGAGACACTGTGTCCTCCCACAAGAATAGCCCCTGCTTCGGTGACCTTATCATGTCCCCCCTTCATTATTTGGGTCAGAACCTCTGGGTCCAAACAGTCTGGGAAACAGACGATGTTCAAAGCCAGCTTGGGTTCGCCACCCATTGCGTAAATATCACTAAGGGAGTTGGCTGCAGCTATCTGACCAAAGACATATGGGTCATCCACAACAGGTGTGAAAAAATCCAAAGTTTGTATTATTGCCAACTCATCATTTATCCTATACACTGCAGCATCGTCGGATGATTCAATTCCGACCAACAAATTATCATCATTCGGTTTTGGTATGTGGCACAGAACCTGTGCCAGGACATCCGGTCCTATTTTAGCCGCTCAGCCAGAGCTCTTTGTCATTTGGGTCAATCTATCTTCCAAGTTAGTTCCTCCTTCAGTTAACAGTTATCAGATCCTTGATCTGTTCATATTTTGCATCACCTATACCAGATACCTTCTTGATATCCTCAGTCGAGGTGAACCTGGTCTTTTGTCTGTATTCCACCACCCTGCCAGCAATAACCTCACCTATTCCAGGCAGGTCCTCCAATTCTTTTTGGGTGCAGCTGTTGATATTCAATAGGCCAGTACTTTCAGGGGAGTTAATCCCTTCAATCTGAACTGGTCCTTCTTCATCAATGGATGGTATGTAAATCTTATCCTCATCAACAAGTTTTTTCGCTAAGTTTATTCTATCCAAATCTGCCTGTTTGGTCAAACCCCCTGCCAGTTCAACCACATCAACAACCCTGGTACCCTGGATAAGCTCAAATACTCCAGGATGGTATACCTGACCACTTATATGTACCATTATTGTCTTTGGCCTGACTTCATCATGGACTTCATCTTCCTCCAAAGCTTCAATTTCCGGCAAACTTCTCACATCTGCCATTTCAGGCTCCTTGTCCTTAAAAATGATCCTGGCTCCAAGTAAACCCAGGATCATTACGACTACACTAAGTATAGCTATTTGTTCTCTTTTTGTAAAGAATTCCATGTGTCCAATACCTCCAGATAATAGTATAGTATATTATTATATTCGACTCGTTTTTTGAAATTCCTTCTTTTTTTGAAATTCTAGAGCTTAAATTATAGATCTTTTTCTGGTATAATTTATATGGACAGCAGGTAGTGCAAAATATTGGTGAGGTGGTTTGATTTGAAAAAAATATTGATATTCCTATTTATGATTTTGATTGTGGTTTCTGGCCCGGCTTCATATGCTGAAGCTCTTGATATAAACGGAGAAGGTGCAGTTCTCATGGATTATGATACCGGAGAGATCCTTTTTCAGAAAAACAGTCATCTTAAGCTTTATCCCGCTAGCACAACCAAAATGATGACTGCCATTTTGGCTGTGGAAAACTCTTCACTGGATGAACTGGTTACAGTTGACCAGGAAATTGTCAGCCTTACCAAGGGAAGTCATATAGCCCTTGAACCAGGTGAGGTAATGACAATGGAGCAGATGCTCCACGCACTATTACTCCCATCTGCAAACGATGCAGCCTTGGCCATAGCCAAGCATGTTGGAGGCACTGTCGAGAATTTTGTCTCCATGATGAACCAAAAGGCAAATGAATTGGGTGCCCTTGACACAAATTTTGTCAATCCCAATGGTCTCCATGATGACAGGCATGTATCCTCCGCATACGATCTGGCCCTAATAGGTCGTTATGCAATGGAAAAGGAAACAATAAGAGATATAGTGAATAAGGTTACATATGAAATCCCACCAACCAATGTTAAGACAGAAACCAGATATTTTAAGATAACCAACAAACTGCTCTTCAGCTCAGAGCTGATTGATTTGAATGGGCAACAGTTCAGAACTGATTGATTTGAATGGGCAACTTGTTCCAGCCTATTACGAGGCTGCCTCAGGTGTCAAGACAGGCTACACCTCCCAGGCGATGAACTGCCTGGTTTCATTCGCTGAAAAAAATGATCAGCGACTGATTTCCGTGGTCCTAAAGGCTGATGGCAACATGGTATATTCCGACAGTCAGAAACTCTTGGACTATGGATTTGAAAATTACAGCAATACCGTAATCGCAAATGCCAATGAGTTTATTGACAATATTGGTATAATTGATGGGGATGCACCCTTTATTGCCGGTGTCCTTGACAGGGACATAACCTATCCGGTTTCAGAGGCAAACGCAAACCTTATAGAGCAGAAGGTAACTTTAAACGAGAACCTGAAAGCACCAATTGACAAGGGACAGATACTTGGTCAGGTTGAATACCTTGTTGACGGAAAGGTTGTTGGAGGAGGAAATATAATCTCAACGGGTTCGGTTGCTGTAGACCCATTGACCATAATGCCGGGTAAGCTCTTTAGCAAATGGTATCTTTTCGTATTTGGAGCATATTTCATGATGAGGGTTATGATTCTCCAAAAAAAGAAGAAAAGAAGAATACATTCAAGAAAGAACAGACAGTCAATG
>OBLN01000781.1_pt1 | contig 11293 bp, 14 predicted proteins | sample 1519301 | NCBI WGS metagenome assembly OBLN01 (sample SAMEA2452533, study PRJEB22499) | sediment metagenome | reverse complement strand
TAGCGGCCTGTCTTTACGTTGTTCTGGCCTATGCGCCCGTCGGACGGCGCGTATATCACTGTCCTCGAAAGGTCCAGCTCCGCGGCCCTCACAGCCTGTTCGGCGGCTTTGGCCTTATATTCCGCAGTCTTTTTTTCAGCGGTCAAAGTGGCTATCTGGGCTGAGGCTATGTCCACGGCTGAGCCTGCGGCCACTTTCTGTGCCTTTGTCTCATCCGCCTTCGCCTTTACGCTGTCGTAAAAATTCTTAGATACCAGAGCGTCGTCGGCCAGTTTCGCGTATCTGGTCCTTTCCCTCTGTGCGAAGGAATCCTCTGTGTCCGCTTTTGCCAGAAGCGACTGTGCCTGAGTCACGTTTTCGCCAGCCTGCCTGATCGCGGCTTCCGTGCGGGCTATCTGAGCTTTGGCCGCTTCCAGCTCCTCTTTGCGCTGGTCGAGGGCAATCTTGTATTCGTCGCTGTCCAGCTCAAAGAGTTTGTCGCCTTTTTTCACGGCCATGTTGTCCTCTATAAAGACCTTAACGACCTTTCCTTTGACCATAGCGGCCACAGGCACAACGTCGCCTTTTACGAAGGCGTTGTCTGTGGCTTCGTGGGTCATGTAATGGTGGAGATTAGGCCCGACGACGAATATACAGATGAGTATCAGGATGATACCTCCGCCGTAGAGCACCGCCATTTTGCGTTTTATCGGTTTCAGCCGTTTGTTTTCAAACTCTTTGCTGTATTTTTCTGAGTCCATATTATTCTCCGAGCTTAAAGCCGAGGCGGTCGAGGTTTTCGCCTGTGGCCTGATAGAATCTTGCCTGTGACGCTCTGTAGTCGTAAAGAGCGTTGGCGGCTCTTATCTTCGCGTCCAGCAGATCGTCCTGAAAGCTGATTATCCTGAAAGTGTCGGAAAGCCCTTCGTCCATTTTACGCATTTCCTGACTGAGTGTGGTCTCGGCCAGAGAGATGAAGGTCTTCGCTATTTCATATCTTTTCATGGCCCCGTCTATGGCGGAGACGGCGGTCCTTATATCTTTTTTGACGTCCGATTCAGCTTTTTTCAGCTTATAGACGGACGCGAGTTTTTCGCTTCTGGCGTAGGCTGTTCTGGCCTTCGCTCCCCTTTGTCCCAGAGGATAGTTCAGGTTTACGCCCACCAGCCATTGCAGTCCCTCGCCGTTTGTCATGTCGAATACGGAGTCGTAGTATTCACCGTCGAAATGGTTTGCGCTGTCGCCGTCGCCGGACAGCCCGCTAGCGCCGAGGGTTGCCTTTAGGTCCAGCTCTGGCTTCTCCTGATTGGCGAGGTAATTTATTGTAACGTCCTGTTTTTTCAGCTCTATCCGCAGTTTTTCAAGGTCTGGCCTTATTCCCAGAGCCGTCTTGTAGCCTGTGTCCGTGTCCGGCAGTGCCATGGATGTTTCCGCCGTCTGAACTTGGTCTATCTCGGAACCGCTGTTCATCAGGTTTTCCAGAGTTATCTTTGCCTGTCTTACGGCGTCCTCAGCGGAGACCTCCCGCTCCTGTCTGCCTGACAGAGCGGTCATCGCCTGCTGAACCTCAGTAACGGGGATGATGCCCGCCTTGAATCTTTTTTGGTCGTAGTCCAGAAGCGACCGGGCCAGCTGTTTGGAAGCCTTGGTCAGTCCATAGATGTCCTGTGCCTTCACAAGTCCGAAATAAGCGGCCTCGATCTGCGCCGCAGTGTCTATCATCCGTCCGTAAAGGTCGTATTGCGCCTGCTGGGCGGTCAGCTCCGAGTTTTTCACATCGTAGCCGTTCACGTCTTTTCCGGCGTTTTTTAAGAGAGGCTGGGTTATGTTCATCAGAAAAACGGTGCTGTATCTGGGGTCGAGGTCCTCATAAGGGTCGTTTGTCTCGAGCCTCATGGTTTTAAGCTGGAACTCGCCTGTCATACCGCTTCTGTGGAGTTTTGTGAGCGACGCTCTGCCTTCGTAAGTCTTCTGGCGCAGATAGTCCATGTTGTACGGAACGTAGACAGTCGGCTCGTCGTTTCTCTGTGCGGACAGGGAGGCTGACAGAGCGGGATCGAACTTTGAGTCGGCCGCGTCAGTGAGATATTTCGCCGATACGGCTGTCTGTCTGCTTATCTGCACAGTGTAGCTTTGTTTAAGTCCCTCGGACACGGCGTCTTTTAACGTCAGAGTTTGCGCGTTAAGGGTGAGCGGCAGTGTCAGGGCGAATAAAAATATGAACCGTCTCATTTTATCCTCAGTTCTGTAAGGCTTTGATACAGAAATCTATAGTAACTTTTTTGCGGTCGGGGAAATCCATCATGTTGAGCCTTGTCATGCGCACCAGACCCACCAGCATCGCCTTTATAAGTCTGGCTGTGTCGACCGCGTTTGTCTCCGGCTTTATAGAGCCGTCGGCCACACCTCTTTCTATGGCCCGTTTGAAAAACTCGACACTCTGTTCGCTGTTCTTGCGTATCATGTCGATGCGTTCCTTGTCGTATTTGATGTGTGACGGAACGTCTCTGTGTACGACGGTGAACTCGGCTCTGTTCTCCTCGGCAAAACGGAAGTTGAACTCGAGGATATTTTTCAGAGCTTCTATGCCCGTGTCTCCTGAGTCCACCAGTCCCTCAATATCTTCCAGATACTGGGAAACCATGTTCTCATAGATGTGGCGCAGTATGCCCTGTTTGGTCTCGAAGTGATAAAAGATAGTTCCTGTGGCTGTGTGTGCGGCCTCGGCTATCTCCTGTGTGCTTGTTTCGTTGTAGCCTTTATCGGCGAAGAGGCGTGCGGCCTCTCTGAGTATCATGAGTTTCTTGGTCATGTCTCCTCCTGACTGAGCAGTCAGTCAGTATATCTGGACAAAAAATAATTGCAATAGAAAAATTGAAATAAGTCAAAACAACTCCTATTATATATCATGAGGTGAGACATGAGATTTTCTGAATACATAATTCCAGCGCTTCTGATGTTCACAGTGACAGCGCCCGCCGACGCGGCAAAATATGAGACCGCTATATTTGCCGGAGGCTGTTTCTGGTGCATGGAGCCGCCCTTTTCATTTCTGGACGGAGTGAAGGACGTCTCCGCCGGATATACTGGCGGACATGTGGAAAACCCAACCTATGAGCAGGTATCCACAGGCAGAACAGGACATTACGAGGCTGTGCGGATAATATACGACCCCAAAAAAGTAGGCTATGACAAGCTTCTTAATATATTTTGGAAAAATATCGACCCTACTGATGACGGCGGCCAGTTCGCCGACCGGGGCACTCAGTATCTGACGGCGGTCTTCTATACCACAGAAGGCCAGAAACAGATCGCTGAGAAATCCAAGGATGCGCTGAACAGATCGGGTAAATTCAAAGCGCCAGTGGCCACGGCGATACTTCCGGCGAAGAAATTTTATCCGGCTGAGAACTATCACCAGAACTATTTTCAGACCAACGCCGATCACTATAACAGGTATAAAGTCGGCTCAGGGCGTGCGGGATTCATAGAGCGCACATGGGGCGGCCATGATAATAAATGGTCAAAATTCAAAAAGCCGTCCGAGGCGGAGCTTAAAAAGAAGCTGTCAGGCATGCAGTATGACGTGACACAGAAAGAGGGCACGGAAAGGGCCTTCACAGGCGAATACTGGGACAACCATAAAGAGGGCATCTATGTGGACGTGGTATCCGGCGAGCCGCTCTTTTCGTCTTCTGATAAATTTGACTCAGGCACAGGCTGGCCGAGCTTCACCAGGCCTATAGACAAGTCGTCCGTCGCCGAACACACCGCCCGGACTCTGTTCATGACCAGAACCGAAGTGAGGAGCAGATACGCCGATTCCCACCTCGGCCACGTTTTCACCGACGGACCGAAGGACAGAGGCGGCATGAGATACTGCATCAACTCCGCGTCCCTGCGTTTCATACCGAAAGAAGACCTTGAAAAAGAGGGCTACGGGGAGTATTTAAAATTGTTCAAGAAATAATGAGGTGTCTGACATGATAGAATACAGACTGCTGACAGGACCGGACGATTCTTCATTCTGCAAGAGGGTGACCGAGCATCTTAACGACGGCTGGACTCTTTACGGCAGTCCCTCGCTCACGGTCAAAGACGGCGTGGCCTATGCCGGACAGGCCGTTACCCGTGAGAAAAAAGAAGCTCAGGGCTTCTCTTCCCGTGGCGCATGCACTGATTAATTGAAGATAGGGTGAAGGTTGCCGACAGTGCCTTTCAGCGTCATGTTCTTGCGTATGCCGAGAACTCCCGCTGTGCCTGTAAGCTGTACGTCGGACATGGCCGGATGCCTTTTGTCCAGATGAACCGTGCCTGACATATTCAGCTCGGTTTTGCCTGTGGCTTTCAGCGACAGGACGTTTATCATGTTGCCTTTTATCTCCACGGAGGCGGTGACGTTCTCGAACGCAAGCTCGCCTATGGGGGTTGTCATTATTGCTTTGGCTATCTGCGCTCTAAGTTCGGACGGCGCTTCTGTCGCTGTCAGAAAACCTTCCAGATATACGCGTCCCTCGAAACGCACAGGCTTGCTGATGTAGTCCATAGCCTGACCGGCTGTTTCCAGAGTGAACCTGACTGAATCCTCAGACATAACGGCGTCCGTGTTATAAATCCCGGTAGATGTTACACGTATCTTTTTTCTGAGGAGCATCAGCGGGTTGTGGCTGAAACTCACGTCTCCGGTCTCTCGTCCGTTTATCTTTACGTCGTAATATCTGGTATAAAATATCCCGTCGTCGGACGAGTCATATTCCCACGACATTCCGGTGTTTTTTTCTGTGGCGGATATTATGTTGTCTATGAAAGGCTTATATGGCAGAAAAAGCCAGAGCGACGCTGTGAACGCCGCGAGGAAGACCGCCAGAGCTATTATTTTTCTGTTCATGATTTTTCAGCGTCCAGAACTAGGTTCAGGCGTTTTTCGTTGTCGAACCGCTTTTTTATGCTGACGTAGGTTATCTTTATGTTGGGTCTGGACTCTATGAGCCTGATGAACTCGGTCACTTCGTCGTTTGTGAGGCTGTCCAGATGCACGGAGGCCGCCTCAGCCGCTCCGGTCTGTTTCGGTTTCATCTCTGTCATGCGCTCGAAAAGCCCTGTGCGGCGGGCTGTGGTCTCTATGAATGTGAGCAGTCCTGTATCCACTGGTCCCTGTCCGGCGGAGGTCATGGACGCCTGAGCGTAAAGCTCCATAGCTTTGTCTGTTTTGGCCTGCGCTGCGGCTGTGGAGGCTTCCACGTTCTTTTCTGCGGATATGAACGCCATGTGTGTCCAGTAAAACAGCAGAAATATCACGCCGAAGACCAGTACGGCCGTTTTTGCCCTGTTGCTCACGGTTAAAACCTCAGAGTGAAGGAGACTGATCCGTCGTCCTTCTTAGTGTTTGTCAGTTCTATGTTTTTGCCAGTAGTTTTTTTCAGCTGGCTTTTCATGTCTTCTATGTAGGCGAAATCTTTAGTAACGCCGTCGTATACCGCAGTGCCGTTTCTTATCTCCAGCGAAACCGCCGTTATGTCCTGCGACTGGGCGCGGCTTATCTGTTCCATAGTTTTTAAGACGGTCATGTCCTGAGCCTTGCCGTTTCTGCCCGCTTTGGCCATAAGCATGCCGTATGGGTCTGGCGCGCTCGCCACTCCGGCTCTTCTGTATACTTCGGTGAGCATGTCTTCCGCCGCTGTGAGTCGGGCTTTTTTGTCCAGATAGCGGAAATATGATCCGGCGAAAAAGAGAACCCAGCAGACCAGAAGTAAAACGGCGGGGACTGTGAATCCGCTTAGGCCGAGATCGAGCTTGTGCATGCCTTTGACGCGCAGAGACGCGGAGGCCGATCTGACTTTAAATGGCGGTGTGTTGACGGACGGGACGTGTGTCAGCTCGCCGTCGTCGCAGGCTATTGTGGTTTTGCCGAACGAGTGGACGAAGCTGTCCTCTTTCGCGTATCTCTCTGTGAGTGGGGAGGTTATCCTGCCCGCACGTTCCAATATCCTCTTAACGGCTTTGTCGTTAAGCATGCCAGCGCGAAAGACGGCTATGAGCAGGTCATCGTTTTTTCTATAATAGCCGAAGCTGGTTACGCTGTCGGCGGGAAAAGCTGTGAGGAGATAATTTTCTATGAATCCGGAAGGGTCTTTTCCGGCGTTCTGGGGGAAGTGCATGTGTTTGTAAAAGATGAGGCTGTCGTCGATTATCAGGTCGTATCCCTGCTTAACGGACTCAGCGGCGCGCAGGTCTATTGGCGTTTTTGCCGCGTCAGTCTGTAAAAAATAGCCTTTTTTGTCCATGTAAAGGACAGGCTCAGTAAAACCGCTCATCAAGTCCTGCCTGAAATCTTACTATTTTCACGGTAGTGCCGCTTCTTTTCAGCAGACCGTGATAAAATCTTGTCTTACCGTTCAAGGTTACTTTAGTACGGGCGTAAAATAAAGAGCTTTTTACGGAAATATACGGAAGTATCGCCAGATAGGCGCTGTCTGTTATGCCTGCCACGTTTTTTATATCGGATACGTCCTTGAAACCGTCCACGTGGGCGTGGTTCACAATTCTGTCGGCGCTGTTTGAAAGCTCCGGCAGAAGCTCCTTGATAGTGTCGGCGTCGGCGAAGTTGATATTGAGCGTGCCTTCCGCGTCTCCGGCGGTGAAATATTTTTTTATCAGCTCATACTGCGCTCTTTCGTCGAACAGAAGTTTCAGCTCCGGAGCAGAGGAGAAGAGGGCGTTTTTCGTGCGCAGTGTCACTCCGTTGAAGGTGTAGTCGGCGTCCTCTCTGCCGCCTGATGTGGTGTCGCCGTCCGTATCCGTATAGTCGGCTATCTCGGCGCAGGACACGTTTTTGACCCCTTCGTCGTCGAATACCCGCTCGCAGGCGTCATAAAATCTTTTATATGCCGTTCCGTTCTTGTCCGCCAGCACGTTCAGGTCGATATGGCTGTCCACGGGGCGCACTGTCAGCTCCACAGTTCCGTAGGGTACTTTTGTCACGGGAATATTCACCCAGTCGTCATCGTCAGTGTCGTATGGGTTGTCGTCCTCGGAGAGTATCTCCTTGGCCGCCGTCATGGCGGAGATGCCGTAAATATCCGACTGATTTTCATAAAAATCGTCGGCGGTCTTTTCGAAGCTCTTCATGCTGTGCTCGTACACGAATATCGCCGTGAAGGCGCAGAAGGCCACGAATATCAGAACTGAGATGAGTACAGAGCCTCTGTTATTCATCGCTCGTTCCTTCGCCGTCGGATGGCATGGCGCATCCGGCTATCAACTGATATTTCCTGCCTTTATAAATAAACGACATCTGGATTATCGTGTCGGTCTTGTCATAATCCTCAGTGAAACGGTAGCCGTTGTGGGAGAGGGTGAGCAGGTCTTCGGTGTCCGGCAGAAGCCGCAGTTTCCAGTAATAGCCGAGGTCCTTGTTCTCCTCCTCACGGATAAGCCAGCCGTCGTCTAAGGAATAGGTGACAGTGACTGGGACGGAGTTTTCCAGCTTGATGCTGTTGTATGTGGTGATAGAGAATTTCTGATTATTGTCCGAATTGTCTATGACGAGGCTGTCCTTGACCAGTTGGAGCATGTCGGCTTTCACCAGTTTGCGGGCGTTCATGAGCAGGATGTTTTCGTCGTTCTTCTTCTGCACAGCCTCTCTGGTGTTTATCAGTGACGTGAACATGCCGTACAGCCCTATCATGATGAGGGCGGATATGGCCAGCGCCACTATCATCTCCAGCAGTGTGAAGCCGCGGCTACTGTTTTTCATAGTAATAATAGACCGCCTTGGCGTCTTTGGCTTCGCAGGTGAGCTTTACCTCTTCCACGCCGGAATATATCGCCGCGCCTGTCTCAGTGGTGAATTTTATCTCTGTGCCTTCCGGCGTCTTTTTGGTGTCTTTAAAGTTTTTGCCGGGGTAGTTCATCAGCTCCAGAACCCTCTGGTATCCGGCTTCCGTGATGTATGCCTTCCTCTGTGAGTATTCCGCCGTGTCTGCGGACATGTAGGCCAGACGGTATATCCCCAGCATGCTTATGGAGAGTATGGCGAGGGCTATCAGCACCTCGAGCAGGGTGAATCCTCTGTTCATTTTACTGTCACCTGCCTTGTGAGGGGGATTGCGGACACTGTTTTGTTGTCTTTTGATGTCAGCTGAAATTCGTCGAACAGTCCGTCAGGATAAAAACATATATAATATGACGCTCCGTCCGTCTCAGAACCGTTGATGAGCGCTCTGTTCACTGTGCCCGCCGGATTGGAAAGCTCTTTTCCGTCGTCCTCATAAAGCAGGTCTGAGCCTTCCTGTCCTCTCAGACAGACCTGTCGGCTCAGCTTATTCGCCTGTTCAAGGTGCGACGAGATTAGGTCGTCGAACTGTCCGCTTTCGCCGCGGACGATCTTTCCGGTGGCCAGATTAGGTATAGCCGCCGCCAGTCCCAGCCCGATAATGGCCATGACCACCAGCAGTTCCACCAGAGTGAACCCCTTATTTTTTCTGGGTGTAGCTTGTGATGTCAGCGTTAACACCTTCGCCGCCCTCTTTTCTGTCGGCGCCGTAAGAGATGATCTCATAGTCTCTCTCTTCGTCTCCGGGGCTTCTGTAGATGTAGTCGCCGCCCCACGGGTCTTTCGGCACGTCCTCAAGATAGCCGCCTTTTTTGAAGCTGGCGGGGACGGGTTCTATGTCGGTCTGTTTAACGAGGGCCTGCAGACCCTGTTCTGTGGTGGGGTATATGCTGTTTTCCAGTTTATATATTTTGAGGGCGGATTCTATCGCCTTGATGTCCAGCTGGGCCTTGGTCACTCTGGCCTCGTCCGGCTTATCCAGAAGTTTCGGGACTATCAGACTGCCCAAAATTCCGAGGATCACCAGAACGACCAGTATCTCTATGATAGTGAAGCCTTTATTGTTTTTCATGAAAACCTCTTGCAAATAATTTATTTGACAGAAGTATACATCGGAACGGATAATTTGTCATGGTCAAAAAACCTCTTAATAATGTCAGATATTTTTCGTTGTTTGCCCTTTTTGGGGCAGTGTGGATGGCCGCTCGTCTTTTTAACGGACGATTTGAGGTGCCTGACGCTAAGTCGCTGGTTATTTTTCTGATAGCGGCGCCTGTGTGCGAGGAGATGTTTTTCAGAGGTTTTATCCAGAGAGTGATGAAAAACAGGGTTAAGGCGGCTCTATACGGTGTTTCGGCGGCGAACGTGATAACGTCTGTTCTGTTCGCTCTGACCCACGTTTACGCATGGGGCGGGGTTCACTCGGCGCTTGTTTTTGTGCCGTCGCTCGTCTTCGGCTGGCTTATGGACAGAACAGACAGACTGGTCTGGCCGATACTGCTTCACGCTTTATATAATATTAATATTTTTATTGTTTAAAAATATTCGGGGTCATGGTAATTTTTCTTTATGAGTAATACTAGATACGTTTATCTGCTGTATCCACTTGCTGTCGGAATCTGTCTGGCATGGGCCGTCACAGGCTTCATCCGCTACGGCGTATCCGCTCCGCAGGCGGACGTTCGACCCTCCGCCGACATGAGAAGGGCCGGAGACGGCAGGCCTGACACAGGACTTATCAGGCAAAAAAATATATTTCACGCCGATACATCCGCAGTCAAGAACACTCTGGACGCAGTTGGCTTTACTCCGTCTTTCAACCCCGGTCAGACCCTTGAGACCGGAATGACTTCCGCTCCTTCCGGCATGAGACTCACCGGAATACTCAAAAATCCGTACCTCTCCTACGCCATAATCAGCATGAACAACGAAACCGTCGTTCTAAAGCAGAACGTCGAAAATAAAGGACTCACACTGAAAAAAGCCTACAGTGACCACGTTGAGATAGCTCGCGGCGCAAGCCCTGTGACACTGTATCTGGATTCCAGCAAAAACTCAGCGGTAAGCCGAGCGGCGGCGCCGGTTCCGCCAAACACCGACAGGCGCAGCATAAGTCGCAAAGATCTGGTGACCAACCTGTCCAACGTGAACTCTGTCATGAAGGCTGTGCAGATAAGCCCTTATGAAAGAAGCGGCAGATTCGTGGGATACAGACTGACGAGGCTCAGGCCTGATTCCGCTCTGTTTCGTCTGGGGCTTCTGTCCGGCGACGTAATCATGCGTCTGAACGGAAAACAGCTGAAAGACCCAGCGGTTTTCTTCGACGCTCTGGCCAATTCGGAAAATTTAAGCGCTCTTACTATGGATATTGAACGGAATAAAGCGAAAAAGACCCTCTATGTGGAGATAAAATAATGTCATTTATCAGAAAAACCGTAATGACGCTTGTCGCCCTGCTTTTGTGCGTGAACGTGTACGCCGCGTCTTTCGATGTCAATTTCAGCGATATGGACCTCAACGATTTTGTGGGATTCGTATCGGAATTTACCAAAAAGAACTTCGTATACGATAAATCCATGCTGAAAGGCAAGGTGAGCATAGATTCCAAAACACAGATGAGGTCCGGCGACGTGCTGAACGTCTTCGCCTCCACACTGAGGGCGAACGGTTTTGAGCTGGTGGACAGAGGCACATATTACGAGATAGTCCGCCAGAGCGACTTTATGGACATAGACGACTCCACGGGAACGGACGGAGGCAACGCTCTGGTCACCACCGTGATATATCCCAAGAACTTCGACTCAAGAATACTGGGAACAACCCTGACCAAACTGAAATCAAAAGGCGGCTACGTGGAAGTGCTCAAGGGCATGAACGCCGTTGTCCTGCGTGACAGGCTGAGCCGCATAATCAAGATAAGAAGCTTCATCGACAAACTGGACACCAGAGCGGACAACATGACACTCCGCACTATAAAAATGGAGAACGCCTCCGCCGCCAACGTGGCGGACAGGCTGAGCAAACTGTTCGGCGACATGGAGAAAAAGAACTATATCGCCAACGACCCGGTCGTTGTGGCTGACGACTATTCCAACATGCTTCTGGTGGCCGCCGACGAGCACGACTTCGAAAAGATACAGTACATAATCACCCAGCTGGATACCAAAAGCCCCGGCAGCTATAACGCGCCAAAGGTTTTCTATCTGAAAAACGCCAACGCGGAAGACGTGGGCAAGGTGCTGGGAACTCTGACAGGAAGCATCAGCAACTCCACAGACAAAAAAGCGGACAACACCAAGGCGTCCGTTACATATGATAAATCAACCAACTCTATAATAGTTTTCGGTGATCAGGACCTATACGGCAAGGTGGAGGCTCTGGTCAAAAAGCTGGACGTACCCAGAAAACAGGTTTACGTCGAGGCCCTCATACTGGAAACCACTCTGGACAGCGGAAACAAATTCGGCGTCGAGTGGCTGG
>OBLN01000779.1_pt1 | contig 11301 bp, 8 predicted proteins | sample 1519301 | NCBI WGS metagenome assembly OBLN01 (sample SAMEA2452533, study PRJEB22499) | sediment metagenome | reverse complement strand
GTTCTGACAAATCTCGAAAGCCTCGCCGGTGTTCTTGTTGAAGACAGAACAGAATCTGAAGGTCTCCTGGTATTGTACGATGATCGTAATCTTGCAGGAGAGATCAGACGTTTCGCCTCGGAGGTCGGTCAGTTGGAAGTGGTCGACAGGAGGACTTTCGAGTTGAAGATCCGTGCCGAGACGCAGTTCTTGGAATTGATTTCTTCGATTATCATTTATCTTCAGTTCTTCGTCGTCACAATAATCGGCGTGGTTACCGTTACAAGGGTGACCTTGGCAAGACGGAGTGAGATATCAATTAGAAACATCTTGGGGCAGAGGAGAGATGAGATCGGTCTTCTCTTTTTCGGAGAGCTTTCATTGGTGCTTTTCACAGGTGCAGCAACTGGATATCTTCTGGCAACGGCCTGCTGGCATATTTTTAGATTTGCCTTTCTGCAGGGACTGTATATTTCGTCGATCGTGGTTCCCGGGACGCTCTTCAGAATCTCTGTAATGACCTTTGTTGTACTATTGGCCGGAGTACTCACGGCAAGATGCTTGATTTCGAAGCAGGATCCAATATCGATTATCGAAAGATAGGTGAAGAGATGAGATTTAGAGAGCTAGCTAGCCCGGGAGACGGGTGCGAAACGGGGACTTTGAACAAGATCACCGATCTTGAGGGAATAAGAGTCGGGCATTACACTTTGATTGAGGATTCACCTAGATGTCTACGAACGGGAATAAGCGTCATAAGGATTCTTTCCGTATATGAAAGACCCGTACCGGCAGCTTCCAGCGTATTCAACGGTTATGGAAAGTCGATGGGACTTATTCAGATAGAAGAACTCGGGACCATCGAGACCGATATCTTTTTGACCAACACGCTTTCAATTGGAGCCGTACATCAGGGTGCTGTAAGACTCGCCCTTGAGAGCAATGCTGAATTGTCGTCGCTCAACGTAGTCGTCATGGAGTGCAACGATGGCTATTTAAACGAAATTCGAGCGCTGGCGATAAAGGAAGAGATGGTTGCCGACGCGGTCGGGAACGCGAAAAGGGATTTCCAGCTCGGCAGCTGTGGCGCGGGGACCGGGATGGTCTGCTTTGGTTATAAGGGTGGGATCGGTTCGTCTTCGAGAATCATAGAGTTCGGAGGGAGGAAATACACTTTGGGGGTTCTCGTTCTTTCGAATTTCGGAAAATCGTCCGACCTTAGAATTCCTTCTATGGAATTGCGTCCCAAGCTACAAGATTCCGATAGGGAGAAAGGATCTCTCATCATGATCCTGGGAACAGATCTGCCTTTGATGCCACATCAGTTGAAGAGAGTAACGCGCCACATGAATCTTGCGATAGGGATACTTGGAGCTCCAGGGCACCATGGAAGTGGAGACATTTCACTTGCTTTCACTACATCCAGAGAGTACAGTCTGTCCGAGCAGAGCTTTATGAACGAAGGGAACACGATCAGTGAAATATTCGGGGCAGCTGTCTGGGCGTGCGCCGAAGCCATAGTAGATTCGATGCTTTCTTCTGACAGTATGACTGGCTTCAAAGGATCGGTCGAATCGTTGAGGAGCGCACTGATTAGCGGACCTCGAAATTAGTATGGTTGAACTGTGTCGATCACTTGGTACGGATAGTCAATTGATGTTATCATCGGTGGGTATTTATCGGGAGATGAAAATGAGTGTTTCAAACTTGAGACCTAACAGCGAAAAAAGTGCTGGAGGAGCGTTCGACAAGAGTAATTTCATAAGTACCGATGATTGCCGAGACTTCTTTTCGTTCTTAAGAAATGGCATAATTCTGTGTGGATTGACAATCGAGGGACGCTGCAAAGTAATCGATGCCAATCCGGCTGCGCTCAAAATAGAAGGTCTTCTGAGAGAAGCTGTCATTGGGATGGACTTTGAACGTGTGTTTCCCGTGGTCAGGGAATTCGGCATATTGGCTGCCATCCAGCAAGTAAACAGAACCGGTATTTCGCTTCGCATAGAACCAAAACGGGATTCAGATGCAAAAGGCGAAATCTGGAAAAACGTATCGATCACAAGGCTTTCTTCAAATGTCATCGCCATCGTATTCAATGACTTTGATGAATCGTCTGGAGGGAGCAAGGACCTGCAGAAGAGCACATTGGAGCTAGGTAGGCTCTTCGCAAACCTTCCTGGAATTGCCTTCCGATGCAAGAACGACAGAGACTGGACTATGGAAGTTGTCAGCGGGGGATTGGCTGATCTTGCAGGTTATAGACCAGAGGAAATAATCGGAAACGAAAAACTATCATATGCTGATCTAATCCTTTCGGAAGACAGGGAAATGGTATGGAAAAGCATACAGGAGTCTTTCACCAGGGACGATCATTATGAGATTGAGTATAGAATCGTAACCAAGTCCGGCCTTGTCAAACACGTACTGGAAAGGGGGAAAGTAATCAGGGGCACTGCTGAAGATGAGCCTTTCGTTGAGGGCTTCATCTCAGATGTTACCGATCTAAGAGTCGCGAGAAGAGAGGCCGAGGAGAGTAAGGAGAAACTTGAGGCTACCTTCACAAGCACAATTAATGCGCTTTCTAGAATCGTGGAGATCAGAGATCCCTACACTTCGGGGCATCAGAGAAAAGTGGGGCTTCTCGCAGCCTCGATTTCCAGGAGAATGGGACTTGAAAATAGACTTTGCGAGAACATAAGGATAAGTGGCCTTCTCCACGATATCGGGAAACTCTGGATCCCTTCCGAGATTCTAAGCAAACCCGGGAGACTCAATCATATAGAGTTTGAGATGATCAAAGAGCACTCTCGGCTTGGCTATGAAGTTCTAAAGGAAATTGAGTTTGATTTTCCGATTGCCGACTACGTGATTCAACACCATGAGAGGTTAAACGGTTCTGGATACCCCTTTGGGCTAAAGGGAGAGGAGATACTCATGCCGGCAAGAATAATCGCTGTCGCAGATGTTGTCGAAGCTATTTCGTCGCACAGACCCTACAGGCCAGCACTTGGAGTAGAGGTGGCGATAGAAGAGATCACTTCCGGAGCAGGTACTCTTTACGATGGTTCGGTAACGAGAGCTTGTGTCGGCTTACTGGAAGATGGTTTCTCTTTCGAGTAGATCAAGGAGAGGGGATCGCCTCGATGATATTTCTCTTCATTCCAAGAATAGGTATTCTTCTTCCCGTCACGAGTGCCTGATAGGTTCCTCCGACTTCAAGCATCTTGAAGACCTTTGAAGCACCATAGAAGCCCTGGCTTTCGGCGTTCTGAATCACGAATTCCTCTCCGGTATCTGCCATGACCCTATAATCAGATTTTCCAGCTTCGGAATTGTCAACTTTCTCGACCACGGTTATCTCAATCATAGTCACGGCCCTGTCGCCCCAGGTAAAGACGAGGTAGAAAGCCACTGCGACGAGAACCGTTCCTAGCACTACGAAGATCTCTCCCGAAAGATTCTTGAGTCTTCCTTTCAAACTGACCACTCTCCCCGAGTCGGAATTCTAAGCTCTTTCAATTTTCCAGGCAGCCTTCCTCAGCCTGTTCATAATCGCAAGTCCCACACCTGTTTCAGGGAAAGGCTCGGCAATGATCTGAGAGTATTCCTTGTTCTCTTTATTTCTCAGTTCTTTGAAGAGATTCGATGCAACCTCAAGGAGGTTGTCTCTCGAACCGAGAACGACCTTCTTGACCTGAACGGGATAATAATCCTTCATTTCTTCAGAGCAAAGAACGAGAGACTTCTTTCTTCCAGCCAGTATCCCCACCTTCGCGACAACCATGCCGGTCTCTCCTTCGACGAGTATCAATGGAATGTCTGGAGAATAATGCCGGTATTTCAAACCCGGTGACATCGGATCACCAAGATACTCTTTTCTGCCCGAAACAAATTCCGGAACATGAAGATCTGGAAGAACTCCCTTCAGTTGATCCGGGTCGATCGGGCCAGGTCTCAAAAGAGAGGGTCTTCCTCTTGAGAGATCAATAATCGTTGATTCCAGTCCGAAAACCGTCGGACCCGAAAGGATTATGCAGCTTACTCTTTCGTCCATGTCTTCGATCACATGTTCTTCCATTGTAGGGCTTGGTCTGCCTGAAAGATTTGCGCTAGGCGCTGCGATAGGAACGCCCGATAGTCGTATCAGTTCTTGGGCCACCGGGTGGGAAGGAAATCTTACGGCCACGCTCTTCAGGCCTGCGGTAACTGAGTTAGGTATTTCCTTGTTTTTATCGAAGATCAACGTCACCGGCCCTGGCCATACCAGATTCATCAGAGCCGAAAAACTTCCGACATCCTGTGACACGACTTCTTTCAACATCTCCATGTTGGAAATGTGTATTATAAGCGGGTTGTCCTGGGGCCTGCCTTTTGCCTCAAAAACCTTCATGATGGCAGTTTCGTCAAAGGAATTTGCGCCCAACCCATATACGGTCTCCGTAGGAAAAACGACCAGTTCGCCTTTCCGGATTAGTTCTGCAGCCTTCTTTAGACTAGTTTCATCGGGGTTCTCGGAATTCACCCGTAAGTAGACAGTATCCATTTTTCCTCCGTCGATGAGAACAATCTTCTGATTATTCTCCAGAGCCAAGGGCTCCCGCAATTATAACACTCACGATTAGTCCGGAAGTGATCGGGAACCACAATTCTAAATCGCTACGGTTTATGTGAATATCTCTCGGCAGTCTTCCGAGGTGCAGACCGAGTCTTCGCAGCAGAATTGAACAAGCGTCACCGTAATTCAAACAAGTCCTATTCTGATCAGCAGTTTCTCAAAATACTCCAGAATAATCACCTCTTTGCCTTCTAGATAGATTATAGACCCTTTCCCGATCGACAAATCGGGCGTCCGTGAAGTCGATACTATCCTAAAACTAAGGACTTTGTAGTGCTTTCAAGAGAGCCAGATAGCGAAAGCACGCCGCGGGCTTCCATGGTAGGCTTCGCATGAGCGCTCTGCGGCGTGAAGATGACCGTAAGCTCTAGAACACTGAATAAGATACATAGTTTTTGAAGTCTATGCGATTCAACTCTCCATAGCTGCAAATTGCTTGATCAGTTCAGTTCGATTCGTTCAATAGGAGCATGAAGTCGGCAGCGTCGGTTCTTTCTTGCCAACCCTGTTTCGAGTAGAATCCACGGCGATAGGACTCTCTCGATCTGATGTTTATCAGCCTTATCCGGGAGCAGCCTCTCTTCTCGGATTCATTTACAGCCCTTCTCAGGAGCTCTCCTCCGATACCCTTTCCCCGCCAGAGTGTCTTCACAAACAACTCCCCAACATAACCCTCGGCTCCGCCCATGAATAGATAAGGCATGAAATGCACGCTGGCGTATCCTGTCAACTCGTTTCCCTCTTCTGCAACGAGAATGAGGTGATCATCTTTCTCCATACTCCACTGAACCATCTTTTCGATTCTCTTCAAGTATGTTTCCTCTTCAATACCCTTGTTCTTGAACCATCCGATATCGACGATGATATCCTTGAGACCTGCGGCATCTCTTGGTTCAACTTCTCTTATCGTCAATCCGTTCACACTCCTTCATCATTGTTTGCTCCAAGCGATTATTGCATTGAACAATGAATTATTGCAATCAATTCATCCCGGACTACGAAATCCACTTCTGCCTTTATCCCGAAAACATCCCTCCTCACTGATAAACGGTCTGTGTTGAACAGCGACATGCACAGACTCATCAGTCAAAAACCATTGGACGAAACTACTGAATGATTGTACCTTCACATTGAAAGATTGACCACTTTCTTGCCAGCCTTTCTTTGAATCAAGCTGGCTCGATTCCATCAAACAGTCGGTGCTTCGGCGGAAAAACCGTATCGCTCATTGCAGCGATTCAAACGCAAAGAGATAAGATAGGAGAGTTGTGAAACGCTTAACGAGTGTCTTTTGAAGAGCCTTTCAGGACCTAAGTTGTATTGACACCGCAACCTCACCGTGATAGAATGAACTCTGTAGGGTGGAGAGATGGCCGAGAGGCCGAAGGCGCGTGCCTGCTAAGCACGTGAGGGTTTATACCCTCCGAGGGTTCGAATCCCTCTCTCTCCGCCATTATATTGTTTATGGGTGCCCGTAGCTCAGCTGGATAGAGCGCTAGACTGCGGATCTGGAGGCCGGGCGTTCAAATCGCCCCGGGCACGCCATTAATCTTCTTTATAAAACCATTTCCTTTAGTTTCTCCATTACATCTTTCGGTTTCGATATGCCGTATATGCAGTTAGCCGGGTTTGCAACAAACTCTTTTTCAGTGCTGACGCTTCCCACAAAGGCTCCTCCGCGAACGTTCTGAGTACCGGCATCGGTTGTAAAGCCGCCCATTACCCCTCTGTCTCCTGAGCCCATTCCAGACGAGGTTACTGGAATCACGTGACCAACTCCCATTATGAGTTCGAAGAAGTTTCTCTTTAGCATGACGTTCGTAATGTGTCTGGCGACAATCATATGGGAGTTTGCGCTGAACATTCCGTGGGTAATCTCTACTCCGGCATCGCTGAGATCGTACTTGAAAGACGTTCTGTAAATCTCCACGAAGACGACGCCTAGCAGCCCTGCAACTATGAAAAGAAGCACCGGTCCGTTGTCGAAGAGCGGTTTGAGATCGTTGTAGGTCTTCTCGGGGAAAACATATCTTATCAACCAGCCGGCAGCATTCAAGAGCGCCGGCCAGAAGAACCAGCCGAATCTCCTTCGGGAGAAAGCCAGAAGAATTCCTGGAATTACTGTCAAGGCTATCCAGATTCCTATGAGAAAAAGACGATTGTTTCCGTCTATGCCCGACAGATCAAAATTCAGATAGAAAACGATTCCCAGAAGGAAATAGTAAGGATAAATGAAGTACCTGATCATAAAAGAGCGACGTGTTGGTTTAAGGTTCATTCGTATCGCCTCCGGCTTTTGAGATCATTTGAAGGAGTTCCGCCTCGAAGCTCACTTGATCTTCAAGTACAATCTTCTCTGCCTTTCCGTCTTTGAGAAATAAAAGTGTTGCTTCAACGGGGGACAAGAGATCTCTGAGAATGTAGAGGTAGAACCGCATCTGGAATCGGTACTTCTCAATGAAGCCGGGACTCCAGTTCGCGTATTTGAAATCTACAATCCTCCACCTTCCATCCTTCAAGTATAGTTTATCAACAATTCCGATCAAAACATACTTCCCAAATCCATGTTGAAAGTGGAATTCGCTTAACACTCTTTCGGAATCTTCAATATCCTTGATGATTCGATGTTCGACCAGTCCGGAGAGAACTCTCTTCACTTCAGTCAGATCATTGTCGCTAAAGCTAACCCTGTCAACTGAGACCGGTCTTCCTCCATCGATGATCGATTTCAGAGTTAGGGGATGGCCTTTAGTGTTTTTCATTCCCAGCGATTCCAGGATGCTGTGGGCCAGTAACCCGATATTTGCCGTTCGCTTAACGAGGTCCGGACTTGTGGCATCCGATGCAGTTTCGAACTCGGCCTCGTAATCAGAAGTTATGAAGGTCGGCGAGAGATATTTGATGTATGAGGAATCGGCAACCGGCATCACGGACGTGATTTTCGGCAAAGAGAATTCAGTTATGGAGGATTTGTCCTCAATGGAAGCAAATTCGTCTGGAAAGAACGGTTCGGCTATTTCCTTCAAGAGACTGTTTATCTCGCCGCTTTCCGGCTCGAGCAGAGATCCTGAAAGCAAGATTGACCATGGTCGTGAAGAGTCTCCCTTCCCGTTCAAGCTGAGGATAACCATTTCACGTGCCCGTGATAAGGCAACGTAAAGTGTCCGCTTCTCTTCTTCCAGTTCCTTTTCCTCTTCTTCTCTTGCCAGATGCCCAATTCGGCCTTCCTCATCTCTGTCAGGCTTACTCTTTGTTATGAGAAATCCCTTCTCATCAAAGAAGAGGCGCTTGCTAGAGTTTCTTTTTTTCCAGTACATGTCACCAATTACGGCAATGGGAAACTCCAGTCCCTTCGACTTGTGAACAGTAAGTATCTTGACGCTGTCTGACTCTTCTGTCTCGATAGTAGCTTCAGATTCATCGCTCGAGTCGACAAAGGCCCTGAGGTTTGAGGAAAGCTCGCGGAGCGAACTACCCATTCTATCAAGGTCCTGAGCTAGCTCAATGAGCTTCTTCACGTTGGCAATCATTCTCTCGCCCGACTTAAGTGTCGCCAGCTTTGCCAGATACTCCGTTTCATCGACAAATCTCTGGAGAATTTCGCTTGGTGAGAGCATATGCTTGAGCTTCCCGAATCTATCGAGTAACTCCTTCAACTGGACGAATCTTTCAGCGTTGCTTTCCTGCAGAACGAAATACAGTGGAACACCTCTCATGTCCTGTCTAGCCCTCAGAGAGAGCATTTCATCAAGCGTAGCTCCAAAAGCCGGTGATAGCAAGAACGATGCGAGATTGGTGTCATTCAAGGGATCGACTAGGAGATCAAGCCAGGATAGGGGACCTGTTACCTCAGGCCTTTCGTAGAAATTTCTGCTGCCGATGGTGTAAAAGGGAATATTCATCTCTTCGAGAGCTCCTTCGTAACTCGAAACTCTGGAAAATGTTCTCAAGAGGATTGCAATGTCTCCAGGAGTAATTTTGCGTTTGACGCATTCTCCTGACTTGTTTCTGAAAACAATCTCCTCTTCGAGAAGCGCCCTTATAGACTTTGCCACTCCTTTTGAGTCGTCCGAGGTCTCGCTGACAATTATTCTCACTCTTGAGGCGTTAGTATCAATTTCGTACGGGATCGATTCGACGTCTTCCCCATAAACTGAACGAAAGAACCGGCCTTCAGCTTTCTCTTGCATCACTCTCTTGAAAAATCTGTTCTGGAATGAGACAAGGTCGGGATGTGAGCGTCTATTGATCCGGAGATTCTTGACACCCGCTCCGCTTCTTTTGAAGGTCTCCATTGTCTTGTTGAAGACCGAGACGTCGGCTCCTCTGAAACGGTATATGGATTGCTTGGCATCTCCTACGAAGAAGACATTGTTCTTGCCCTCGGCCTTGAGTAATCCGATTATTTCGTTTTGAAGTTCATCTGTATCCTGAAATTCGTCAACAAAGATGTATTTGAATCGATTGCTGTACTTCTGCTGCACATCAGGCATCTTCAGCAGAAGATCTCTCGTTCTGGTCAGGAGTTGATCGAAGTCCAGTAGCCCGGACCCCGTAGTTCTCATTTCATAATCAGACAAAACTGCCCTGTAAGATTCCGCGAAAGACTTAGAACCATCGATGATTATTTCTGCATCCGAGCCCAGATCTCTGCCTGAATATTCAACGGGGGAGGGATTAAGATAGAACGAGTGCCTCTCCCTTGACAGTGCATCTTTCATCAGTTTGAACGCCTTATCGAGTCCCATCAACCGAATGAGCGGCTCAATGGATTCCAGATTTTCTTCGAAGTAGGTCCTGACAACCTTTTCCTCAAGTGAAGATCTCCTCATTCCGTTGATAATCTGAAATCCCGGGTCTATTCCCGCGAAGAGGGCGCACTCCCTCAATATCCTTTCGCAGAAAGAGTGAATCGTAGAGATCCAGGCGTATGAGAGCTTGCTTCTCAAGAACTTCCACTTGCCCGGTTCACCTTGAGAGATCCTGAGATCGAATTCGCTTATCACACGGTCTTTCATTTCTCTTGCAGCCTTATTGGTGAAGGTAATTGCAACCACGTTGTGGATGTCAAGCTGCTCGCCAAGCCTGAATGCTCTTTCAAATACCCCGACATACTCCTTAACCAGCGTATATGTTTTTCCTGTACCGGCAGAAGCGGTGACAAACATGTCGCTATTCACTATCTGACTCACCTTCCCTCCAGGTGATTGCTCTCTTGACAGTTGCGAATTTGCAGTTGTAGCATTGGTTTGAAGAACGGATGAACGAGGGCGGGAATCTGCCCGAATAGACGCCTTCGGTTATCTTTCCGAGCCATTGAAAAAGCTGAGACTCTCTAAAGATTCTTTCTGCTTTTCTCTTGTTCGCAAACTCCCAGGACTTCTCTTCGTCCGAAGAAATCGTTCTGAAGGCAGATTTGTTAACTACCCTTCCGATCAGTGTCTTGAAAACCCCGCCTGCAACATAGTATCCTTTTTCTTGAAAGAGCCTGTCTGCAACGAGTGAATACAGGAGAAGCTGCTTCTCGTCACCGCTGTCGCCTCTCTTGTAATCTATGAGATACATTGCGCGGCTCGATTCATCGAGATCAAGTCGATCGATTTTGCCTCTCAAGAAGAAGTCAGACTGCAGTTCTACGGGTTTAGTATCTCCAATTCCGAAGGCTTTCTCGAAAGCGAAAGGAACGAAATCTCCCTGCATGAAGTTCGGTTTTCTGGATTCTCTTTCCGTAATGTAGTCTCTGAGAATCTCCTTAAGTCTTTCAAATTCAAACCGAAAGACTACCTTGCTATCGTGCATCAGGTGTCTAGAGATATTCTCAGATAGAGAGCTCTGCCAGTCCCTGTTCTTTCCGGAAAAGAAATCTCGAAGAACGGAATGGAAAATGTTCCCCTCATCGAGGGCTGTCAACTCAAAAATCCTTTCTAAAGGGACATCGAGGCCTACAACGTAGGAAAGAAAGAATGAAAACGGGCAATCGTCGTAGGACTTCAGACGAGAGAATGAGAAAACCTTTCCGACGATCCTGCCAAGGTCTCCTGTGTTTTCGACAGACCAGCTCAACTCTCTTCCAAAATGGGAAAGGACTGAATCGAGCGGCTTCAGTGGTCCAAATTCCTTAAGCTCGTTCCATGCCTCGCTTCTGAACAGTCTTGCTGCCGCAATCTTCAGCTCTGATTCACTCATAGATGACCCCAGTTCCGGAATATATCCGAATCTTCTGCCTGCCCTTCTCCCCTCCCGAACGATTTCACCCCCCGAACTCTCCAAAACACTCTTCAGGTAAGGAGATGGAAGAATTGGTTCGCCGTCAACCGTTGATTCGGGCAGAGTAAACCTTACAGACTCAAGTGCCGAACTTACTGATATGTGGAGATTCAGTCTCTGGTGGATCTCTTCATCCAGAAGAAGATCCCTGGGCTTGATTTCCCCAAACTGGGTGAAACTATACAATGGATTCAAACTGACATGAGGGTATGCGCCGTCCACGAAGCCGGCAAAGAGCTTGATCTTCTTCTTCGAAAAGCGTGAATTTATTAGAGATTGCACTTCGACTCTGTTTGCTTTGCTCCTCGAAAGAGGAAATTTGTCGTGTCTGAGCACAAGGATCAGATACCGGTAGTACTCATGCGGAGAGATCAGCTCCTTGCCCATGAACTTGAGGAGTTTCTCGAGATCGGCGATCATGTCAGATATGTCAGAGAAAG
>OBLN01000778.1_pt1 | contig 11307 bp, 9 predicted proteins | sample 1519301 | NCBI WGS metagenome assembly OBLN01 (sample SAMEA2452533, study PRJEB22499) | sediment metagenome | reverse complement strand
CATCACGCATCACGCATCACGCATCACGCATCACGCATCACGCATCACGCATCACACCTCACACCTCACACCCAAAGCCTTCCGCGTCCCTGATTTGCATTCCCATCCAAATACAGTAAATTTCCAATAGACTTGAAAGGAGTTTATCCCGCACATGCCCATCCAGAATACCGACATTTCCCGCATTTTCAACCACATCGCCGACCTGCTCGAAATCAGCGGAGCCAACGCCTTTCGCGTCCGCGCCTACCGCAATGCGGCACGGACGGTGGACGATCAATCGCGAAGCATCGTCAAGATGCTTGAAGACGGTGAGGACCTCGCTGAACTTCCTGATATCGGGAAGGATCTGGCCGGGAAAATTGCAGAGATTGCCGAAACCGGAACATTGAAAATGCTGGACGATCTGGAACAGGAGGTGCCCGGGGAGTTGTCCAAACTGCTCGAAATCCAACAGCTCGGCCCGAAACGGGTGGCGGCGCTTTATCATGAACTGAACATCGAGAGCCTTGAGGATCTTAAAAAAGCTGCAGAAGATGAAAAAATTCGGGAACTGGAAGGATTCGGCAAAAAAACCGAACAGAAAATCCTCAAAGAGCTGAAGCGGGTTCAGGATTCCGCTAAACGCACAAAACTGGCGGACGCCGAACAGATCGTCGTTCCCCTGTGCGAATACCTCGAAAAAATCGACGGGGTCAAGCAGGTCACCGTCGCCGGCAGCTATCGCCGACGGTGCGAAACCGTGGGCGACCTCGACATCCTCGTGACCTGCAGAAAAGACAGCCCGGTCATGCAGCGCTTCACCAGCTACGAAGACGCGACCGAGGTGATCGCCCAGGGCAAAACCAAATCCTCCATCCGACTGCGCAGCGGGCTGCAGGTTGATCTGCGGGTCGTGCCCGAAGTCAGCTACGGTGCGGCTCTCTACTATTTTACCGGGTCAAAAGCGCACAATGTTGCGGTACGCAGGATCGCGGTCAAAAAGAATCTCAAGATGAATGAATATGGTGTCTTCAAGGGCGAGAAAGACGATGAAGAACGCATTGCGGGGTCCGATGAGGAGGAGGTCTTCGCCAGTGTGGGACTGGCCTTTATCCCGCCGGAGCTGCGTGAAAACCGGGGCGAGATCGAGGCGGCGCAGGAAGGCAGGCTGCCGGCTTTGATCGAGCGCGACGACATCCGTGGCGATCTGCACGCCCATACCCACGCGACCGACGGTCGTGCTTCGCTTCAGGAGATGGCTGAAGCCGCCCGCTCCCTGGGATACAGCTACCTGGCCATCACCGAGCACAGCCAGGCGGTAACGGTGGCTAAAGGACTGAATCGCAAGCGGCTGGAGAAGCAGATCGAAGAGATCGATAAACTCACCGACGAATACGGCGGCTTCCGCATCCTCAAGGGAATCGAAGTCGATATCCTTAAGGACGGCTCCCTTGATCTGCCAGACGAAGTTCTGAAAAAGCTCGATTTCACCCTTTGCTCAGTTCATTCTCACTTCAATCTCCCGGCAGACAAACAGACCGAACGCATTCTGCGGGCGATGGACAACCCTTGTTTCAACATCCTGGGACATCCCAGCGGCCGGCTCATCAATGAACGGGAAGCCTATTCGCTCAACATGGAAAAGATCATGGAAGGGGCAAAGGAGCGCGGCGTCATCCTCGAACTCAACGCCCACCCCGACCGACTGGACCTCAACGACCACCACTGCCGCATGGCGAAGGATATGGGGATTAAAATCGCCATCAACACCGACGCCCATTCCACCGACGGCCTCAACAACATGAAATACGGGATCTATCAGGCCCGGCGCGGCTGGTTGAGCAAGGATGATGTCATCAACACGCGGCGGGTGGCGGACCTGTTGAAGTTTTTCAAGCGGTGAGGGATGCCGCTAAGACTCGAAGACTCGAAAAAAACCTTTTGATCAGCGACAATTAAATCTCCCCTTCCCAATCTCCTCTTCCCGTTGATCACTCAATAAAAAAGGCGGCCCCGATACAGTGGGGCCGCCTTTTTTGTTGGTCATTTGAGGAGATAGGTTCGATCGCGCCTCTCGGCATAGTCCCGCTCGTGACTCAGGCGCCGAATCAGGGCAATGCGCCGGAAAGAGGTTGGCAGGCGCAGGAGAAACACCGCGGCGGCCGCGACGCCCCAGGTGATCCCGACACTGCCCTGATAACTGAAAAAGAGCTGCCGCTTGACCACACTGTCTCCCAGGTAGACCACGGCGGCGAAGAAAAAGAGATAAAGGCCGAGCTGCCACATCAGTTTACGGATAATGCGTGGATTGACAAAAGTTGGTTTCTTCTTTGACTTGGAATTTGGCTCAGGTCTGGCGCCAGACTTCTTTTTGCGCCGGGGGCTCAGCGACAGACCATGCAGGCAGACGCCGAGCGCAACGATACTGTCAAAAATGCGCAGAAACGCATATCCACAAATTATCCCCCAGATCAGGGCTACGAGCAGAGAGCCGAATGTCATTAAATACTCCTTGATTGCAATTCAAAAGACATCAAATTCGGCCATGATTCTACCACCAAAAACAAATCAATAAACAAAATTCAGCAAAAAAGCCGCTCAAACGAGAGGCTATTTTGCTGGGAGCACTTGTATTACCGTTAAAAACTCAGGGCAAGCTGCGCCGTCACGGTATGGCTTTCATCCTCATTATCATCGCCATACAGATATTCAAGTCCCAGTACAGTGTTGCGGAACAATCCGCGGGAGACAACGGCCCCGTAGCGCTTGAGATCGTTCTGAAAATCTTCGGCACCTTCCGTCTTTACGCCGAGTTGCCAGCGTTCGTTCGGCTCCCAGGACAGTTCCACGTTCCATGCCCAGGGCTTTTTCCCGGTCAGATCTTCTCCAGCATCGACCATCTCTGCCGAGAAGCTCTCCAAGGCTGCGATAGATTCAGCCAGAAGGTTGATTTCCCACAGCTGCCATGAGAGATAAGCACCACTGGCTGCTACACTTGAGCGGTACAGATCCTGGTCCTGTACCAATTCTATGTCGCTTTCTCCCAGATCGCTCAGATAGGAAATGCCGAAGGCGAATCCGTCCACCGGTGTCAATTCTACAGATGCCACCCAACTGTCGATCTGGTCATCATCGTCGTGGGTATCGACTTCGCCATTGAAGGCCCCGATGTGCAGCGCGATCAGATTCCCCTGAAACCCCAATACTGCGGCGGTGCTGTTGGTTTCGCTCAGCTCCAGAGTCAGAGGGTCACTGATAAAGGCGCTATTGAATTTCCCGAAGGGCAGATACATCTTGCCGCCGGTAAAGGTTACATAGTGCGACCAGAAAGGCACGGGGTGCCGCAGAAAGATCACTGCCTGGTCGATTTCAATGTTTTCGGTCCCGTCCTCTTCCCACAGAAGCGACAGATGAGCGGCGATGTTTTCATTGATATCCACATCGGCCGATAGCTCGACCGTCGCCACCTGCAGATCGCTGGTTTCGTCTCCCCCTTCGGCCTTATCCCATAAAGCTTCAAGCTCCAGCAGGCCGCCGAGCGTAATCGACTTGTTCCGTGCGGTTAAAATAAATGGTTCATCAGGTTTTGTTTTTTCCGCTTCCAGTGTCGCGATACGCTCACGCAGATTCTCAATCTGACTGCGCATGGCCTCATAATCGGGTTGCGCGGCGGCCACACTCGACAGCATCATGATCAGGATAATCATTAAAGGTTGCCATAGACATCGTCTTGGCCGGTTCATCGACTTTCCTCCAGAAGGTTTCGTAATTTGAAATTTTCCAGAGGCTATCCTATTTGAAAACGAATTTCAAGAACATTTTCTGTTTTTCTTCAAGTTTCCGGAATCTCAACAGAAAAGCGCATCGTGGATGCTGGTAACTTATGTAACTTTTGTCCCATCCCCTATTCCCAGCCTCTTCTGGATCGCTTTGATGGCCGAAACATATGAGCGACCGCTCATCCTCCCCAACTCCGGCAACCTCGCCCGGACCTGAATGCACCGCAGAAGTTACACAGACATGGCACGCCGGGTTGGGACAGATGTCAGCAGGGTCGGAGGAAATCTTCGGGATCGGTTTCATCCTGAAAGATCTCGTTCCTCCCCCCCCCCTCAACCCTCGAACCATAACCTGATGTAAAAAGTTCTGGGCATGGTTTCGCCCCCTATCCCGGCGTGGTTTTCTCTCATCACATAAGAACACTGAAAGTTACAAAGGTTACCTGCGTCCCTACCCGTACCACTATCCGTCCCGGGTTTTACCGGGTGAGGAGTGGGGTCTCTATTCACCTCGCTGGGTCGCGCCTCTCCTGTCAGGCCTACCTGTAGTGCAACAGTGACGAAAAATTAATACTGCGCTAGCTCCCCTGTAACACTCGTCGGGAAAATAGCGGGCATCGCATGTGACGCATTTCGCCTGTATGTGGAGCCCGACTATGTCAAGAAAACAGACCGCCGATGAGCTCTTCCGAATTTCTTTCACTCCAGGCACATGGACAGGGCGGATTTTTCACCCCCTTCAGCGCGGGAGCCGGTTTCTGCCGGCATTAAGGAAATGCCGGCGGCTTTATGCGGAGATAGGCGAGTGTACGCCGCAGGAATTCTGCGGCAAGGTCCTTGAAACCATGGAGATCAAAATAGACGTTGAAAAAGAGGATCTGGCACGCATTCCCCGTCGTGGTCCCCTGATCGTCGTTGCCAATCATCCTTACGGAGGGGTGGACGGCATTATCCTGCTCCATCTACTCAAACAAGTACGAACGGACGTGCGGGTCATGGCCAACATGGTTCTGAGCCGAATCCCCGAACTTCAACCGGACCTGATCGGCGTCGACCCCTTTGGCGGACCTGGGGCGCGGACAAAAAACCTGGCGGGGATGCGCCATTGCCTCAATTTTATTCGCGAGGGCGGGTGTGTCGTCGTTTTTCCCGCCGGAGAAGTCTCCCACCTGCTTCTGAGCCGCCGCCGCGTCAGCGACCCGCAGTGGACACCCAATCTCGCTCGCCTGATCCGCTGCAGCAACGCTTCAGTCCTGCCGGTGTTCTTTCCCGGCCGAAACAGCCTTTTTTTCCAGGTCATGGGCATGATTCACCCCCGGATGAGAACCGCCTTGCTGCCTCACGAGCTTATCAATAAAAAGCAGACCACCATAACGGTACGGATCGGCACGGCCCTTCCCTTCCGCCGCCTGCAGCATCTGGCCCCCTCGACACTGCTGCATTATGTCAGAGCAAGAACCTATCTTCTGGAGCAGCGAAGCTGTGCGAGTTCCAAAAAGAACCAGCCCCGGAGAGCAGGCAAGGCCCTCGAGCCGGTGGGCACTGCGATTCACGGAGATCTGCTGAGAGAAGAAATCAGCGCCCTGCCTCCTCAGCAGCGGCTGGTTGAAAACGGGCCCTACGAGGTCTTTTACGCAGAAGCGTTTCAGATCCCCAAAGTTCTCAGTGAAATCGGGCGCCTGCGTGAACGGACCTTCCGGGAAGTGGGCGAAGGCACGGGGCGTTCACTGGATCTGGATCGCTTCGATTGCTTTTACACCCATCTCTTCGTCTGGAACGGGCAGGAGAACGAAATCATCGGCGCCTATCGACTGGGGAGAAGCGACCGCTTGCTGGAGGAGTTCGGCCGGCGCGGGTTTTATACCCATACCCTCTTTCATTATCGGCGCCCTTTTATCGAGCAGATGGGTCCGGCACTGGAGATGGGGCGATCTTTCGTACGCAGCGAATACCAGAAGGGCTTTCACCCGCTGATGCTGCTGTGGAAAGGCATCGGGCACTTCATCGCCCGCCACCCCCGGTACGCCGTCCTGTTTGGTCCGGTCAGCATCAGTCACGACTACAGCAGCGCTTCACGGGACCTGATGGCCAGAACCCTGATGACCCATTACTCGATTCCAGAGCTGGGTCGTCTGGTCAAAGGACGAAACCCTCTGCATTTCAGGAAATTCAACCGGAAAGAGAAAATCATCGACGTCAACGGCGAGCTGTTTACCGAGTTTGACGACCTCGCCGCAATGGTCAGCGAACTGGAGAACAACGGAAAAACCGTGCCCGTACTGCTACGTCAGTACCTCAACCTGGGCGGCAGAATTCTCGCTCTGAACGTGGACAAGGATTTCAGCGATGTTCTGGACGCCCTTGTCCTGGTGGATCTCCGCGACACCGAACTGAAAACTCTCGAGCGTTACTGTGGCCGTGAGGGCGCGCAGTCTTTCCGTGAATTTCACCAACGCCATGATCTGGTGGCCGGGTTCTGATTGACAAAGAAGGGGAATACGAGATGCTATTGGCTGCTTTCTATCTTTGGTGTGTTTCCGCGCTGGCCACGGTTGCTCTCTACACCTCGGTGTCGCTCTGGTTCGACCACCGGCTGGCCTGGAGCGAATGGATCAGGCTCTGGCTGGCGGCGATGATCGTTCTGGGGCCGCTGGGCACTCTTCTGACCCTCAGGTTTCTGGCCAGCCTCGGGCTGGAGGTCCATAAAGAGATGCGCAGGCACAAAAACGGCGGGGAGCGGATATGGACGGCAGGACATTCCTGAAGCGCCAACACCTCTCCCAACCGCTTCGGTCGCTCTTGATTGCCGGCCTCTTACTCCTCGCCACTCCCTTCATCGGCACCGCCACAGAATCTAAAACCTGCTGCTACCTTCATTCCTGCGGCGAGGAGTCTCATCTCTCCCTGTGGCGACTGGAGGTCTACGACGACCGCTCCCTCCTCTATTCGTCCACAAAGGCAGAAGAGCACTTCAATCTTCTGACGCCACAATGGGCCTCCAAATCCTGGCGCCTGGTCAACGAAGCGGAGAAGACGCGCATCAAGGTGGAACGCGTAGGGGACCAGTTGCTGATCAAAGGGCTTTTCCAGGGGGAAGAGATATCGAGATCCGAAGCGATCGACTCGGCACCATGGTATCAGGCCCATTCGGTGGGGCTGCGCAACCTGCTCAATTCCGACGGGAAAACCCTGGAATTCTGGACGGTTCGCCCCGACAACCTCTCGGTGCGGCGCCTGCGGGCACAGCGACACTCCATGGGAAAACTCCCTATCGCTGGCGAACCACAGCAGGCGATGCGCATCCGCGTCACAGCAGTCGGCGTCCCTTCATGGATCTGGCACGGCGACTACTGGCTGCGCCCGCAGGATGGGGTGCTTCTCCAGTATTCCGGGCGCAACGGCCTGCTCGGCGCGCCCCCGCTGAAGATCAGCCTTCAGGGCCCGGATCAGACCAACTCATGCCATGAACTTTTTGACCTGGGACAGCGGGGACAACGCTGGTAACTTATGTAACTTTTGTCCCATCCCCTATTCCCAGCCTCTTCTGGATCGCTTTGATGGCCGAAACATATGAGCGACCGCTCATCCTCCCCAACTCCGGCAACCTCGCCCGGACCTGAATGCACCGCAGAAGTTACACAGACATGGCACGCCGGGTTGGGACAGATGTCAGCAGGGTCGGAGGAAATCTTCGGGATCGGTTTCATCCTGAAAGATCTCGTTCCTCCCCCCCCCCTCAACCCTCGAACCATAACCTGATGTAAAAAGTTCTGGGCATGGTTTCGCCCCCTATCCCGGCGTGGTTTTCTCTCATCACATAAGAACACTGAAAGTTACAAAGGTTACCTGCGTTATCCGTACTGAGAAATGCCCCCACATCCTTGACACGACCTTGCCGTCCCCCTAACGTTGCGATATAAACAACCGGGCGACCCCCAGGGGCCGCCGAAGAAAACCAGAGAAAGACTGATGCTGAAAATATCGCGACAAATTATCATTCCGGAAAACGAAATCGAGATGCATGCCGTCGCGTCCCAGGGATCCGGCGGGCAGAACGTGAACAAGGTGGCCAGCGCCATTCATCTGCGCTTCGATATCCGCGCCTCCTCTCTGCCCGATTCGGTCAAGGAGCGCCTGCTCAACCTCAATGACCAGCGCATCACCCAGGAGGGGATCGTGGTCATCAAGTCGCAGCAGTACCGCACCCAGGAGCGCAACCGCGATGAAGCTCTGAAACGCCTGCGGACCCTCATCCAGAGCGCGATGGCCACTCAACGCAGGCGCAAACCGACCAAACCTACCAAGACATCGAAAGAAAAACGGTTGAAGGAAAAAACGCGCCGCGGTCAGATAAAAAGTCTGCGCGGCAAAGTCAATGACTGAGTGAGCCTGCAGCACAAGCCGCCATAGATCAAAGAATCCAAGGATAGAGTCCATGCACAACTATGATGTCATCGTGGTCGGAGGCGGCCCGGCCGGCATGTTTGCCGCGGGCTTTGCCGCTCTCGAGGGGGCGAGCGTGCTGCTGCTTGAAAAGAATAAGCGGTGCGGTGCGAAATTGCTGATCACCGGCAAGGGGCGCTGCAATGTCACCAGCAGCGAAGAGAACCCGCGAAAATTCATCGAGCATCTCAATCCGGACGGCAGACCGTTCCTAACGGCCCTCTTCGCGTTCGGCCCATCGGATGTCGTTGACTTTTTCGAGCAACGCGGCCTGCCCATGGCCGTCGAACGCGGCGGTCGGGTTTTTCCCGAAAAAGGTGGAACGGCAGAGGTGCTGGCCCTGCTCGAACGGTTTATCACAGAGGCCGGCGTCACTGTCCTGACCGACTGCCAGGTCAATGATCTGAAGATAAGCGAAGGCCACTTCAGTGGCGTATCTACGTCCAGAGGACTGTTTCAGGCCGAAAGCCTCATCCTCGCAACGGGCGGCCTGTCTTACCGCGAGACCGGCTGCACGGGAGACGGCTACCGCTGGGCCTGCGAGACCGGGCATCATCTCGTCAAACCTGAAGCTTCGCTGGTTTCAGTCAAGCTGGCCGAAAACTGGACCGGCGAGCTCAGTGACTTCAACCTGCGCAATGTGCAGATTTCGGTGCTGCGCGACGGGAAAAAGATCGATCAGCGATTCGGAGAGGCGTTTTTTACCCGTAACGGTATCAGCGGCCCAATCATCCTCGATATGAGCAGCGCGATCCGCAAGGCGCTCAAGGCAGGAAAAGTCACCCTGCAGCTCGACCTCAAACCGGCGGTCGACGCAGAAACCTTCGACCGCCGTCTTCAACGGGAACTTGAAAAAAACAACAACCGCGATTTCGGCAATTCCCTCGCGGGCCTGCTGCCCCGTGACATGATCCCTGTCTTCATTCGCCTCTCGGGCATTGCCCCCTCCCAGAAGTGCCATTCAGTCACACGCCGGGAAAGACTCAAGCTGCTGCATCTGTTCAAACAACTGGAACTCAACGTCACAGGATGCGGTGATTTCAAACGGGCGATTATCACCGAAGGCGGCGTTTCGCTCAAAGACATCGACATGCGCAGCATGCAATCGAAAAAAATCCGCAACCTTTATTTTGCCGGAGAGATGATCGACCTCGACGGTCCGACCGGCGGGTTCAATCTGCAGATCTGCTGGTCGAGCGGCTATCTGGCGGGAATCAATGCCGCCCGCCGCAGCAGCAGGGAGTGAAAGCAGCGGTGGCAGCGGGGAAGTTGGTCACCTATGTAACTTTTATTCCATCCTCGATAGCCAGCCTCTTCCGGATCGCTTTGATGGCCGAAAGGTATGAGCGACCGTTCATCCTCCCCAACTCCGGCAACCTCGCCCCGGCTTGAATGCACCGCAGAAGTACCAGAAAACACATCTTTCTCAATGACAAAAATTATACCGATTCTGCAAAAAAGACCCCTGCCACTGGTGGCGAAGGTTGAATCAAACCGCATGGACAGCCAGCAGACGGCGCATCATCGTGAGCAAATACATATCAATGGCTGAGAGAACAGAGACGGATGTGAGAGCGCCCAGAGCCGTACGGACGTGGCGCGTCGAAATGGACCAGAAGGCCGCCGAGCAGATCAATTAAGGGAATGCTCTTCGATCGGCCTTACTCGCTTACTGTCGAAAAACATTTCATTTTGTCGGAATTTTTTACACAAAAAGCTCCTGTGGTTTTTCCTTTTTAAAATTTCTGTCTATTTTTCAAGTAATTATAAAAAGGAACATAATTTGCTTATGTTTAGGAATATATTTTTTATTCACTGTTTTAAACACAGGAGTTTTTATGTTTTTTAGAATCGCAACCGCTTTGACTTTCGTTCTTTTCGCTGCGGTACATGCGGCGGCAGTCCCCATTTCCGGCCTGTACAGTACCGGTGTAGATGACAGCAGCAACCTTCTGGCGATTGGAACGGTTGATTCTCATTACTCACTTATGTTCGACGGTGGTACGCTCATCCCTCGTGCCATCATCCCCCATTCCGCCTGGGCGGACAATACAGATGATTTCGCACAATGGATCAACCCATCCAGCGAGCAAAACCCTTCCGGGACAGCAACCTTTTCCCCTGGCGACTACGCTTATGAGCTTACATTTGATCTTACTGGCTTTGACCCTTCAACTGCCATAATTTCAGGGCAGTGGGCCACAGACAACAGTGCGTCGATTCTGCTGAACGGAAATGCAACCGGGATAACCAAGCCGGAAAATGGGTATAAGTCTCTGGATTCTTTCGTCCTTGATTTTGGCTTTCTGCCCAGCGTGAACACTTTGACGTTCCTGGTCAATAATGCAGGAAGCAGCAATAATCCAACTGGTTTGTATGTCAACGTGGAGAGTGATGTATCAGCAACCGTCGTTCCGGAGCCCTCTACTTTGCTGCTGTTCGGCATCGGCTCTCTGGGTGTCTGGTTTGCAGGCAGACGCAATCACCGTAAGAGTTCTTAAGACCAAAGAACAGATCATCCTCAAATGACTTTGAAAAAGGAGCATCGCTGCAGCGATGCTCCTTTCTTTATGCTTCCTTCTAAGCTGCCTGTCCGGCAGTGAACGATGCGCTCCTTTTTTCCAGCCTTCTACTCGCTCCGATCGTCCGGGAAATGGAAAACCTGAGAGCCCCAAAGAGTGTGGGAGCCGCCATCGTGGTACTCGAAGTCGTTGTCTTGCTGAGCGGTTCGATTTTCTTGCTCATTGATCCGGCAAAGACATGGCTTGACCGGGCACCAGTAAGTTTAATGCGCATCCAGGAAAAGGTCGCGACAAAGCTTCATGAATAACCCGGCTTAAAGAGGAGGCTGTCGAACAGGTCAAACAGGCAACCAGCAACCAAGGAGACACAAGTGAGGGCAGGAGAAAACTCCGAAAGCCAGGGGAAAGAAACAAAGAAAACATCTTTCCGGAGTTCTTGCTGAATCACCAACAGGTGTGGACAAACGGGGACAAAAAATTAAAGAAAAAGGGATCAGCGGAAAACCGCTAACCCCTTGATTTCTTTTGGTGCCGAAGGGGAGACTCGAACTCCCACGGGCCTACGCCCACTAGACCCTGAA
>OBLN01000777.1_pt1 | contig 11310 bp, 7 predicted proteins | sample 1519301 | NCBI WGS metagenome assembly OBLN01 (sample SAMEA2452533, study PRJEB22499) | sediment metagenome | reverse complement strand
CTCCGGCATGGGGTACGCCTACCTTATAACCGTAGTGTACCGTAGGGGTGAAGTTCAGAATGATCACCAGAAAATCATCAGGGTCTTCTGCACGGCGTATAAATGAAATAATACTGTTGTCTGCATCACTCACGTCGATCCATTCAAACCCACGCCAGTCAAAGTCGAGTTCGTGAAGTGGCTTTTCTTCTGTATTTAATTTGTTAAGATCTTTAACCAGGAGTTGTAATCCCTTGTGCTTTTCCCATTCCAGCAGGTGCCAGTCGAGAGACCGGGACTCACTCCATTCAGACCACTGTCCAAATTCACATCCCATGAACAGTAGATTTTTTCCGGGGTGGGCATACATATAGGTGTATAGCAGCCGCAGGTTAGCGAATTTCTGCCAATCATCACCGGGCATTTTAGACAGCATGGATTGCTTCATGTGAACGACTTCATCATGCGAAAAAGGCAGGGTGAAGTGTTCCGAAAAGGCATAGATCAGGGAAAAGGTCAGTTGATCCTGATGATATTTTCTGAAGATCGGATCCTTTTCAATGTAGGTCAGGGTGTCATTCATCCAACCCATATTCCATTTGAAATCGAAGCCAAGTCCACCGGTTTCAGTAGGGCGTGAAACCCCACCCCATGATGTGGATTCTTCAGCAAAAGTGATGACGCCGGGAAAGTGGTGGTGAACTGTATCGTTGAATTTCCTTAAAAAGTCGATAGCCTCAATATTTTCTCTGCCACCGTATTTGTTAGGGACCCATTCCCCTTCGTTCTTGGAATAATCCAGGTAAAGCATGGAAGCTACAGCATCTACTCTTAGGCCGTCGATGTGAAATTTATCGCACCAATACACCGCGTTAGAAATGAGAAAGTTTTGAACCTCCGTGCGTCCATAATTAAAGATGCAGGTTCCCCAATCTTTATGCTCTCCTTTACGGGGATCGTCATGCTCAAAAAGTCCGGTGCCGTCAAATCGGCGAAGGCCGTGGTCATCTTTGGCAAAGTGAGCAGGCACCCAATCTACGATCACCCCAATGCCTTCCTGATGACATTTATCCACGAAATACATAAAGTCTTCTGGAGTGCCAAACCGGCTTGTTGGAGCAAAATATCCTGTAATCTGATATCCCCAGGATGGATCGTACGGATGTTCGGCGACCGGCATCAGTTCAACATGGGTGTACCCAAGTTCTTTCAGGTAGGGAACCAGCTGATCGGCAGTTTCTCTGTAGTTTAGAAAACCGGGGTCTTCCCCAACCTTTCGTTTCCAAGAGCCAAGGTGCATTTCATAAATGGAAATTGGCTGATCAAGCGCCTGTTTGTCCGGCCTTGATTCAATCCACTCATCATCATTCCACTCGTAATTATCTATTTCTGAAACAATGGAGGCGGTTCCCGGTCGAAGCTCAGAATAAAAGGCAAAGGGATCGGCTTTTTTAAGCGGGGGATCCTGAACAGGACTTTTAATTTCGTACTTGTAATAGTCGCCGTCTTGCACATGTGGGATGAATATCTCCCAGATCCCCTGATCGTGGAATTTTCGCATTCGGTGTACACGACCATCCCAGTTGTTGAATTCCCCTATCACACTTACGCGTGTTGCACTGGGGGCAGTAACAACAAAATGGGTCCCTTTCACCCCATCGATTTTACGAGGGTGAGCTCCCATAAACTCATAGGCCTGATTGTGATTTCCTTCCCCCCAAAGCTGAAGGTCAAAATCACTGATCAGAGAGTCGAACTGGTAAGCATCGGTGATGGTAAAGGCCTTTCCGTTGTGAGGTTGGATCTTAAGTTCATAGCTGAATCGGTTCTTCCTCCTAGTAAACACACGTTCAAAGAGTCCCTCATCAGAGATTCGATCAAGGTCGTAAGATTTTTTATCTATGAGAACAGTTACGGATTTGGCCTCGGGCCGGAATGTACGAAGCACGAGTTTGGTTTTGCCTTCGATCTCAACTTCATGCAATCCTAAAACAGAGAAAGGATCACCATGAGAGCCGTCTGATATGGTAGAAATAATTTCTTTTGTAAGTGTTGAACTCATCACCGTTATTAGGTTCGAAAGGGCATAAAAGATACTAAAAGTTTATCAAATGTATGAGTCCATTTAAAGTGCTTTCAATTGCTTGTTTATATATTTTGCAATTATGAAAAACTCCGGATTTATTGCAAGGCGGTATCTGTTCTCACGTAAACATATATCGCTGATCTCAACTCTCACATTTATCAGCATTACAGGTATAACCATCGGTACAGCTTTACTGATCGTCGTTTTGTCTGTTTTCAATGGTTTTTTTGATGTGATAAAAAACTTCCTTCTCTCCTACGACCCGGATGTGAGAATTGAAGCTTCGGGTACCGCTACCTTCGCACAAAATGAAGAGATGATGGAAAAGATACGTTCGGTCCCTGAGGTGCAGATCATATCGCCGTATGTAGAAGGGAAAGCCCTGCTTGCCATGGATGATGCACAAAATGAAGTTGTGGATGTGAAAGGAGTGGAACGGGATGTGTTTTTTCAGTTAGTAGATATTGAAAACAGCGTCACCACCGGGGTGTTCGATGTAACCGTGCGTGACAGAACTCCCGGGATCATCGTACATGAGGAGCTAAAGAATCGGCTCCGTATCAATGTTGGGGATGATCTTGCATTGTTAAGCGCGGCCGGGATGAAAAATGCACTGACCCAGATCACGGTTCCTCAGACCTACCGCTTTGATCTGCGAGGAGCTTACTATCTTCAGCAGATTGCGGGCGGCCCCAAAGTATTTGTGGATATAGAGGCGGCAAAACGCTTGTTCAAGGTAAGGAATGAGATAACCGGGCTTGATCTCAAACTCACGGATAATGAAATGGCTGAGGAGGTAAAGTCTGAACTGACCCGGGCACTTGGGCCTGAATTCAAGATCTCCACCTGGTATGACCTTCAGAAGCCGTTGTATGATGTTATGTATCTCGAAAAGTGGGGCTCATTTGTAGTGCTCATACTGATCGTGATCGTAGCCGTGTTGAACATTATCGGATCACTGACCATGATCGTCATTCAAAAACAAAGGGATATTGGGATCCTGATGTCAATGGGGTATAGTAAGTCCGGGATCAAATCCATTTTCAGGAAACAGGGATTGTATATTGGGCTGATTGGCTGTGGCATAGGGGGGTTCCTGGGATTACTGATCAGCTGGCTGCAGTTGAAATTTGGATTGGTAAAATTGTCGTCTGCATTTATCATCGACGCATACCCGGTTCAGATCAACCCTTTGGACGTTGTGCTTATTCTGGTGGTCAGTTTGATACTGAGTATTCTGGCCAGCTGGTATCCGGCGCACCGGGCCTCACAAATTCAACCGGCCGATGCGGTGCGTTATGAGTAATTCGATGGGTTAACCATTGAAATGTTATGACTCATTGTAAACATCCGGGAGGTCGTTTTCGTAAAGGATCACATCACCGGCCTGCGCTACTTTTCGGATCAAATCGTTTGCCTCAAACAGGCTGTTGACCACCCTGACATTAAGGGAAGCTGAATCTTCTGTACGGATACCTTCCTGAATAGGTTTGGCTCTTTGCCCTCCAACAAGGATCACCAGATCCAGGTTGGCCTGACCGATAGCCTGTCCAAATTTAAAGTTTTCATCTTCTTCGATATCACCTAATTCCACCATGCCCGGAGTGACGATAATGCGTTTACCACTGTTGAATTGACTTAAGATTTCAACGGCATTTTTAGCCCCTACAGGATTTGAGTTGAACGCGTCATCTATGATCGTGAGTTCCCCGTTTTGTTTCAGCTCAAGCCTGTGCTCAACGGGTTCGATCTTGCGGGCTGCTATGGCCATGGTTTTCAATCGAAGACCAAAATGATGCCCCACACCGACAGCCAGTAATAAATTCTGAGCATTGTGTGCTCCAAGAAGTTTAGTTTGGAAGGCTTCGGTTTCATCGCCAAGGGTCACATTAAAGGTCATTCCGGACGTATTGTATTGGATATCGTTAGCCCGGATCTCGCCGTTTCTAAGCCCAACCATTATGCGTTTTATTTCGGATCGATCTGAACCCATTTTAGAAACCCGTGGATCATCGGCATTAAGAACCGCTACATCACCTGATCCCAGATTATCAACCAAAGTTCCCTTTTCCTGAGCAATGATATCCTGAGACCCGAAGGTTTCGAGGTGGGCAACACCAACATTTGTAACTACGGAAATATCAGGTTTTGCAATATCACAAAGTTCCTGAATGTTACCTTCATAGCGGGCACCCATTTCGAGAATGAGAATCTGGTGGCTGGCCTGAAGGTCATTGTTTATCACTTTACAGATACCCATGGGGGTATTATAGCTTCCCGGTGTAGAGCACACACTGAAGCGCTCTTTAAGAAGATCGCGGATCATAAATTTGGTACTCGTTTTACCGTAACTGCCCGTTATGGCAATGACTTTTAGGTCGGGCATGGAGGCAAGTTTTTTACGGGCCTGCTTTTTGAATCCATTCTGGATATAGGTTTCCACGGGGCGGGTGAATAATCCGGAAAACAGAATTAGAAAGGGAATAAATGCTATCCCGAAAGCCCATCCGGCAAATAAAATAGTGAGATCAAAATTCAGCACACCTGCAAAATAAGCCGGAACCACTTCTTCAGTAAAAGGCATAAAACCGGTAAAAGCCATATATGAAGAATAAAGGGGAAATAATGAGGTTAGAATGACAAAAGGAACAGACAACCTATAAACCCGGGGTGTAAATACGAGAGGCTTTTTAACTTTTTCTGAGGTATAATTTTTTACAGACCCGAACCAGAAAAGAATGAGTACAAATACGATCAGGGTCAAAGAAGTATAGGTGAGGTATTGAAGCACCCAGTTTCCACCTATAACAAGAATGAACAAAAGGATCATTGACATGGAAAGAGAAGGAGGAAGTACCTTTTCTTCCCAGTGTTCTTTCATCCACTGCCAGAATTCGTTGTTTTTATAGCCAACCTGCTGGTAGGTATGCAAAAAGAAACGCATTCTGTAAATGGTGTACCGTAAAAAGATAAAGGAGATCAGTATGGCGCCGACATTAAGCGTCGTGTAGTACCAGTTCAATGTATGTGGGTTGATTTAGGATTAATAGCTGTGTAATGCTCTTACAAGTTATGAAATAAACCAATATTCGAAATCGGTTTATAAGCTTGCTATATTCACCGCGCATTCAAAGTAAATGTTTCAAAAAAACGAAGAGAAATATATGAAATTAATTATCCCAATGGCCGGACGGGGTACCAGAGTTCGTCCCCATTCACATACCGTACCAAAGCCCCTGCTTCCAGTAGCGGGAACCATGATCGTTGAGCGCATTGTGGAAACCTTTAACCGAACACTGGATCGTGATATCAATGAGATCGTTTATATCCTGGGGCCTGATTTCGGAGAGGATATCAAGCAGCCACTGCGTGACATGAGCAAGCGCCATAATGCGAAAGCGATTTTTGAAGTTCAGGAAGAGGCCCTTGGAACTGCCCATGCCGTTGCCTGTGCAAAAGAACATCTGGATGGAGAAGTGATCATCGCGTTCGCCGACACCATTTTTGACAGTGAAAAGGCATTCGACCTGGGAGATGCCGACAGCGTGATCTGGCTGAAAAAAGTGGAAGATCCATCTCGTTTTGGTGTGGCCACCCATGAAGGCGATACCATTACCGGGTTTGTAGAGAAGCCTAAAGAGTTTATTTCAGACCTGGCTATTATTGGGGTGTACTACTTCAAGGACGGTGGATATTTCAAGAAACAGATCGAATGGGTGATCGATAACGATATGAAAGGGCCTGGTGGGGAGTACTTCCTGACCGATGCTCTCGATAAGATGATCAAAGACGGAAAGATCTTTAAAACAGCCACAGTAGATGAATGGCTGGATTGCGGAACCTTACCCGCGTGGCTGGAAACGACCGGCATCATCACGGAAAAAGAATTTAATGGTGTGGATGAAGACAAATATCCCGGTTCAACAATCATACCTCCGGTTTATATTGGTGAAGGCGTACAGATCAAGAACAGTACGATCGGGCCTAAAGTGAGTATTGAAAATGATACGGTGATCGAAGATTCCAAGATCGAAAATACCATTATCAGGGATCATTCAGAGATCAATGCCTCCGAGATCTCAGGCTCAACCGTTGGTGCATTTACCACCCTTAAGAATGTTAAGGGTAAGGTGGATGTGGGAGATCACAGTAACCTTGAGATCGACTAAGAGTTGATCCATATTGAAGCGTGAAATTAACAAAAGGCTCCGTGTAAAAACGGAGCCTTTTGTGTTTAAAACAATCCGGATATCACCCCATCGTCATCAACGGTCATGTTGATGGCTGCAGGTTCCTTGGGTAAACCGGGCATCAGCATCATATTTCCGCAGATGATCACCAAAAAGCCGGCGCCGGCCGAAAGCTGAACATCCGTAACGGTGAGAGTGAAGTCTTTTGGGGCTCCCTTTAGAGCCGGGTTATCAGAAATGGAGGATTGGGTCTTGGCAATACAGATCGGGAGTTTACTATAGCCCAGTTTTTTAAAGGTTGCTAAGTTCTTTAGGGCTTTTTTCTCAAAGTAAACGCCATCAGCATTGTAGATCTCGCGTGCTACCGTTTCGATCTTCTGCTCAATGGGTTCCTGTGTATCGTATAAAGTGACTTTCTCAGGGTCTTTATTCATTTCGGCCTGCTTAACCACTTCGTTTGCGAGGTCAGTGACGCCCTCCCCGCCTTTTTCAAACCCGTTATGATCTTCGCATGGAACCCCCAGTTTAACACAGAAATCCTTGATCATCTGTATCTCTTCATCGGTATCTCCCACAAATTTATTGATACCAACCACAACAGGAGTTTTGAATTTTTTCATGTTGTTGACATGAGCTGCCAGGTTCTCTAATCCTTTTTGAAGTTCCTTGAAGTGCTTACCGCTTTCCTTCGCTTCTTCCACAGTGAGTCCGCCGTGATATTTTAGCGCCTTAACAGTGGCAACCAGAACCACAGCAGAGGGCCAGATATCCGAGGTTCTTGCAACGATATCAAAGAATTTTTCTGCCCCCAGGTCGGCACCAAAACCAGCCTCGGTCACAACATAATCAGCAAGTTTCAAGCCGATCTTGTTAGCGATGATACTGCTGGTACCGTGAGCAATATTAGCAAAAGGTCCGCCGTGGATCAGTGCAGGTACATGCTCGAGGGTTTGCACCAGGTTTGGCATTATGGCTTCGTTAAGTACTACCGCCATGGCCTCATGAGCTCCAAGGTCTTTAGCTTTTACGGCTTCTCCTGAACGATTGTATCCAACCACGATATCTCCAAGACGACGTTTAAGGTCACTCCTTGAAGTTGCCAGGGCCAAAATGGCCATCACCTCGGAAGCAGCGGTGATCATAAAGGCCGATTCTCTTGGAATGCCGTTCACACGCCCCCCCAAACCGACCACGATCTGCCGAAGTGCTCGGTCGTTCATATCCATGGCTCGATTCCATAGCGGACTTGTGACATCGATATCCAGTTCGTTGCCTTTAAAGATGTGATTGTCCAGCATGGCCGTTAACAGGTTGTGAGCTGTGCCGATAGCATGGATGTCACCATTAAAATGAAGATTAATTCGCTCCATGGGTATGACCTGAGAGTATCCTCCTCCGGCAGCTCCCCCTTTTATCCCAAAAACCGGGCCCAAAGAAGGTTCCCGAAGGGCAACTAATGGCTTCTTGCCTAATTTTTGGAGCCCCTGACTCAATCCGATGGAGGTAAGAGTCTTTCCCTCTCCGGCAGGCGTAGGGGTGATGGCCGTCACCAGGATCAGCTTTCCATTTGGTCGGTCTTTAAATTTCTCTAAAACATTGAGCCGAATCTTACCGGTGTATTTTCCATAGAACTCAAAATTATCTTCATCCAGTTCAAGTTCGGCCATAAAATGGCGCATGTGTTTCATAGGAGCTTGTTGGGCAATCTTGATATTATCTATCATTGGAAGCGCTTTTTTGTTAGCGGAAAAAATTTAAATGTACGTGAATATGTGGTACAGATGTGAAGGAAAGATAAATTCACACCAACAGTAGTAGTCTGCTAAAGGCGGGACTACTTATTTAAACTCGCCAAAGCTTTCTTGATGAGCACAGAGGCATCCTCACTACCGGAGTTTTTCATGGCTTTCAACACCGCTTGTTCAGACTCTTTCTTCTTGAACCCAAGTGCTTCCAGGGCAGAAATAGCTTCGCCCATAACGCCGGATTCAGATGAGGTGGTAGGCGTAACGCCTGCTGATGCGGCATACTCCGCCAGCTTATCTTTTAACTCAACAATGATACGTTCCGCAGTCTTCTTACCAATGCCGGGTACTTTAGAGAGGGTGGCTGCTTCAGCATTGGTGATCGCTCCGATCAGTTGGTTGGCAGGTAACCCGGATAGGATGGTCAGCCCCAATTTAGGCCCAACCCCTTTAACAGTGATCAGTTTTTCAAAAAGAGCTTTTTCATCCGTTGAAAAGAAACCGAACAAACGCTGGTCGCTGTCAGTGATATGGTGATAGATAAGAAGCTTCACCTCTGAACCGGCACTTTCCAGTTGCTCCTGAGTGATGGATGAGATCTCAACTTCATAGCCTACTCCGGAAACATCAAGAATGACCTCGCCCTCTCTTTTCTCTTCAATGTATCCTTTTAAAAATGCGATCATGGATTATCTATTATTTGTACCGGCGTATTGCAAACGCCAAATGTTGTTTGATTCAAACTTAAGGGCGAATGCGATTCGCCCCTGCAGTATAAATTAATATTTAAAAAATGAACGCAGATTCAATATTCAAAACCAATTCCATCAAAAATTACTCTATCGACTTTCAACGCTCACTTAATCACCCGATCCGGATTGTCAGCTAGAAAACTAGCCCAGTCACCTTTGGCATTATTCTGATGCGTTTTCTTTTTGGTGGAGCCGGGGATTCCCTTGCCTTTCATCAAATGGCACCAGGCGACTGCAAGGGCATCTGTTGCGTCATTGGATAGCTTTTCATCGGGCAGTTTCACCATCTTGTTAAGCATGAAAGCCACCTGTTCCTTACTGGCGTTTCCGTTACCTGTAATGGATTTCTTCACCACTTTAGGAAAGTATTCAACCGCCGGCAGACCATTGTTGGTGATAGCCAGCATGGCGGCTGCCTGAGCCCTTCCAAGCTTGAGCATGGCCATGGGGTCCACACCATAAACGGGGGTTTCAACGGCACAAGCCGTAGGTTGATTGGATTTAATGATCCCTGAGATCTTATCAAAGATCACCTGTAATCGCTCGGCATGATCATCAATATCGGCCATACGGATCACATCGCACCTTAAAGCGATCAGTTTTCCGTTTTCTTCCGTCAACAGGGCATACCCTGTATTTCGCGAACCGGGATCGATGCCGAGGATTATATCAGGCATATATTATTCGTCGTCTTTGTCAGCGTAAATCTTTGCGAGGTCGTTGATCATTTCTTCGGAGATACCTGAATTCACAAAACCACCATCATGATACAGGTTCTGCATGGTCACTTTTCGTGTCAGATCAGAGAATAAGGTCACACAATAATCGGCACATTCATCAGCTGAGGGATTGCCCATTGGGGCGATCATATCGGCAAAAGTGTACATGCCATCAAAGCCTTTGATACCGGTTCCGGCAGAGGTTTTTGTCGGTGCCTGAGAAACCGTATTAACTCGAATGCCGCGTTTTGCTAAACGACTGCCATAATTTCGGGCAATACTCTCAAGCAGTGCCTTGGCGTCATTCATGTCAGAATATTTTGAGAAGATGCGTTGTGCGCCAATGTAAGAAAGCGCGACAATACTTCCGCCATCGTTCAGTACATCCATTTTTTCAGCATGGTGCAGAACCCGGTGAAGAGATATCGCTGAGATATCGAGGGTTTGCTGTAACCAGTTATAATTCAGATCGGTGTATTCTTTCTTTTTGCGAACATTTGGAGACATTCCAATGGCGTGAAGAATGAAATCGACCCCACCCAAATGTTCCTTGGTTTGTTTCATCAGGTCTTCGATCTCATCATCCTTAGTTACATCACAAGGGATGATCGGGGCTCCGGTTTCTTCTCCCAATGCATCAAGGGCACCCAGGCGTAACGCAACCGGTGCATTGGAGAGGACGAAGTCAGCTCCTTCACGTTTACAAGCCAGGGCAATTCTCCAGGCAATGCTGCGCTCATCCAAAGCACCAAAAATAATTCCTTTTTTTCCTTTTAATAATCCGTAACCGTCACTCATTTTTTGTCAATTTCTTATTGTTGAATGGTATCAGGGGAAATTCACGATAATCTTGATAAAATGATAGTCTGTATTCAGTGTGATGGTGTTTTAGTACTGCGGTATTACTGTGGTTGATACTGACCACTGTAACACCGTAGTACCATCGCCTATTAATATTTTAAAGAAAGCTCCAGTTGTTCCCAGACTTTCTTTTCGTTCAGGTTCAGGTTTGATAGTGTGATGCCAAGCAACCGAACCGGACGCTTTCCGACTTCAGTCTCTTTTAAGAGATTACGGATCACATCGATGATGTCCTGATAGCGATTCGTGTAATGGGATATTGAGTGACTTCGAGTGATCGTTTCAAAGTCCTTATAGCGAACCTTGAGGGTGATGGTCTTTCCTGCAGCATTGATCTTTTTCATTCCCTCTGCGATGGTTTGGGCCAGTTCATCCAGAAAATTATGGATCCACTCAATGCTCTCAATATCCTCCGAAAAGGTTCTCTCCTTACCGTATGATTTTCGTATGCGGTGGGGCTTAACCTCCCGATGATCGATCCCACGTACGATCCGGTAGTAGAACCGGCCTGATTTACCAAACGCCTTCACCAGGTCAATTTCGGTCCATTGTTTAAGGTCGGCCCCGGTTTTAATGCCAATAGCATGCATTTTCTTTTGGGTGGCTTTCCCGACACCAAAAAACCGTTTGATATCGAGTTCTTCCAAAAAGGCTTCAGCTTTTTCCGGCGTGATGAGGGTGAGGCCGTTGGGTTTATGAATATCAGAAGCCACCTTTGCCAGAAACTTATTATGAGCCACGCCTGCTGAAGCGGTCAGTTCAGTTTCTTCAAAGATGCGCTCCTTAATCTGTTTGGCTATAAGGGTAGCTGAAGGCATGTTCTTGTGATTTTCAGTGACATCCAGAAAAGCTTCATCCAGCGAAAGTGGTTCCACCAAATCGGTATATTCAAAAAAGATCTCACGAATTTTCTTAGAGACTTCCCGGTAGGCATCAAAACGCGTTTTCACAAAAATGGCATGAGGACATAGTCGAATA
>OBLN01000776.1_pt1 | contig 11314 bp, 12 predicted proteins | sample 1519301 | NCBI WGS metagenome assembly OBLN01 (sample SAMEA2452533, study PRJEB22499) | sediment metagenome | reverse complement strand
TCACGCTGACCCACATCAGCCTCGAGATGCGCTCGCTCCTGGATGCGAATTTCGGTAAGGGCATGACCAACGAAATTCCCGAATGGAGCCGCCCCGAGTGGGTAGGCCGGCGACTGCGCAACGAGGACCTGGTTGAGCCACGGCAGAAGGGGCGCCGGCGATTCTTTGGGCGAAACCTGCGTCTGGTGCAGCTTGCCGGATGGCTCATCGATGAAGTGCAGAAGGAGCTCGAGGAGGCCGGACAATCGCCAGAAATCGGCACCCGGGACTCGGCCGATTTCTGCCGCGGCTGCGAGGCCTGCCCATATCGCAACGCCGGATGTGAGCTGATGGAGGCGCGCGCGCAGCACGAAGGCAAGCGCCGGAAAACGGCCCACTAGCTTTGAAGGAGGCAGTCTATGGGATCAGATGAGTATTCACGCAGCATCCCGCTCCCCTGTCCGACGTGCGGGGGCACGGAGTATGAATTCGAGGGCGACCCCCAGGAGCCAACCACCCTCCTGAAATGCACCTCCTGCGAAAGGGAGCTAACGCGCGACGAACTGATTAGCGAGAACGAGGGAAATGTTCAGCAGCACGCCTCTGAGATGAAGGAACAGATTGCCAAGGATTTCGCGACGAAGGCCAAGAAGCGACTGCAGAAGGCATTTGGGAGCAACAAGAACTTCAGGATCAAGTGACCGTGGAGCTGTTCGACCTTGAAATCAGGCTGGGTGACATTCTCCTGGCAGTCTTGGTGCTTATCACCTGGCTGAGTTTCCGCCGGGAAGGCCGGTTGATGGCTAGCCAGCAAAAGCTACTCTCCCTGCAGCGGGAACTCAATGCCCGCACCCTTGAGAAGGCCCAAACCGCGGACCTGGGTGCCAGATTCGTTAGAGAGGGCGAGAAGAAGCTCAAGCTGAGAATTTTTAATCGGGGAGGCGCGGCAGCGCACGATGTTTGGATTGAATTTCCTGAGGGCAGCGAGGCTGTCAATGAGCAGGATGTTCGGGACAAGTTTCCGCACCCGAAGCTCGAGCCCCATGGAAGCGTGGACCTGATCGCCGTCCGATCCTATGACACCAGAGGCAGGCACACGGTCCAGCTAACCTGGAGGAACGAGGACGGCACGGAGGGCCGGGAAGTTGCCTATCCAAGCTTCTGAGGATCTCTGGCGCTAGTGAGGGGCGCTACGACTTCGATCCGGACCTCAAGGGGGCAAGGGGAGGGGCACCCTAAAAAATCGCTTGTGGGTGCTCTCAGGAGGCGGTTTTCGAGCCGTACCCAAGAACATCTTTCAGTCTGGAGGTGTAAGAAATTTCCTACACCCGGCCACTGGAGGTTCGCAAATGAAATTAGGAGTTTTGGCATCGTCATGACCACATCGACACGCGCAGAATGCAGCCTTGGCCAGAAGCCCTGGGTCCAAGACCGGCTGAGCCAGATGCCCGCCGGGACTGTCCTGGGTCCGAGACCGACCGAGGCGGGCGCCCCTCTTTCCTTCCAGGCGGCTGAGGTGCTGGCATGCCGCTGAGTTGGAATGAGATCCGATCGCGGGCTATTGCATTCAGCAAGGAATGGCAGGACGCCTCGAACGAGAGCGCGGACGCCAAGAGCTTCTGGGACGACTTCTTCAAGGTTTTCGGCCTTCCGAGACGCCGAATTGCCGCATTCGAACACCATGTCAACAAGGCCGGAGACCAGGCAGCGGGCTACATCGACCTGTTCTGGCCCGGCATGCTGATTGCCGAGCACAAATCGCGTGGCAAAGATTTGGACCGGGCGTTCGACCAGGCCATGGACTATTTCCCGGGGATCCGGGATGCGGACCTCCCCCGCTATGTGGTGGTTTCTGACTTCGCCCGAATCCGGGTCCACGACCTGGAAACCGGCGAGGAAACCGAGATTGCGCTCGATAGCTTCCACGAGCACATCCAGATTTTCGGTTTCGTCGCCGGGTATCAGCAGCGAACCTTCAAGGAGGGGGACCCGGTCAATATCAAGGCCGCGGCCAAGCTGGCGCGGCTCCACGTCACGATGCTATCCAGCGGCTACTCCGGGCACGAGCTGGAGCTGTACCTGGTCCGCATTCTGTTTTGTCTCTTCGCAGAGGACACAGGCATTTTCCTGCCCCGTGGGGCCTTCCAGGACCTCATTGAGAACCGCACTCGGGAGGACGGGAGTGATCTCGGAGCCTTCTTGGCCGAGCTCTTCGAGGTTCTCAACACTCCGCCGGATAAACGCCTCAGGAATCGGGACGAGCAGCTTCTGGCGCTGCCGTTCGTCAACGGAGAATTGTTCGCTGAACGCCTCAGGACGGCCGGCTTCGATTCGGGAATGCGCGCACTCATTCTGGAGTGCTGTGAGCTGGACTGGGGGCAGATCAGCCCAGCGATCTTCGGGAGCCTATTCCAAGGGATCATGGACCAGGATATGCGCCGAGCGCTGGGGGCGCACTACACGGCCGAGGAGAACATTCTCAAGGTCATCAACCCCCTTTTTATGAATGAGCTGCGGGCCGAGTTTGAGCGCGTCAAAAACCAGCGAGCGAAACTGCAGGCTCTCCACGAGAAGCTGGCAGGACTCCAGATTTTCGACCCTGCGTGCGGCTGTGGGAATTTCCTGGTCATTGCCTATCGAGAGCTCCGTCAGCTAGAGCTCGACATTATCCGGGCCCTTCACGCCCAGGATCATCAGCAGCTTTCTCTCGATGCGATCGAGCAATATGTGAAGGTCGATGTCGATCAGTTCCACGGCATCGAGATCGAGGAGTGGCCAGCTCAGATTGCGCGCACAGCGATGTGGCTGATTGATCACCAGATGAACGTGGCCGTCAGCCAGGAATTCGGGAATGCCCTGGTCCGGATCCCTCTAGTGAAATCCGCCAACATCGTCCACGGCAACGCCCTGGATCTGGACTGGTCCGAGGTGGTTGCTCCCGATCGGGTCACTCATATCCTGGGAAACCCGCCGTTCGGGGGCGCGAGGAATCAATCCGAACAGCAGCGGGCCGAAATGAAGCGCGTGTTCGATGGCGTCAAGTCCAATGGTCTTCTGGACTACGTTTCGGCGTGGTATCTGCGGGCTGTGGAGTATTTGCGCGCCGGGTCTGAGGGCGAGACCGGGAATACCGGTGAGGTCAGCGCGGCCGATCGGGTAAAAGTGGCGTTCGTATCGACGAATTCTATCGTCCAGGGTGAGCAGGTCAGCGTGTTGTGGAATGAGTTGCTCGATCGGGGCGTGAAAATCCATTTCGCCCATCGCACCTTCCAATGGCAAAGCGAAGCGCCTGGAAAGGCGGCCGTTCACTGCGTGATTATTGGTTTCGCGCTCTTCGACGCCCCTGAAAAGTGGATCTTTGATTACCCTGATCTGCGGGGTGATCCAGTCGTAGCAAAGGCCGAAAACATTAATCCCTATCTGGTAGATGCGCCCGATGTCACTATCGGGAAGCGGTCGACGCCGCTGTGTAACGTTCCAGTTTTGAAATTTGGCAACATGCCAAATGACAAGGGCAACCTGCTGCTTACGGACGAAGAGCGTGACGAGATCCTTGCCAAAGAGCCGGGTGCTGAACGCTGGCTGCGGCCGTTCATAAGCGCACGGGAGTTCATCAACAACGAGAGACGGTGGTGCCTGTGGCTTGAGGGTATTTCCCCTCGAGAGCTTCGGTCGCTTCCGGAGGTCAAAACGCGGGTCGATGCGGTGCGTAAATACCGAGAGGCCAGTTCCCGGAAAGCGACCCAGAATCTGGCCGACTATCCCACACTGTTTGGGGAGATTAGGCAACCAGATACCGATCTTCTCTTGATCCCTCGGCACACATCGGAGAACCGGCCGTACATCCCCATCGGGTTCTTCGGTCCGGAAAACATTGTGGCTGATTCCTGTTTGTTCGTGCCCGAGGCGACCCCCTACCATTTCGGGGTTCTGTCGTCGGTCATGCACATGAGCTGGATGCGCTACGTAGGCGGGCGTCTCAAAAGCGACTACCGCTACTCCGGGAGCATCGTTTACAACAACTTCCCCTGGCCAGCTTCCCCCTCTAAAACACAGACCCAGCGTGTCGAACGTGCGGCTCAGGATGTTCTGGACGCCCGATCCCAGTTTCCTGATGCGTCCCTGGCGGACCTGTATGACGCCGTAGCCATGCCACCGGCACTGCGCAAGGCCCACGCCAAGCTGGATGACGCGGTCGATAAAGCCTACGGCCGGCGGAAATTCCACAAGGAGCCAGAACGCGTGGCCTTTCTCTTTGAGCGATACGCGGAACTGGTTGGCGAATAGGGAATCAGATAGAATAATACAAACCATTATTATGGTATGAAAGATTAAAACTGGAGTGAAGCCGTGACCAAAATCATCACTGTCGCCAATCAGAAAGGAGGTTGCGGGAAGACGACCGTCGCGATGGGCCTCGCCGGCACCTACGGATATCGTGGCCACAAGGTTCTGGTCGTCGACGCGGACCTGCAGGCCACTGCTTCCCGCTGGGCCGCCTCTGCTGCCGACGATGCGCCCTTTCCGGCCGCGGTCAACGGGCTCGCGGCAACGGGCGGGAAGCTTCACAGGGAAGTGAGGAAGTACATCGCCGACTACGACTTCATCATCATCGACTGCCCGCCGGCCGTCGAATCGCAAACGCCGCAGAGTGCACTTCTGATTTCCGACCTGGCGATCGTCCCCGTGGTCCCCTCCCCGGCCGACCTGTGGGCCGCGCGCGGAATCAAACAGATCGTCGAAACCGCCCAGGACATCAATGAATCCCTCCGGGCGATGCTCGTGGCCAATATGGTCCCGCGGACGAGTCTCGGCAAAGAGGCGATGGACGCCCTCGAGGATTTCGGCCTCCCCTTGGCCGAGAGCACCCTGGGGCAGCGCACAGCTTTCCGTGAGGCGGTCCTTTACGGCTCCCCGATCCAGTCGCTTGGCAGTCGGGCCCGAGATGCCTCCCGGGAGATCGAAGCCCTGGCCGACGAGGTGATCAGCTGGATCAACGCCGCCCAAGCAGAGGAGGAGGTCCAATGAGCCGCAGAAAGGACATGAGCTCGAAGCTGAAATCCAGCCTCGAGGCTGAGGATCAGACCCTGGACGATCGCTTTGCCAAGGCTGACGTTGCGCTGGGCCAGCGCAAAACTGGCAGCCGCAAGAAAGCCCCTAAAACGCAGCAGGTGGTCCGGGATACCTTCTCAATGCCGCCGGCAGACCACGATCTCATCCAGGAGCTGAGGCAGCAGCTGATCCAGGAGCACGGCGTCGTGCTGAACAAAAGCGAGATTCTCCGGGCTGGCCTGCATGCACTCCAGGAACTCTCGGCTGAGCAGCGCCTCGCGGCCGCTCAGTCGATAGAAACCCTGAAACCAGGGCGGAAGGCCTTATGACCATTCTGAAAGGTGTAGAACGATGAGAAGTATCAGGTTCGATGAAGTGGCCGGGCTACTGGCCAGGCGCGAGATCGCCGGGATCAGTCTGTACAGTGGTAGTGTTGAGGGTCGCTGCAGGTGTTGGATCTACCCGACTGATCACGATGGTGACCTGCCGCCGTGGGTGGTCAGCCCTCGTGGCATAGTCATTGAGCGGCCACTGGACGTTTGGCTCAATCAGATTTCCATCTGGGCAGGCCGGCTATTGCATGGCGAAGTGGATGCCAGTGTCAGCTCTGTGATGGTGCACATCCCAGACTTACATCTCGGGGGTGAACACGAGGGCATGACCTATCTGGACTGGGAGGCAGACTTCGGAGCAACCCCGTTTGCCGAGTGGTGCGAGCATCAGGGGTATGACCTTGCCAAGGCCAGCGCGTTGGCCCACTACAAATATCAACGCTATCTCGATGGAGTGGCTCAGATGGGTGAATCATCTTCCCAAGAGAGAGTGTCATGACGGAAAAGAAGGAAATCCCCCTCTACCTGGACGACGATCAGGCATGGGCGCTGGCCCAGTTGGTCAAGCGCATTACCTGGACGGACATCCGGGGCTGCGCCGGCGACGACTCTGAGGCTCACGTCATGAGGGGGGCCGTGGACGAGGTGGCCAAGTCACTAGCTGATGCAGGGATAGCGCCCCGTTAGGGCCAGTCTAGGAGCCTTGAATCATGCCCACGCTGATGATTGGAGAGAAGAGCTAATGGGGGCTCCGAGCACCTCAGAGGAGAGCCAGGCGGTCCTAGCAATGGCTAGGCCTTGCCCGTGGCCTGAATGGCTGCTGCTTGAATTACCGGATGGTCGCTGGGGCGCTTTCTGGCGCCAAGGGCTTGGAGGTGAGCATGCAACCGCTGTTGCCCGGGGTGACTACTCTGCATGTTCTGAGGTATTTCAGGCTCGAGACAAAGCGCTCCAGCACATGGCAGCCAACTCTTTACAAAACGAGGCCTGAGCGAACACTAAGAAAGGCTTCTATCGCCTTTGAAAATGGGGCCGGCATAGCTGGACTCTTTACAAACTAGCCATTCTGTAAAGAGTCTTCAGGCTGGATTCGGCACTCTTCTGATACAACCCGTTTGAACGATACAAATAATTATAACGATACTAACTAAATGGCGATTACCTACCATCCTCGGCCCGGCCAGATTCTCATGGCCAGTTTCGAGAAGGGCTTCAAACCACCGGAAATGGACAAGCGCCGGCCGATCGTCGTCCTGTCCCCACCAATGACCGGAAGGCCTGGTCTCGTAACGGTCGTCTCGCTCAGCTCAACCCCGCCCGATCCGGTCATGCCTTATCACATGACTCTCCCAAAGGCAGCGCTCCCTCAGCTGGGGCTGTTCCAAAACAAGGATACGTGGGTCAAGGGGGACATGGTCTACGCGCTGGGCTTCCATCGCCTGGATCAGATCCAGCTAGGGAAGAGGGATCCGCGGACCGGGAAACGGGTGTATTTCACCAGGCGGCTCGGCCGGGATCGCATGCGCGAGATCTACACGTGCGTTCTCGAGAGCCTCAACCTCGGCCATCTGGCCCAGTATCTGTAGCCCAGAAATGACAAAGCCCCCAGAGCGGGGGCTTAACTCGGCTCACCGCGGCTTGTCATCGCCTTGCGGTGGCCGGCTACGCTGGGCGGACCTTTGCGTAGTCTCGAATGCCCGATGCCTTTCGGCAGAGCGGGAACACTTCTAAGTGTGGGTATGCGCCCCTGGGTTGTCAAGCGAATCTGAGAAACGCTTGACACCATTTGTATGATTTATATCGTTAATACTATTATAATCGGACACTGGAGCTTCTGGGAGATTTCGATGGAAACGACCGACGGGGAAAAGCGGAATTTTCTAACCAGGTCCGAGATCGCTGCCTTGCTGAAAGCCGCAAAACGCGGCCGGCACGGGGAAAGGGACTACTACATGCTCCTGGCAGCCTATCGGCACGGCTATAGGGTCACGGAGCTGGTGACCGCACGCCTGGCTGATCTCGATCTAGGCTCGGGCAGGATCTACGTGCGAAGGAGCAAGGGATCGCTCTCAACCCAGCACCCAATGGAAGGGGATGAGATGCGAGCTGCTCGAGCCTGGCTCAGGCGCCGTGAGGAGATGCCGGCAGCGGACTCCCCGTACCTGTTCCTGGGCGAACGAGGCCCGCTCACCCGCCAAGCGGTGAATTACATCCTATCGGCGACGGCCAAGAGGGCAGGAGTGGAGATCCGGGTCCATCCGCATATCCTGAGACACAGTTGCGGGTATGAGCTCGCCAACCGGGGATTGGACACTCGCCTGGTTCAGGACTGGCTGGGGCACGCCAACATCCATCACACCGTTCGCTACACCCGGACCGCGGCAGCGAGATTTCAGGGGATTTGGGGCTGAGAAAAGCTCAATAGCGCGCTCTCAGGGGGTGATTTTCTCAGTGTAGTGAGAGATGCATTTTCTCGGTGGATTCTTTTAGCTACACCTATGCCACTAACGTACTGACTTTACGTGTTTTTTAAGATTTTGTCGGGATTTTATGGGCCTTACGACACTCGAAGCACAGGTATATTTAATAAAGAACGAAAGTGCGTAAAACCAGGATCTTAGGGAACCTCGTAGCTAAAAACGCCCAGAAACTGTAGTTCATACAGGGTAAGGGGCTGAGAAAATAAGCTATCGAGTAAATATTTATGGGCTACGCTCGAAAATAGGCAAAAATGGCTATGTCCGGTACAAAGACTGCTATTACAGGCATTTCAGCCGTACCACGCTAGCGTTCCAGAAGTTGGTTATAGCAGTTCTTTGAAAGGCCTTTAATAACCCTAAGTATCTGATATAAATAAAATGATATATATCTATACCTTTGTACCAGCAAGCTGTACCAGTAATATAAATTCTGTACCAGCAGATTAGCACCAGCATTTTTTCTCGGTACATCCTGGTACGGGGTGCTGGTGCCTATCTTGATAGCCATAAATCCTTTTAACCGCAGGCTTCCCAGCTGCTTCTGTACCAGTTTGAGCCCGTGTACCGGACCAGCAGTTTTTGCTGTGGTTCAACTTTCTCAGAACTTTTCTCACACCTGTAGATCTAGTGGTTTGCGTACTACGCAGGCTGTGATATGCTTTGTTCTGGAATAACTGGAGGAACCCATGGCTGTGGCCGAGCGATTGCCAATTGAAGATCTACCGCACCTGCCACCGCTTACCGATCGTCAGGCTGAGCTGTTGCGATTCATCTGGCACTACTGGTTGGAAAATCGGTACACGCCGACGCAGCGGGAAATGTGCCAACACCTAGACATTGCCAGCACCAATGCAGGGCCTCACCTGAACGCGCTCGAGCGGAAGGGTTATGTCCGGCGCGCGCAAGGACGAAGGAACATTCGGATCACGCGCGAGGGGGCAGAGAAACTGGCCATGCTCGGCGAGGCCGATGATGACCAATTGGAATTATTTCAGGGGGGGGATTAGGACTAAAAGCAAACGGCCCAGGAGTTGGCGCTCCCGGGCCGTTTAATGGATATGCTTAGCTTGGTCGGCTCAAGCATGTCCATTGTCCTCGAAATACAACACGTTTTCAAGCAGACGAGGAAGTGATGGACGAAGAAATAACCTACGGTGCCCTGATCCGGCACTACCGACAAGAGCTACGTGAGGCTGGCAAGGCAGACAGCACGATCAGTAACCAGGTCTCTCGCCTGAAGCGATTCATGGCTCTCGCGGGCCGGGACGATCACGATCCGGCTGGGACAGAACTCGAGGATGACCAGACTTTCATCCAGATCCGCGATCAGGTCATCGAGGAAGGCGCCGCCTCCAACCAGCGCGCCATGCGCTCAACTCTGCAAGCCTGGCGTAAATCCTACCGGCGTTTGGTACGTCAAATAGAACTGCCCGACAGGTTTTGTGACGCGCTTCGGGTTCTCATGAACAGAAGCGGTTTGTCGCAGGCATCGGTCGCGAAATCGATTGGAGTTTCTCGTAAAGGGCTTGGGAATTGGATCGAGGGAGTTTGTGTTCCGCGGCGTTCTGAGAAATCTCTTCAGCGAATAGCAGCGGCAGAGGATTTCTTTGGTCTGGATCGTGGGTGCTTAGAGAAGAAGCTAGGTTACCGGAGCTTAAGACAAAAACCGGCTCAACCTTACACGCGTCTATGCAAACAGCCCTATGCGCTCAAGGATGAAGATATTCCATCCCAACTGAAGGCTGAGATACGGAGTTTGGTGCGCTTTAAGACTGATGCTATTACAGGAAACCAAAATCGCCATAGCACCTGGCGGCTCAGGAATGAGGAAGATTATGGTCGTAGGGTGTCAAGCCTGGCTAGGATCGGTAGCCAAGTTTGCCCCACTGCCCACATCGTGATCAGGAGGGTTCGCAGTTTCTGTGGGTTTTTAGTTAAGGAGAAAGGGTGGGCCCTAGAAGACCTGAGGCTAGTGCATTGCACGGACCCTGAACTACTCGAAGAATATATCCGCTTTCTGAAAGATCGGCGGGGGCATTACACGAGTACCGCTACTAGCCTTCTTAAAGATATGGCACCGTTAGTGCACCCCGAATGGGGGCACATCACCCAGTCCCCCGATATGGGTGATCACATTCACTCGCCCGTTTCCCGAGCGGAGTGGCGCAGCTTTTGCGCTGATAGATACGACCAGATCATCTGCATGAGAAAACAGCTCGAAACATCGGGGCAGGTGCGGCGAGGCCGAAAGGCGGAAGATCCTATCGAGCGCATCCTAGATCACCCTGAGCCGGCGTCTTGGCTATTCACCATGGCGGACCGCATGGAAAGGGAGTTCTATCTTAATGCAAGCGAAAATCGCCCCTATGCGACAGCTGCTCTTGCTCGAAATATAGCGCTCGTGAAGTTGCTCATAATGAACCCTTTGCGGGTCAACCACCTGACGACGATGACGTACCAGGCTGACAACACCGGTAATCTGCGGCGTAAGCAGGATGGGTCCTGGCAACTACTTTACGAGCCATGGGAATTCAAAAATGAGCGGGGGGCAGCTAAGGAAACTTATCGGGCTGAAATCCACCCTTGGGCTTCAGAAGCTCTTGAGAGGTATTTGTTTAGCTATCGTCCCAAACTGCCTGGGGCGGATACGACAGATTATGTATTCCTCAGCCAAAACTCTGGGGGAGAGAGCGGATTACGTAAACAGAGCTTGTTCAATATAGGTCGTGTTATCACAAACACAACCCGAACCTTTCTACCGGAAGTGGCACCCAATGGTTTCGGGCCACATGCGTTCCGCCACATAATCGCCACGCACTATCTCAAGCGCCACCCGGGGAACTATCCCCTAGTTGCTCAGATACTCCATGACAGACTTAGTACCGTCATGCAGGCATATGGCCACCTGCAAGTAGGTGATGGCCTAGATGCTTGGGCCGAAACAGTCCAAGCTCACATCAAGAATGGAGGCGAGCATGACCGCACCAGCCTCTAAGAAAGACCAAGTGACCCGAATTGATTTCCGGCGCATTGCTCAGGCCTTGGCCGATCGGGCGGAAGATGTCTGCCAACACCTATGGCCCAATGGGAAGCGGGATGGGACCAACTGGTGCGTGGGTGATGTGCATGGTTCAGCCCCGACTAACCACGGCTCATTCCGCGTCTGTTTGAGCGGTTCGAAAGCCGGCGTCTGCAAGGATTTCTCGACTGACGAGAAGGCTTTCGACCTGCTCGATGGGTGGGCCAAGTCTCGTGGTATCAGCGTCTCCAAAGCAGCGCATGAGGCCGCCGCGTATCTTGGGTTCTCGGTAGGCCATCCCCCGGTCCCTGCCTCACCTAAGCCGAAAAGCACCCCTAAGAAGGCGGCCAGGCTGAAGCGCTTCAACCCGGAGCATAACCAGCGGCTGCGGAAGCGGCTCTGGGATAACGCTGCAGCGCTGGAGTACCTCCGTGGCCGCGGCCTCGAGGACA